>Ga0302272_1001585_pt1 | contig 10178 bp, 9 predicted proteins | sample III_Bog_N1_2_FD_198772 | JGI IMG/M metagenome (GOLD analysis project Ga0302272, IMG submission 198772) | Peat permafrost microbial communities from Stordalen Mire near Abisko, Sweden - III_Bog_N1_2 | ecosystem: Environmental > Terrestrial > Soil > Wetlands > Peat | place: Sweden: Abisko...
CGCAAACGCACACACAACAGATTTTAAATAGCCGTAGCGAGTAGGTGGTAAACGGTCAGGGTCGTTGGTCAATGCAAACACTTTATCCGACAATTCAGTAATGGCCTGATAAAACAGATCATTCAGTGCAATGGAGAAAATGTAAGCTGGACCAAACTTGAGATTAAAGCTCATGATGCTCGAGATAACAATCCAACGCAGATCTTGATTGTCAGATGAATTATAACGTGTCATCAGTTTGTCTTTAATTTCAGTACGCAATGGGTCGTCGATACAGTGCAGCAAATCCAGAGCTTCATTAAACGTTAACTGATGTGGGATAGTAAACCCCAGGGATTCAGTAATAACGTTTTCAAAGTTGTCCGTCATTGTTTTCAATAACTTTAACGTGTCGCTCATAATTATCCTTAGGCCAATTTACCGAAGCCCAAACGACTTCCTATTTTGTTTAATGCGTCTTGAGCACCCAGCACATTAACTTCAATAAGTTCGTGTGTTGTAGTGCTTATTTTTTCCATCACGGTTTGTGCATCTGCTTCTTGCATGAATACCATTTTGGTAGGAAGACCACTAGCCGATAACGGAACATTAAAGTTAGGATTAGTTGCTTTAGCTTTTAGCATCAATTCCTTAATAACTTTAACATCATTGGCCAAACCAGCAAACATGAAACGCAATGCATTATCATACCAGCCAGTCAAATCTTTTAAGGTATTACGCGCATTCTTAACGATAGTTAAAGTCATGTTGGCAAAGTTAGTGAATTGGCTCACAACGTTTGTCATTTGCTGATAAGTAACCAGATAATCATTATTACCAGTAGCTTGTGTAATAGCGCGTACTTTGGCTAATTCACTTGCATCAGTTAAATCGTAAAGTTCTTTTAAGAACCCTTTGATTTCGTTCTGTTCACCAGTCTTCATATCACGGGTCGCAGAGAAACCAATCAACTGATTGATCTTATCCACAAATGCACTGTCAGCCAATACCTGCGCAGTCTTAATGGAAGCAGTCAATTGTTCATTGATAGTGACAAAGTTGTTTTGCAGGGTTTCTTCAGTTACTTTGATGCCAGAAGATTTATCCAGCATTTCTTTTAATGCACCAACAATTTCTGGAATGTTAAAAGCTTTAATAACTTCCAGCATGTCAGTCTGCAGGCCAGCCAGATCGCCGTCTAAATAATTTGCACGACTGTTGTTACGCAAAACAGTTTGAATGTGTCTGGTGACGCGTTGTTTAGCCGTTGTGGCTGCACGTGAAGAACGCCCAATGCTGTGCAGTACTTTGTCAGCCAAAGGAATAACTTCAGTCAGACTACCCAAGGCTTCTTTTTCATTAACCAATTTAGAGGTTAAGAATTTCAGCTGAGGGATACGGCGTTGGTTGGTAGGCAGATCTTCCAGGTAATGGTTGATATCCAACAAATGCGCCGGGAAACCTAATGCGGTCAGATAACCAGCCAGTTCTTCTTTTAGTTTAGGGAGTTCCGTAGCAATAACTTCTGCTTGGCGATCACTTGGTCCAAACCCAAAGATGAATTTAACTTTATCCACACACCACAACACAATTTTCTTAATGAAACGGATAACGGCAACAATGCCTTTTTCCAATCCATCCATAACCGTAGTGAAGAAACCTTCGCCACCAAACCGTGAATTATAAGAACCACCAGTTGGGTCAGCTTTGTTACTTGGCATCGGGACGTTATAAAAGTCAGCCAATGCTTTAGTAACGATGCCGGTCTTAACGTAGTGCTCAACACCAGCAACCATTGATTTTACTTTATTTTGTTTGTCGTAATGAATAACTTCGGTCAGATCAATTGTCTGATTTTCAGCATCATCAAAGGAGATGTTATCAATGTTGTCATCGCCGTTAATGCTGTCGACGGTAACCGTATTATTCATGGCAACCTCTCAGTTCCTGAAGTAAGTAACTTACCAGGTCTTTATATTCTTGAAGTTCACTGATGCATGGGAGCACAACAGTGCCTTCATTAGTAACCGGAGTAACTTTAACATAGTTACGACCCAATGAAGTCAGTGAAGATAAAGACAGGTTAATGAAAGACAACACGCCAGTCCAGATCAATTCATAACCGATTGGAGACACGGAGTTCCAGCAATCCAGTTTATCACGGTATTTGTCTTTTTCTTCATTTGGGACAAAATACGTTGGGTTATAAATAAAGTGGGCACGAACAATGGCGTCGACGTAAGCGTTATCAATCAGCTGACGGTGATATTTTGGACACGTTACTCCCAGTTCGTTCAATTTGGTTTTAACACGTACAATGTGATCTAAGTGAGACATAACGAATCCTTAAGCTGTAAGTTCATTTAATTTAACATCTAAAATAGCCATTTCATTATTTGCAATAGCTTGTGTGAAATGTTCGAATTCTTGTGCTTTGAAATCAGCACCTTGGATAATACGGCCAATCATGCGGTCAACAAAAGTACCTGAAATGATAGGACGGTATTTTTCACAATCACGTAGTAAGATAGCAGCACGTTCTGCAATCTCAGATTTATCTTTAGCGCTCATGTTAGGAACTTCTTTCATCTTAGCGATGAGTTGTCGGATGCCATCTTCGTAGCGACGGAAAGGACTGTTGTACGCGCCGGAATAAGAACTTACCCCATAGATTAATAGCATCAATGGTGCAGTTACGGCAATCCAACAAATAATGCCAGTTACGCCAGCAACTAAAATCAGTTGGAAGAACATAGACCCAATAAATAAAGCAGTCATGCCACAACCCCAAAGGATTGAACTAGTGCGCGTAGAGGACATTACAGCAATACCAGCGATCAACCCGCGATCAAAGCCCATACGAATAGCGTAAACGTCTGCCAGTACTTCAGAAGACATTGTAGCCACACCTAAAGATAATGCGCGTGCGGAGTTACGACGATTGATCAAAGCATTAAAATAAATCAATGTTTCTTCTGGAGATGATTCGGCAATCGTTTCAATATCGTCTTTATTATCAACGGTGGCTTCTAACAAACCCGCCACACTACGAATAACCATAACGCGTTTTTCAGATGTTGGTTGCGCACCTAATGCGTTAAGGGCGCCGCGAATAATAAAGTTATCGTTACTGGTAATATCCACCATGGCGCAGGCAAAGAACGCATGACCCAGTTCGTGCGCAATACAACCGGCGGTAACTTCAGGATGTTCAACTTTAAAACGTTCCAGTTTTTGCTTTTGGAATAACACATCGACCATTGTTCCCAGATAAAGTTTTAAAGGTACTTCAGCATACGCACCGTAAACTTTGCCCGTTTTATAATCGATACTACCTTTAAAGGCTTTACCTTTATTTTTGGTGTACCAGTTAGATAAATTAGTATCAGTAACGTCAAAGTATTTATCAATGCCGGGAATGTTCAAAATATTGGCAGGTGAAAAATATCCAACGTCAATTGCAAAGTTTGGTTGCTGCATCATTTCGACTGAAATGTTATTAAAGCCAGTGTATTTTTCGATGACTGGTAAGATCGAATCTTTAACTGTCCCTTTAAGAACACCATTAACAAGATGCGGGGTAATCGCTTCGGTTAGAGCAGAACGGAAATCATCATTTTGAAAGTTGATAAATTCTAACCCTGAGCGTTTCCCCTGTTTTAAAAAATCAATACCCAGCATACTTCCCGTCCTTATTTTATTACTATATAGGCAATTGAATAGATTCATTTTAAACATAAAATATCGAGGGTCGATTAGATGACCGAAATCGTTAGTTCACCGATCGTGGGACGTGTTTGTAAACATGTTCATCAAGGTTTTAGTCGTATTAATAAGTTTGATGACTTAACAGCCTTAAAAATAACTAACGTCCATGCTGATGGTTCACGTAGCGAAGAATTTAAACTCATTAAAAACTTCCAACAGCCATTGTGGATTGTCAAGCCAGAACATCGTAAATTTAAACAGCAAAAAGATTACATCGAGCAAAAGAAATGTCGTCCATTTAAAAGTAATGCGGCTAAGATGGCTTATACCATATCTAACGTATTACATGGTCAGCCCAATCCAAAAGCTGATTTACGTATGATGATGTCATCACCGTATGTGTTCGGTATCGACCAAAGCGTACCAGTATTCTTAAAACAAAAGTATTTTGATTTGTATGAAGAATACCAACAAACCGAACGTTATACCGTGGCGGGTTATGACGTTGAAACCGATATGGAAAAACCAGACCAGCCCGTAATGATGGCGTCTGTGACCTTTCGGGAACGTGTATACTTTGCAACGGTGCGTAGTTGGTGGGATGGTTTAACTGACGAGGAAATACTTGCAGGGTTAAAAGCGGAAGAAACAAAACGTTTTGCAGAAGAACTTAAAACGCGTAAATGTGTTATCGAATACGAAGTGGTCGATACACCGGCTGAAGTTGTTAAACGATGTATTGATAAATTCCATAGTTGGTCGCCTGACCTTGTAGCGTCATGGAATGCAACATACGATATGGAGAAAAACGAAGAAGCATTAAATGCAAATCGTTATCCTTTATCTCGTATTTATAGTGACCCCACTATACCTGACGAATATGCTTTTTATCGTTTAGATAAAGGTCGCACACACAAGATCAAAGAAAACGGTGACAAGTCCTCATTAGAACCACAAGAGAAGTTTCCTACTGTGCGTTGTATGGCTCGCTGGCAATGGTTGGACTTTATGTCTTTCTATGCTATCAAACGCGCGGCTGGCGGTAAGCTTGATAGTTATACGTTAAATGATTGTGCAAAGCGTGAAGGTGTTGAAGGTAAACTGTATACCGAAGAAGGTAGTCACTTAATTGAAGGTAAAGCTGACTGGCATCGGTACATGCAGAAACATCATAAATTCATTTATTCAATGTACAACATTAAAGATAACTGGATTATGGAAGACTTAAATGATAAGACATTAGACTTATCTATGTCATTCCCGTTGTTAATTAAGTCATCTGAATACTTTAACTATCCAAGCCAACCACGTATCATATCTGATGCATTGTCATTTATTGCGCGTGACAACGGTTATGTGTGGGGTTGTGTTGGTAACAACACCAAGAACGAATTCAATGACATGCTTCCTACGCTTAAGAACTGGATTGCATTGTTACAGACTGAGAAGAACGCAGACAAAGGCTATAAACTGTTCCAAGGTCTTATGGACGTTTACAGTACTGGTCGTTCTAGCGTATCAGACGTTGACGTTGAAGGTGCTTATCCTACAGCTACATTGACTGCTAACGTAAGTAACTTTACCACGCAAATTGAAGTGTGTCGTATGCAAGGTAAAGATCCACTTAAACAACGTGAAATCAGTATTAACTATGCGAGTAGTCCAGAAGCTAACGCGATTGGATTGTGTGAAGAACTTTATCACTTCCCATCTTACGATAATGTTCAAAACGTATTCGAAAGAATTTTGGCTGAAAACAATGTATTGACTAAGTTCAAATCATTTGTAGATAACAAAGAAGAAGTTGTGGATGTTGAAGAAGTATTTTAAACAAAAATAAATAAGTTTATATAACTCCTACCCTTGCGGGTAGGAGTTATAGTTATGTTTGTTAAATTTTGTAAGCGACTAATTTACGCATGAAGTAGTTGAGGTTATCCGCTGATGCTTGATTAAAAGTACGGGACAACGTTTCAACATCTTTAAGCTTAGCTGCTTTAGCACGAGTAGGCCAGGACTTCGCTAAACGTACCAGGTAAGTAATTAACAAACGATAGTTAGTTACAGATGCAGAAGGATAACCGTCTTTCTCAATGCCGTGTGTAAGGCGTAATACAGTGCCGTCATCCATAGCCGATTTACAGTTACGCAGAGTATTGATCAGATAAAGGATGCCTGTTTCAAAATCCATATAGATCTTGGTACCTAACAGGCGGCCAGTTAACTCAATAAAGTTAATCGCTTCATCACGACGTTCTTTATCAGTACGGAAACCAAGTTCACGGTTAATGTATTTGAAATGCTTGTCTACTGCTGCAGTATATAACGCTACAGTTTCGCTCATTTCAGTTACAGGGGTTTCAGGTTGAACCGTGGTAGATGCATCGTTAGTGGTTTTTGTATCAACCACAGTCGTTACAGGCTCTGTAGTGACGGTTTCTACTACAGGTGGAGTATAGGTACTTTTCATTATAATGACCTTTATGTAAAATGACGGAAACATAGAATCAGTAGGGTGTTACCCCTACTGATTTGAGTTATGTTTTCTTTGATATTTGATTAAAGGTATCGGCAGCAGCTCGTTTAGATTTCTCTAAGGCAGCAGCTTCTGTTTCTTCTTGTGCTTTACGAAGATCATAGTTGATACGATCTTCGATACCAATGGACAACCCTTCAATCAATCCTGCTACAACTTCTGTAGGTAATTTCAAGTATAATTCCAAAGGAATAATGTCTTGAAGTTTGTTTGCAGAATAGTGACTACCGACAGACACAATAGATAAGTCGTGGTCGTACACATGTTCAGCAGGATGGTACTCAATGGAATCATGGGCTTTTGGTTCAAATGGATTCGTGTAACCCATTTTAATACGATAAAGCATCATGTCGTAAAACATAAGTTTATCGGGGGGAATATCTTTTATCGATTTCCCCACCAAATTACCCATATACTGCAGATAGACAGGATCGTCTATTCGAGTATCCTTGAAAGGGCTTCTTCCATTGCATTCTCTCCAACCCTCGCTCGTCCAGTAAACGTCTGGCTGGTTAGGGTAAAAAAAGCATTGATGACGTTAATAGGTGTATAACCTAATTCTTCCATCCCTGCTGATTTACCTGAACAGTTTTCACACGTGTAGTTGGACATGCCCACAAATGTCTTGGACATATAAGGGTAGTGGCGCACGATGGTATCAATGAGGTCAGCACCCATTTCCTGGTTTTCCAGAATGATGTCGATAAGACCTTTGTTGAACTCATCAGGCGGTGATTCGCTGCGACGAACGATGGTAACGTTTTGTTCTGGGTCGTTATCTGACATGGTGTGGTATTCAGACACGTAATGCAGATAGTCGGTACCCACCAGACCATTCAACAGTTCGTCACGACGTTCAACGAATTGCTGTTCGGTAATACTGGTCTGTTGAATTTGGCTGATTTTTTCTTTGATGTGTTCGGCAAAGAATTCTTCTGCTTCAAACGATTCAGACAGTGTCGGTGCTTTCAACACAAACCAGCTGTTTTTCAGATGGTTATAAACCGGCTGAATGTCATGCTGATAATTAGTACCGCGTTGGAACGCAATTGATTCTTCACGGCTGTATTTACGACTGAAGTTAATCATGTTGCCATAAGCGGCAGCTTCTTCTTTCGTATCCAACCATTTGCGATTACGAACCAATACAGACGGGTCAACGACTTTTGTTCTAGTCCAGTCGCAGCTATCTTCACCTAAACACTGCAATTGGAAATTAACACCACGCGGATAAGCGTTATCCAGCAAAGCAGTAGCAATAGCTTGCATGTCAGTGATCAAAATAACGTCAGCCAATTCATCAAAATCATTGACATCTTTCATTGACGTACGAATGGTGCGATCTTTAATGAAATTCCAAATAACGCGAATAACAGCGATGTTAGATAATGCCGGAACGTTTTGCTGAACATGACGAACGTGACCAGTGACAGCTTTAGCGATATTGTTAATGAGATCAGCCAGATCAAGTTTGCCAGACTTCTTATAGCTAAGTGCAACATAAGAGTTACGCAGCAACAGATCGTACTGGTAAGCTTCGCCCGTAGAGTTTAACGAAGTACGGCGCATGAATTCAGACAATGAAAAACGTTTATCGTCTTTAGCACGACTAGGGACTACACCATTAACATCGGCTGTAGCAATTTTGGTAGTACGTTGGTTTTGGTTGGAGATACCCTGTTCGTTAAGAATCGGGAACTGCACCATAACCGGGTCAAAGATGTTTTGAATGAACCCATACAGCGCCAAGAAGCGAGTATTGAGAACTTCCATATCAATGCCAGGATAATGTTGATCACAGTACTCAGTCCATTTGGCAACCGCTGCTTGACATTCAGAAACCGTGATATCCAATTTATCACGTTCTTTATCGCTCATGCTCAAATAACCCAAAGAAGCACGATAGAGCGTCCAGTCAGTAACTGTTTCATTCAAACGGTTATAGTTGTCTTTATTCAAACCGATGAATGTTTTAAAAAACTCAACACCTTTACCGTTAGAATCGAAATCGCCTTTAGTGTCCGGCTTTGATGGAGTAGGGTCAGCCATCAATGTGGTTTCTGCTGTTTGAATATCAGCAATCTTTACCAAAGGTCTTTCAGCTGCAGGCTGCACATTTGGTGGAGTGACCGGCGCAGCTGGCTGTTGTTCAGCTGAGTGATTAATATCAGTGGCGATTTGTTCCAGATCTTTATCGTTCATTACACTTTACCTTATTGTGCTGGCTGGTTAACTTCGATTGGCGCGTCTTCTTCAGTAGCGTCAGAGCCGTATTCATCTGCTTCTGCAGCAGTAACTTCTTCACCAGTAACAGGCAAAGGAGTTGCATATTTAGGACGGATACGAGCCATACGTTCCATGGCGTAACCAAACACGGTTTGCTGATAGGTGGCGTCAGTTGCATTGTGCTCATGCATATAACCGTCGATCAGTTTACTGTGGTCATAGATAGCGGTCATGACTTCTTTTGCTATCATGTGCAGTTCTTGTGACTTGTCGGCTAAGTCAAACAACAATTCAGGCGGAACATCAGACAGCTTACCATCTTTGGTTAAGATCATGATGATGTCGGCGTTTTCATTAAACAACACGCTAATGCGGTCGAAGTTTACAATCGCTGATGTTTGATGATCATCAGGTGTTACTTTACCTTCGGTCACGATACGTTCAAACACTTCAACTGCACAACCGGTAGCCGCACTTACTTGGATGGTTTCACCAATCAAAGAATGCACATCGCTGATAGATGCCTGGCGACCAGTGATTTGCTGACCACGCATCAACAAATTAGTAACGTACTTACGATCAAATTGCTGAACCGGTTTACCCACGATTACTTTAGGCGCTTTGTTTTGACGTTTAGTACGATTTTTTAAATGTTTGGCCTGTGCTTTACTTGAATTATTTTTGGACATGTTATGACTCTCTTTATAGATTAAGGTATAATAATGGAAACTGTTAATGACGCTACGGCGCATAACCACGCGGTGGTTTTGAACTACATAGGTAACCTCTGGTTAGAATTCAGTTCCCAGGTACCTAGTGAACACATAGCGTTATATGAACGTGGTATCGCTACTGTTTTATTTGCTTACCCAGATTCACTGATGCCTTCTCAAATTATTGAACTGTTGAGCGACGAAACATTGGCGCCAGAAGATCGCGGCATGGCACTGCGTTATGTTTTACTCGACCAGTTAGTTGATATAATCAATAAGATGGGCGTTACGTTAAATAAAGATTTTGTTGAAGTTAAACACTTAACAGAATTTTTAAATATGGCTGAGTTCTTTTACGTGTGCTCAGAAATAGAAGATGCTTACAATACAATCTTACCGTTGCTGTTAGCGTCTGATAACGCACCTAAATATCGTTTAATCGGTTGTTTGGGTAAAGCCTTCTTTTTTGAAAATGAAGACCCTGATGTTTCAGAATACGAATGTCTTATTGATGACGTAGCGGAGTCAACGTTAAAAGCGTTAGCCGATGCAATTACCCAAGAAGACACTTCGGACGTCCCACCTGATTCCGTTATACTTCGCTTGAAAGCCAACCAAGCAATTTATGGCGAAACACTGGCGTATCAGTACGTTAGAAAAGGTGGGTCTTTGTGTAATGCCTTAGAAACGTATTTGAGCTATTTCCGTCAACAACTTAATGCACTGTTAAATGAAGACGGGATTGAATACACAGTTCAATACGGTAAAGACATTATTGCTTTACATCTCATTAGTGACCTTAATGATTCTCAAATTGTCGACAAACTGTTAACGTTCTTTGACGGTCGTGTAGACAACATTGCTGCTGTATTCCAAATTGAGAAATTAGTTAAGACATTGGTGTTGGGACAGGATTCTACTGATGAACAAGATTGATTTCTTAAAAGCATCATTTGCTAATCGCGCTTACAATAATAAGGAATACATGGTATCCCTTATTACGATTGGTTTTGATG
>Ga0302272_1001586_pt1 | contig 10176 bp, 6 predicted proteins | sample III_Bog_N1_2_FD_198772 | JGI IMG/M metagenome (GOLD analysis project Ga0302272, IMG submission 198772) | Peat permafrost microbial communities from Stordalen Mire near Abisko, Sweden - III_Bog_N1_2 | ecosystem: Environmental > Terrestrial > Soil > Wetlands > Peat | place: Sweden: Abisko...
ACGATTTTAATAACGTAAATTTTGTATAACTATTGCTCATCTGAACAACATCCAATTGATTGAGCGTTCCTCCACGACAGGTTGAACCGCCTTTCAAGGTAACAAACGCCAAATCGCCTTTGATAATCACCGGATCGCAAGATGTCATGTGAGAGAATGTCCCAATCTGGGAAGGTTTTTCGGGAATTTCTAACGAAAGGACAATCATTCCACTTTGAGTACCTAAAAACAGGTGATCGTCGGTGATAAAAATTGTTTCCGCATTCCAGCTCACATAACTGGTATTCAACAAGGTGGCTTCCGAAGCTGAATTCAGCTTAAACGTGAGTAAATTAGTCTGATTAACAACGTAAAGCATATCCTTATAAAGCCCAAAACGCGCCATGCTACCGCCAACTCCGTAAGTTGTACCAGAGGTACTGCCAATACTGCCGTTTGCTGAATAACTTACATCGATCGAATAACTTTCGGTATTGTAATAAATTGGATAATAGCGTTTTTCCAGTTCCTGGCGAACGCTTTTTACTTCCCAGCCGGTTATTACACCTCTTGTTTCATCCAATTTGGCAAGCGGATATTTTGTATCGTAAGTAGGCAATGTGTATGGAAAAATTTTCTGAACACGGCCAACTTCCTTGATCGCCTGGAAACTGGATACGTCAATCGAAACCAAATCGACATAACTGTCGGCGTACAAAATATTGTCTTTGATCGCAATGTCAATGTTTCCCGGAATTTCGATAAAGCCTTTATTCTGTGGGTTTGCCGGGTCGCTCACATCGTAAACATGAACGCCTTCCATTTTTTCGTTGATGAAAATAAAATTGTCCTTGAAATAGATTTTCCCGGGGTTGTTCATTTCGCGGGCAGCAGTCATTTTAACAGCCGATCGCAAATCGTTGTAACTCATGTAAACGGGCGAATTGGCTGTAAAAGTTTCAAAAACCTTATCGGTACACGAAGTGGCAAGAGCCATTAAAAACACCATAATCATGTATATATTCGTATGTTTCATAGCCCTAATTAGTTAAAGATAAACCCTATTTTTAATGAAAGACGCGAGAAGTTCGTTTCGAGCTTGTAGCCATTCTCTCCTGAATAATTGAGCTGATGGTGGCGATACCCGAATGAAAAGAACCAGCCGAAGTTTTCGGAAGAAAACCTTTGAAAACCGATGGATGGATTAATCATGTAACCTCCATTCGTTTTGAGTTTTTCATTCGTTTGCGGGTAAGGATAGTACGACGATGAATAGTCGTAATAAATACCAGACTGGCTGTGGCTTGCATCTTCGAGAGGAACCTCGTAACCAAGCTGAAGATTAACAAACGGAGTAAAATTTGCATTCCTGAATTTATACTGAAACTGGGCAAAAACCGGCATGTACGATTCATCCAAAAACTCGGTACCCAGCCCGGCTCCAACATATAATTTATTCATTACTTTGAAATTCATGGATGTCATAAACGAAAACGGCGCCGATTGATTATTCCCCGAGTTGCCCGCCAAAACGCCCATCGAAGTGTCGAAGAAATAATTTTGGTTCAGACCTGAAGCAGGCAACGTTTTTGAATATTTCGAAACACTGTCGACTTCCGTTTTCTTAAAGACCCATTCATTTCCTGCTGAATTAATTTTCACGATTTCGGCATCGTTGGTCATCAGTTGGCCTTTCACAACTCCTCCTGATTTCAGGTAAACCATGTCTTTTTTACCTTTCTGGGCAAAAACCGGAACCAGAAACAATCCGGCAATAATTAGGATCAGAATTTTTTTCATAAGTTAATCGTTTTATCGTCTCCAGTAAATTGGTAGTCGTTTGTAATCAGCGATAGATCGTTCGTATGGCTTTTAGATGAGTCGGCTGAAGCAAAGGTTGCGCAGGAAAGGGAAACAAATTGCATTTAGTTTGCGAAGCCGGTCGGGTCTAGTCGAAGGGTAAAAACCGTCATTAATGGTCATTCAATTGTCATTTGTGGTCATTTGTAGTCATTCAATTGTCATTGATTGAGCACACTTCCACCACAACAAATGACCATTTAATGACGTGGAACAAATGACAACTAATGATGAACTGATTTGCTAATGACCAATGACTTTTTTCCCTTTCGTTAAAAGTAGTTGTTGATCTAATGATTGCACACAGCCACCACAATAAATGACCATTTAATGACGTGGAACAAATGACAACGAACGACCAATGATGAACTGATTTCCCAATGACCAGTGACTTTTTTCCCTTTCGTTAAAAGTAGTTGTTGATCTGATGATTGCATACAGCCACCACAACAAATGACCACTTAATGACGTGAAACAAATGACGACCAACAATGAACTGATTTGCTAATGACCAATGACTTTTTCCCCTTTTCTGAATCCTAAAACTGGTAGCTTAAACCTGTATAAACACCGATGGTATAGGGTTTATAAGTAACAGATGAGTTGCTATTCAATGAATTAAGGTAATATTTCACACGTGGTTCAACATTCAGGAAAATACGTTTCGACAAACCATATTTTATACCAATTCCCAAGGTTCCGCTATAAGTCATGGGTTCCATGTCTTTTGTTTTACCAATCAGCGATTTACCTTCATTGCTCTCCATAAACGTTTGGTTTCTAACCAATAGGTTGGAACTAAATCCACCTAACATTTCCACATCAAATTGCGAATCAATCAGGGTATACCTCAGATATACAGGGATTTCGATGTATTCAAAATTCTGGATAAAACGTGCATCCGACACGAGTACCGCATTACTCATCGATTTGTCTTCGAGATTGGTCCCCAATACAATTTGCGAAGGAACTCCGTTGAACTCGATTACTCCCGCGGTGCTGTTCATCGTGATGTTGCTTGATTTGGTATCGATGTTAACAGGGGCGTTAAAGTATTTTGATCCGTTATTTGCGAAGGCATAATCGTTTGACATTGAAGATGAGGCAGATGAATTACCCGATGATTGTCCCATTCCTGAATAATAAACGCCACTTTGCAGACTCCATCGTTTCCCAGGTTTATATTCAACCGAAATACCTCCGCCCAAGTCGACCGGATTGGTTGCTGATGAGTTTACCATGTTTGCGGCGTATTCCTTTGAATGACTGCTCCGTGAAACGCTGTATGCCGGCGAAACCTGTGCGCCAATCAGCCAGTGTCCTTTTTCCCCGGCCTGATTTTCAGCCAGATCCATTTGTTTGTTTTGTTCCATAATCTGCTGATCGATTGTCTTTTCAGCCAACTCCGGAACAACTTCATCTACATTTCGTTTCTGAAGAATTTTTGTCATTTCAGCATCTTGATTAATTAAGCGGCAAAGGCTTTTCAGCGGCTTCAGGAGTATGGATTCGTTCTCCGACGTAATTAGTTTTTTCTCCTTAGCTGGAGCTATTTTCAAAGATTCTGAATTTCCGGCAATTCCCGGTTCCTCAGGTTTGTTTTCCTGTAAAAGGACATCCGAAGAAGCAATCGGGAAAGATGACGTTTTTGTTGCAGCACGAACCACTTTTTTTTCAGAAGGAATGATCTTTTCGGAACCTGCTTTTGCAATCGGGGTTTGGCTTGTAATTGTTTGCTGCTTTGCTAATTCTACGTTTTCGCGGGCATCAAATTGCCAGCCAGCAACAAATGCCAGAAGTACGGCTGCGGCTATTCCGGCCACCCGCCAGTAAATAAATTTACGCCTTCGCTTAGCTCCAGCTACACCGGCCAAAATATTCTCCAGCAGATATGCCGGAGGTTCCTGCTCAAAATTCAGGAGCTTGTCGCGCAAAAGTTCATCTATATTTTTATTCTCTTTCATGCCGTATAATTATTTTTGGCATTTAACTCACCAAAGTTCTTGTGAACTTTCTTTTTCAATATCTCTCTGGCTCGCGCCAGGTTCGACTTGGAAGTACCCTGTGTGATTTTCATTTCCTGGGCAATTTCCTGATGCGAAAATCCTTCGATCACGTAGAGGTTAAAGACCAGACGGTAGCGCGGAGGCAATTCCTGGATAATTTTCATCAGGTCGTTGGCCGATATTTTTGCAATCACATCGTCCGATAAATTAATTGAATCATAAACAGATACATCTTCAACCGGATAAAGCCAATGTTGTTTCCTGATCTTTTCGAGCGATACGTTAATCATGATCCGCCTGATCCAACCTTCCAAAGAACCATCGTGACGAAAGGTTTTCAGACTGTTAAAAACTTTGATAAAGCCATCCTGCAAATTATCTTCAGCTTCGGTTACATCTTTGGCATAGCGCAAACATACCCCAAACATTTTCGGTGCAAACAGATGATACAGTTTTGCCATTGCCTTTTGGTTCCCGGCAATACAATCAGATATAATTGGTTTAAAATCTTCCAAGTGAGCGCTAATTGATTACCCAAATTTAACCCAATTAATCAGACTTTGGGCAATTTTTTCATTCTTCATTCCAGAAAATCTTTAATTATCAACTGTTTGGTTATACCTAAAACAGCAATTTCTTTTAAGATGACAATGGGTCTGAAATAGTTGCGTCAACTCGTTTTTTCTCTATTTCCCGATTGTGCCGTATTCGACCGACAAATCTTTAGCGCAACGCAACCCTTGCCTGATTAAATCCGTCTTAACACAAAAACAACAACTACCATGAACCGAGTTATTTCACTTTTGCTGCTTACATTTGCCTTTGCCGCTTGTAATCAAGACCAACCAGAACCATCCGTTTCAGATTTAACCCCTTCCGAAAAGTCAGCTAAAATTATTGCAGCCGATAACCAATTTGGGTTCGAAATCTTCCGGAAAGTGAATGCTTCGCTTGCTGAACCGAAGAACACGATGATTTCGCCGTTGAGCGTTTCACTGGCTTTAGCAATGGTATATAACGGTACCAACGGCAACACCAAAAAACAAATGGAAGAGATGCTGCACAAGTCAAATCTGACCCCCGACGATATCAATCAGAGTTATAAAGACCTGGTTTCATCACTAATCAGCCATGATCCAAAAGTTGAACTATCCATTTCGAATGCAATTTATTATCGGAATTCATTCAATGTTAAAAGCAATTTCATAACCACCAACCAGAATTTTTATGAAGCTGAAGTTGCGGGACTCGACTTTACCAAAACCGAAGAAACCCTGAATACAGTAAACGGCTGGGTAAATGCCAAAACCAACGGGAAAATTGATAAAATCATCGAAAAGGTAGATCCGCGAGATGTGATGTACCTCTTGAATGCGATCTATTTCAATGGTGAGTGGAAATATCGTTTTGATGCACAAGAAACTACTGATATGTCGTTCACCAAAGAAGACAAATCGGTGATACAGGTGCCTACCATGACCATCGAAAACCCGTACAATTATTACAGCGATCAAAACTTTCAACTGCTCGAAATGCCTTATGGAAGCGGCAAGTATTCGATGCTGATCTTTTTACCGGCCTCAGGAAAAAACACCGACGATGTGATTTCGCTGATGACGGCGGATCATGTAACCGACTGGATTTCGCAACTAACTGAGCAAAAGAAAAAGGTATATCTACCCAAATTCGAATTCAAATTTGATAAAAGTCTGGTCGATAACCTGAAAGCTTTGGGTATGACTGACGCTTTTGATAATGGGAAAGCAAACCTGAGTGGAATTTCGGATGATGCAAAATTGGTGATTTCGGAAGTGATGCACAAAACATACATAAAAGTTGATGAACGGGGAACCGAAGCAGCTGCTGTTACCGGAATTACGATAAGAACCAATGCCATCGGTCCTGAAGAAAATACCTTCAGGGCCGATCACCCGTTTGTATTTGCGATCCGCGAAAAAGACACCCAAGCCATTTTATTTATCGGCAAAGTCATGGATCCGTCACAGAATTAGAAGCCCGAAACACGAGAAACAAGTTGCCGGATGTAGTGATTTTCAATCTCCGTTTTCTTATTGACATTCGTTAGGCATAAAATCAGGACTCTAATTCCAAATATTGGCGTATTTTTTGGAATCAAAGTCCTAATTTTGGCTTAATTTTTGGAATTAGCTGATTTTTCTATCCTAAAAACATTTCTTTCCCATTGCCTCCTTCGCTAACTTACCAAAAAACACTACCAACGTTTAATCCTATTTTAACAACGTTTAATCAAAAAACAATATTTTCCCTTTTTCGGAATACTACTTTTAAAACCTGAATATATAAGATAGATTAAACTTGAATATCAAAGGATTAACATCAGGCTTACGAAGTCTAATAGGCGATAACCGGTATTTTATTATCCCGTTTGTTTTATTTTGCATAATAGGTTTTTCCCTTTTATCAATCTATGGAAACACACGATTGTTCCTTGATATTAACCGGTTATATTCACAGTTTGCCGATCATTTTTTCCTGATGGTGACCAATTTAGGAGATGGCGCCATTCCGTATATTCTCGTATTTGTACTGCTATGGGTTTCGTTTCGCGAAGCACTTACATTTCTGATAATAACCATCTTACTTACTATTTTGGTGACTATTCTTAAGAGATATTTCTTTCCTGAAATTCACCGGCCAGTGTTTTATTTCGAGTTTTTTGAGAAAATTCGGATTCTGAAGGGTTATGATCCTCCAGCGTTGTTTTCCTTCCCTTCAGGTCATTCGGCAACCGCTTTTAGTGTTTTCTTCTATATTTCCATTCTGGCAAAAAACCATCTAACAAAATTCCTATTGTTTTGCAGCGCTTTGCTGGTAAGCTTTTCGCGCATTTATATTTCGGCACATTTCCCGGCCGATGTACTTGCTGGTTCATGTATCGCCATGTTTTTGACCATTTTATGTTACTGTTTGAGCCGAAACCTTAAATACGATTGGATCGACAAGCGAATCACATTTGTACCAAATATTTTCCCCAGAATTAAAACCGCATGATTAAAAATATTTCAGTCGAAAACCGTATTCGTATTTTAATCATCCTGTTATCGCTTCTTGCGTTTCTTTCATTTAACGGCCTGGTCCATCTCTTCGACTGGGATGAAATCAATTTTGCGGAATCAGCCCGCGAAATGATTGTGACCGGCAATTATAGCACCGTACAAATCAACTTTATGCCATTTTGGGAAAAACCTCCGTTATTTATCTGGATGCAGGTTTTAAGTATGAAAATGTTTGGAATCAACGAGTTTGCTGCGCGGTTTCCCAATGCGATCTGTGGGATGATTAGCCTTCTCGTCCTCTTCGAATTCGGGAAAAAACTTAAGAATTATCAATTTGGAGTAATTTGGGCAATAACTTTCGGTGCATCGGTCCTGCCTTTCCTTTATTTTAAATCAGGAATCATCGATCCGTGGTTTAACTTATTTATCTTCTCGGCAATATATCTTGGATACCAATACATTAACCAAAGAGAAAATAGTCAAAAGAGTTCCATGAGTATACTTCTTTCCGCAATTATTTTAGGCTTGGCCGTGCTTACAAAAGGTCCGGTAGCCATTCTATTGTTTGGAACAACGGTGATGACGTACCTGACTATCGAACGAAAATTCAAATGGCTGAAATGGTCTGATATCCTGATGTTTTCTTTTGTTCTTATAATCACCGGAGGAGCGTATCACCTCTATCAAATCCTTTCGGGAAACTGGAAACTGGTTAGCGATTTTTTTGTTTACCAGATGACCCTGATGAAGACCGAAGATGCCGGACACGGAGGAAGTATTTTTTATCATCCGGTGGTTTTATTTGTTGGCGTTTTTCCAACGTCTATTATAGCTTTGCGTGCTTTCTTTGCCAAAAGCGCCGGAAACAATAACTTCCGCAAGCTAATGATTATTCTGTTTCTTGTTGTACTTATCATTTTCTCATTGGTCAAAACAAAGATTGTTCATTATAGCTCGCTGTGTTACATTCCGTTGGCATACCTTGCAGCCGTTTCAATTTACAATATTTATACGAATAGAAGCAAAATAACCGTTTGGGAAAAAGCGCTGATTGCAGGTATCGGATTTGTTTTTGCCATCAGTCCCGGAATCATACAATGGATCGCCACTCTTCCTGCTGAAACACTGCAACGATTTATTAAAGACGACTTTGCGATCGCCTGCATCGGAAGTTCGGTTCAATGGAATGGCTACGAGTACCTCTTCGGGGCAGGGTTCATGCTGATTCTGGTCATATCCTTTTTTTTTATGAAAGGAATCAGGCAAATGGCAATGTTGTATGGAAGTACCCTGGCATTTGTTTTTCTTTTCATGCTTATCCTTCTTCCAAAAATCGAAAAATACTCACAGGGGCCGGCTATTGAGTTTATTTCTTCCATGAAAGACAAGCCAGTCTGGGTTTCGACATTGGATTATAAAAGCTATGCACCTTATTTTTACTCCGGAAAGCCTGCCAGAGCCACCAACCCCGGGGATGAACAGGAATTTCTTATAACTGGCAAAACGAACAGGGATGTTTATTTTGTAATAAAAATAACTTCCTTGCATTCCATACTCGAACAGTATCCACAACTTGTTCTGGCCGAAAAAAAAGGTGGATTTGGTTTACTTAAGCGGACGGTTCAGAAATAATCGCCTCAGAAACCTGAAACACGTTGGAACAAAATACACCGGAAACTACAACTGCGTTTCAGCCTGAAAAATAATATTGAACATTTGTAATTATACATTTTGATTGGGTACTTATCCTTTCATCAAACAAGCCTCATCTTGACCCATGTCGAACAAATTTACAAACAAAAAAATAAACGTATGATCAAATTCAGATTCATCCTGATCATTGCATTTTTGCAATTGTCATGGATCGGTTTTAGCCAGAATGTTCTATCACAGCCTGCTCCGGTTGATCCGGCAGCAAGGGTCGGAAAACTCGACAATGGAATTACCTATTACATTCGTCACAACGAAGAGCCTAAAGAACGGGCAAGTTTTTACATCATTCAAAATGTAGGCGCTTTACTCGAAAACGACGACCAAAACGGCCTTGCCCACTTTCTTGAACACATGTCGTTTAATGGCACCCAGCATTTCCCTGGAAAAGGAATCATCAATATGCTCGAAAAACACGGAGTGTCTTTTGGCCGCAACATCAATGCCTATACCAGCTTTGGCGAAACGGTTTACAACCTCAGCGATGTTCCGGTAAAAAGCGAAGGCCTGGTCGATTCGTGCCTGCTTGTTTTAAATGATTGGGCGAATCATCTTTTGCTTACCGATAAGGAAATTGACGACGAACGCGGTGTGATTACCGAAGAATGGCGTACCGGACGAAATGCCGATCGTCGCATGTTTAACCAGTATGTGAAGGTCTTACTCCAGGGCTCGAAATATACAAAACGCGATGTGATCGGCGATACAAGTGTGATCAAAAATTTTAAATACGAAACTCTTCGTAATTTCTATCACACCTGGTACCGCACCGATTTACAAGCTATTGCCATTATTGGCGACATCGATGTCGATGCCGTTGAACAGAAAGTGAAGGCTTTGTTCTCGAAAATTGAAGCCGTACAAAATCCACCAAAACGTGAGTTTTACGAAGTTCCTGAAAACAAAGAACCCTTATATGTTCTTACAACCGATAAAGAGGCTTCCAGTTACGAAGTAAACCTGTACATCAAGCACAAAGCCACAGCTCCAGCCGAAAAAAACCTGAATTATCTTCGCGAAAAAACCATTCAGGCTTTATTTGGAATGATGACCCGCGACCGCATCAACGAACTGTTGCAGAAAGGAGTACCACCGTTCGTAACTGGAAGTATCAGTTATGGTAGCTTTGTTGACGGATATGATGTGCTTAACATAGAGGCAACAGCCAAACCCGATCAGGACGATGTCGCTTTTAAATCAATCTATACCGAATCTCAGCGGATTTACCAACATGGTTTTACACCCGGCGAACTCGAACGGGCCAAAACCAATATGCTTACTTCGCTTGAAAGCCGCTACAAACAACGCGATAAAATAAATAACGACCTTTATGCCAGGGATTTTAAAGGTTATTACATCGAAAACGAACCGTTGACTTCAATTGATTTCGACTGGGATTTTGCCCAGAAGATTTTACCAACCATCTCGGTTGAAGAAGTATCGGCCAAAGCAAAACGATGGATGACTCCCGAAAATCGCGTAGTTGTAATCATGGGGCCTGATAAACCTGAAGCCAAACATCTTTCGAAAGAACAGGCATTTGCAATAATTGACGACCTTGAAAAAAGTCAGGTTGAACCCTA
>Ga0302272_1001592_pt1 | contig 10143 bp, 5 predicted proteins | sample III_Bog_N1_2_FD_198772 | JGI IMG/M metagenome (GOLD analysis project Ga0302272, IMG submission 198772) | Peat permafrost microbial communities from Stordalen Mire near Abisko, Sweden - III_Bog_N1_2 | ecosystem: Environmental > Terrestrial > Soil > Wetlands > Peat | place: Sweden: Abisko...
AGGCTTCACCGTCATCGTTGCTTTTCTGCTTCATTGCCGCATCTCTTCGTCATCACCGCTTGACGGTGATCTCTCTGCGCTCTCGAACGCATCCCATTTCACAAGGCCTGAAAAAATAGCTTGCCCACTGGGGCAGATTCAAATACAAGTTGAAAGAGTAAAGTGTAAAGTGTAAAGTGGAAAGTGGAAAGTGCGGGGGGACTCGGGCACCTGTATTCATTTCGCAAAGCCACCCACAAGGTTGCGACAAGTTGAACGTACTTTACGTTTTACACTTAATAGTAACCGCTCCAGCTTTGCTGGATTGCGGGAACTTATATACGACTGTGTATTGCGTTTTACACTAGTAATAACTTTTTCTTTGCTCCCAATTCAGGTGATCGATCTCTCAGAGTGTACCGAATAGCGCATTTGGAAAAGTCCGCATTTTGATCATGTCGCAAAAGTCGCTTTAACTATACTGCGCTTGGCACAGCAGGAATCGCTTGATGTTACCAACCTGCGGAAAATTTTACGCGTTAATGGCCCCGTGTTTCAATCGTACGGTAGAAGGGCTTTCTGAAGGCATTGAACAAGCCAAACTGCAAGATATTGAGATGATGCTTGCAAAGGGTTGCGTTTGGACATTTATCCAAAACATCACAAGCATTTCTTCAGCTGAGTTTGAAGTCTTTCAAGCGAAATATCGGAAGTAACGTTGTCAAAATGCGGTTCCACTCCGGAACCTTTGTCCTTACTTATTCAACACCGTATTCAAACTATCAAACGCAGTCTTGGGGATGCGATGGTACTGAATCGTTACGCCCAGTACGGAGTAGACTGCAGAGTCGCCTTTGACCTCGAAAGCAAAAGAATCTTTGAGGTCTGTTACGCCGCGTACCGCATTCTCTACACGCAAACCCTGCAACGCGCCGAGACTCGAAGAGATTGAATATTTCCCTTCAGCCACTGGCTGCACTTGAAAAATAGCCATGCCGGAACTGTCCGACCAATAGCCAATTAGGTTTGGCGATACTTTCTCAGATTGACAGGAAAGGAAAAGCGAGAGGGCAAGTGCTGAAATAATGGCGATTTTTGTCATGCGTATAACATTCAAAAATTGAAGCCGACTGTCAACATGAACTTCTAGCTACATTCGCGGTTCATGACGCAAAAAAATTTACAAGGTCCTTTGCTCGTGACAGGACTTCCCGGAGTTCCTGGGTGGAATTTATTTCACTGGTTTAAGGATCGGTGGCCAGGGCTGGTTGTGGGAGTTCGCCCCCCCGCCAATTACAAGGCTGATGTCCCAGGCTCTGTAGCCTTAGAGGCAGAAGACTCTGCCGGGCTTGAAGCCTTGTTTGCCAAGTATCATTTTAGCGCGGTACTCGATGCATCGGGCAACTGTGCGCTGCGGGCATGCGAGTGCGATCCAAAGCTTTCTCACTTGCTCAACTGCGACTTTGGTGTGCGAGTTGCAACGCTTGCGAAGGCTTATGGCGCAAAGCTTGTGCGCCTTTCTAGCGACCTTGTTTATTCGGGTGCAGACTCTCACCAGGGCTTGTACACAGAAGATGAGCCCACAGATCCTGTGACCGTTTATGGTGCCTCTATGGCCGAAGCCGAAAAGCTGATTTTAAATATCGACCCTAATTGTCAATTATTGCGCATCCCTTTACCTATGGGGCTTACGCCGGGTGGGCACGCGGGTGCGGTAGACTGGATTGAATGGCGTTTCCGCAATGGACGGCCTGCCACGCTGTATTTTGACGAGCTGCGTAGCCCTATTTACAAAGATGATTTGGGGCGCGTGGTGGAATGGATTTTTTCGCAGGGTGGGTTGCCCAACGGAAAACAGATGCCCGGTGGAATTTACCATTGCGGGGGGCCAAAACATTGGAGCTTATACCAGATAGGGCAAATTATTAATGCTGTGGGCGCTTATGATTCGAATCTATTGATGGGATGCCCGCGACATGAGGCGGGGCCAATGCCACCACGTGCTGGCAATGTGAGTATAGACTGCTCTAAACTCTTGAAAGTTATCCCACAAAATTTGATTCGCCCTTGGCCTTTCGATGCACGCCTTGAGCCCACAAGTCGCGATTGGCATAAGACGGTGGATCGTATGCAATGGGGAGGAGTTCATCAAGTGCTTCCTCTCTTGGTCGATGGAATGTATTTTGAAGAGATACAATGAAAATTACCGAGCGTTTTCCCCTGTTGTTCAAGACCTTGCGCATAATGCTCAAGATCGCTGATGGCATTGTCCGCATTGTCTTCTTGCTGTTTGCGGTGTATGCAATCGTATTTAGCCTTGCAGTGAGTTATGGGGCTTGGCGCGTCTACGAGTACGGCTCGGGTTTGTTGGATGAAGTGAAGGCCATGCAGACGGTAAATCCTGAGCGCAGCAAGTATATGGAAGCGTTGCAGGATAGCTCGCCCAAGCTTAAAATTCGGCATAAGTTTGTGCCGTTAGATTCTATTAGTCCATACTTGCGCAAGGCTGTAATCGCCTCGGAAGATGCTGGGTTCTATTTCCATCCGGGCTTTGATGTGAAAGCGATTTCCGACGCTTTAGATGCAAACCGCCAACGTGGTAAGACTGTGTTTGGCGGAAGCACAATCACTCAGCAGATTGCGAAGAATATGTTCTTATCGAGTGAGCGTTCTTGGGAGCGCAAGTTTAAGGAACTCGCCTACGCATTACTGATGGAAAAGTATTTGGGCAAAGATCGAATTCTTGAACTTTACCTGAACTATGCGCAGTGGGGGCAAGACATTTTTGGCTGCGAAGTAGCTTGCGAAGAATACTTCCATAAAACCTGCGCAAAAATATCAGTCGAAAATGCAATCAATATGGCCGCGGTACTTGCAAGCCCTGGTAAACATAGGCCTGATATGATGAATTCGGAGTTTATGGCAAAGCGGCGAGCCGTTATTTACAACAATATGTTTGGCCCTGATAGTGCTCGCAACGTTGGGCGAGATACAACTGCAGCACAGTCAAATTCAGATGAAGAAGAAGACTCGACGGCGACATCCGATTGATTCGACCTATATTCTATAAGAGATTGCAAGCATTATTACACACAACACTCCGAACTATTGAGAAGTTTTAATTCTTTTAGATAAATTCTAAAGAGAGTCGATAACTCCATATTTTTGAATGGATTATGCTCGCGAATCTCGGTATCCTCATGAAAAATTGGAGGATCACATGGATATCACAAATTTCATCGTTGGCGCACTGGCTCTGTTTCTTTTGCACTCATTAGTGCGGATGACTTTGCAAAAGGATCGTTCGACTCGCCATTACCTATAACGGTTGCCTTCGGCACATCTGCGTGATTGGTATCACATGGATTAATGCCTTGGCCTAGATGTCTCCTGTCCCGCTGGAAATTGAGTATCTTGATCTATATGTGGGATATTGCAGCAGGGGTGCTGCAGGGTGGATATTATGTTGGGTTTTGGGATTAAGCAATCCTCGTTTTTTCGCGTTCGCAGCGGGATCGTCCTTTTAGGACTGGTTTTTGGCACTGCGACGACTTGTTTCGCTACATTCGGCGATGGAACCAATGGAACGGATACGATTCCTACGGGGCTTCTTAAGTATGGTCTCTATGGCAAACAGTGGGATTCCATCGGGTATGCAGCGAAGACTTCATCCTATGGTATTGTTGGGTCCGATGGTTATGTCTCGCTAAAGCAGAATGCTGTTATTCGTGGAGATATTATTTCGGGTGGGTCTGTTTTTGGGTTCATAGGTAATACGATTGGTGATGCAACCTTGGGTGTTCCTGCGACAATTTCTGCGAATGGCCCTGTAACATTTCAAGATGGATTAAACGTTGTGGCAGGCTCCATCTACACCCCAGATAGCATTACCCTGAATGGTGCCGGTGGTTCGAATATCATTCACGGAAAAGTGAAGAGTGGAAAGGGCATCAAGCTTGGTTATAACAATACCTTTACAGATACTCTCGTTACCATCAATGATCATATCGTAGCCCAGCAGTACCAAAGCAACATCTTTGGTGGAACCTCTGTGGGCTTGGGCTCGCGCACTCAGTACGATGCCATCAACGATGCTGGCGTTAAGTATATCAAGTGGAACTCTGCTTATGCAGTGCCGCCTGATTACGTGCCGCAGGCTTACACAATTCCAACCACAACGGTGACTCCTGGGACTATAGATTGTACTGTTCCTGGTAATGGAACTTGGTGGAATCCCACGCATTGCAATGCTGCGGTGCCATATGGAACAGCAGCGAATGGGAAATATTATTTGAAGCCTGGTAATTATGGAACCTTGACGTTGGGAACAGGTAACACTAAAATCATTTTAGGTGAAGGCGCATATCATTTTCAAAATATTGTAATGACGGGCAATAATGACTCCATCGTGGTATATCAACCTACTGGTGGACGCACCCAGATTCTCGTCAATAACACGATGACATTTAGTTACCAAGCAAGCCTTGTCCCTTATGATACCACGGGGAATAAGGGTGGAACGACTTTGTTGTACTATGCGGGAACAGCGGATCTCACGATTCGTCAGGATAACGTTGTTTGGGCGACGATCATTGCGCCTAATGCTTTGGTGGAATTTGCCAATGCCCCCGGAGGGCAATTTTCCGCGGCGTATCTTTATGGACAAGTTTTTGGAAACGCGATTAAGATTGGCCAGCAGTACGAGGGCAATAACGGTCGCTACATTCCTTTTTATCCAATCAAGCCTTTGATCAATCTGGTTTTTTCTGGAAGCCAAAATATTTCTGAAGGTAATTCTGGCACAAAATCTTTCCCAATTAATTTCGCGATGAATCATGAAAATGGTCTTCCTGTGACCGTGTACTTCCATACGCAGAATATTGCTCCTGTTGGGCCAGGGCATGCAGATGCTGCGGACTATACAGGTACAATCAAGGATAGTGTTGTCTTTGCTGCGGGTGTGACTTCGGTGCTTTACAACGGGATTAAGATCAATGGTGACATCCAGTTTGAGGCCGATGATTATTTCAATCTCGTTCTCGATAGCACCGTGAATGGTATTTTAGATTCTGTGCCCGCAAATCGCGTGTATGCTCTTGGCATTTTGAATGATGATGATCCTCCAGTGATGACGATTGTGGATACGTCTACAATCACCGTGAACGAATCCGATGGCTCATACTCCGTCGCGATTAAGCTCAATGCATCCTCAATTATTAATGCCGTTGCAACGGTTACTCAGTCTGCAGGCAAGGGTGCGTTAGCAGAGATTACGCCAAGTACAGCAACGATTAAAGCCGGAAATACAACCGGCAGTTTTATCTTGAGTTGGACGCCCGATGGAAGAGATGCTCCAAACGATACCATTCATTTATCTATCCAAGCTGATAGCGGTGTTACGGTTGGTTCCTTGTCTTCAAAAACAATTATCATCAAAAATACAGATCCCACCACAACACTTTCTACTTCAATGCAAACCGCTTACACCATCGCAGAGCCTGCGGGTGTGCCGGGCACCACAGCCACCGTGAAAATTCCGGTAACTCTTGCTGGCGTTTCGGGCTGGGATATTCCTTGGCATGTTAAGCTTGTGAGTGGTGGCTTGGGTGACTCGGCGACGCTTTCTCAAGATTTTACCCTCAACCAAACATCTGGTACAATTGCAAAAGGAAGTCTATCTGATACGATCTCTGTGACTGTTATTAATGACATTTACGATGAACCCGATGAGTCCTTTTCACTTGTCTTTGATTATAGCATGGGTAAGACGGCTCACCTAGATACGACTGGCAAGGGAACCATTACCGTGACTATTCCGAACAACGATGGGCCGGTGGTAAACAACGACTCTGTGCAGATTCCTGAATACCCTCCCAATGGATATTCGTTCAAACGCCTTTTGACGATGCTTTCTCATAGCCCAGATACGACCGTGGCTTACGATTGGCGTTTGCTTGCTGGCCCAGATTCTGCGTATTTCAAAGTGGTAAAGGATCCTGTGCAAGGGTGGGTGATTGAGATTGCGGATTCAACAGTAATGAATTTTGTGAATCGGCCATCGCATTCGTTCTTGGTGCAGGTGCAGGCTTATGGCGCCTATCATAGCGCAACGGGTACTCTGGGTATTACGCTGAGCTATGTGCAGCGCGCACCAATTATCGATGCGAAGGATACTTTTACCATTGCTGAAAATTCAGTGGCAGGGACTCCTGCGGATACCGTTTTCCCTGGTGATAATTCGGGTTGGAACTTGCGGTGGCGTATTGATGGTGGATCGGGCGCAAGCAATTTTGTGGTGGATTCACTCACAGGCATAATCTCTGTCGCACCTAGCGCTGTCTTGGATTATGAATCCACAAAGACTCAAGGGCTCGTGGTGATTTTGCGCAATAACAACAATCTTGAAGACACGCTATTCTTGACAGCAAAGCTCTCTAATGTACTTGAATACACACAAGTGTCCATTGTGGATGTTAAACTTCCCGATGGTCAAGATTTCCTGAATCCTCATTCTGTTTACACAAATCAAGATAACTTTACGCTCACTTGGAACTTTGAAGGTCGTGATACAACGGAGCTACTGTCATATACGCAGGATGGTGTAGATACGGTTATTCGCACGTATTGCAATCCCACGAAGGATTTCTGTGGTGCAGATACTGTATTTGTTCGCCGCAATACTGTTGCGCCAGTGGTTGTGTGGTATCCAGTCGTCAATACCGACACCCTTCCAAAGTATACGGTGGAGCTTCCACGTACTCCTGGCGACACGAACATCTATGTGAGCGATCCGGGCAAAATGTTTGGTGGTAAGCTGACTTACACTGATTCTCTTGGCAATGTCAAGACGGTCATTTTTAAGGCCAATGGAACCTTAGTGGAAGGGCAACCCCAGAAGATCTATTACACTTACACGGATCCTTATGGCAACACGGTTACGGATACGATTTCTGTAGTTCTCGATACAAAACCACCGGTTGTCAAAATTTTAAATCCATCGAACAAAGCCAAGTTTAATGTGTATAACGTTAACGTGGTGTGGACCGTCGATGGCGTTGTGATGGATACTCTGAACCGTGCAAGTCTTGAAGCTGGTGAAAATAAAATTGTACGCCACTATGTTGATCTTGCAGGGAATGTTGGTGCCGACTCTATCGTCGTTATTTTGAATGTGGGCAAGGACGATATCAATGTGGCTTTGGTGAATTCTATGGTTGTGCTTGATCCGCGCAAGGTTGATCAAGTCGCAGCGGTTTATCCTCAACGTCCCAATGAAAAGTTTACCCTTACTGCAATCAACCAAGAGGCTTTGCAAGAAGAAGAACTTGCTTGGGGAACAACAGGAAAAGCGACTCATGATACCGCTGGTTCGCAGCGTGTGTACCAGGGCACGGGCAATACGCATTTTGGGCCGACTTTGCGTATTGAAGTCAAGTTTCAGCAAGTGGGTGGTACTAATGGTGAAGGTACACCCCGCGGTGGTACTGTCGCTGATTTGTTAGAGCGTACGCGTTCCTTGGGGATCGCCGATTCTGTTGCGCTTTGTGGCGAAGTTGCTCCGCTCGACCCATACAAAACCCCTATTTGGTCAAACAGCTTGCAAGTTGAAACGCAGACCTATGATCAGCTCGGGCAGTTTATAGATGACTACAAGGTGATTCAAGATTCAATTACTTCGAAGTACTTGAATGATGGTGGAGTTGGTGTATTCTACTTTACTCTTTCGCCCGATTCTAAGGACATGCAGTTCAAGTCTTCAACAGGGCGTGCGTTAGGCACGGGGGCCTACATTATTCGCGGAATGGTTAAGGGTGTCTCGACCTACCTCTATTGCAGTGGTGACTACCAAAAAGGGCAAAAGGTGATTACCAGTTCTAGCCTGCTGCAATTGTTTGGATATCGCCGAGTAGAGTAACAGCCCTCAAATAATTTTGAAATGAACGTATGTAGCTTCGGCTGTATGCGTTTTTTTGTTTACTTGCTGAACGGCAAACCCACCATATTGTGTAAAAAAGCTCAAAATAGAGCCGTGACTACATAGATGTAATCTTTTGATACCGCAAGTAATCTCGTTTTATCTGGAAAAGTGCGATGTCCATCACATTCCGTACATTCTTTATCCATAAAAAGCATACTTTGTTTTTCTTGTTGTTATTATTTGAAGGAATATTACAAGTGAGACTATCCAACGTGGGGTTGTTTTGTCTCAAGAATGGGTTTGATTGGGGGTTTCATGGGAAATACAAAGAAAATCGGAACAGTTTTTTTCCTGTGGATTATGCTAGCTGTGTCGGGGGCATGGGCTCAAACAATAACGGCGACTCAGTTTTCCTCGGATGCATATCGCGAACTGTTCAAATTCAAAATATTTGGCGGAAATTCGATCACGCTCCTACAGAATGCAAATGTGTCGGAAATTAATGGCTATACGGGTACGCGTGGTCAATGGACAACACAGAATGGAGGATCTAAAATTTTAGGTCCTGTACTTGTTGGAGGCGTTCTCAATTCATGGGGCGAAACTTTTGGCTCAAGCTCTGCGACTAATAACGCGAGTGTTGTTGTTTCTGATGTCGCCTGTTATAATAACGCAAATGCAAACTGTAAGACCACCCCAGCAAATGATTGGGGCGTGCTTTGCCGTAAGAATGGGGCCGCGGATTTATCAAATATTGGATTCAACGCCAATGCTGGTGAATCTTGTTCTTCCGTAGACAACGCTGTCTATGCTGGTTTGTCTTCTGTACATGTCCCTTCAGTTTCCTTTCCTTCGACCGCAGGCACAGGCGTTTGGAGCTCGAATACATTTACGATTGATGGAACTGTTGCCCCAAATAACGGAAACTTTTTTGACATTGCTTTTAACTCTGATGAATTCAAATTTCAGAGTGGAAAATCGTTAGTGATCAGGCAAAAAAAAGGGCAGTTAATCCGAATATTTGCGAATGCAATTGAGTTCAATAATACCACCGTCAGCATCTACGATCCGGACTTAGGTCGCAACCTAACCACGTCAGAATATCGTGGAAGCGTAATGTTTTATACGCCATCCTTAACTCTTACAAATACCAATAAGCTAGTAGGAAGTATCATCACGACTGGCAATGCGATCCTTCCAAGCGGTCAGACTTTAGCTGGGCAGTTGTTGGTTGAGGGAAATCTTTCTGTTGCTGATGGTTTTAGTGCGGGTAATTTTAACTACCTGCCTTTTGATCCTCCTGCGTTAGATAAACCGACGCTGGGTTCAATTTTTCAAACGTTCCAAGAAGATGGGGCTGGCAGCGTAAATCAAACTGTCGCGATAACGCTTTCAAAAGCAGCGATTGATCCTGTAACGATTCAGTATTACTTTACACTGACTGGTGCAGGGGCAAATGGATATGCGACTGTAGGTGATTTTCGCCCTGCGATGGCGTGTTGGGATGCTGTAAATCCTTGCGCAATCACAATACCCGCAAACAAGTTCGGATATGAAGATCCGTCCATTCTTCCGCAAGTATTGGTGAATGATGATAATATTCCAGAACCAGCTGAAGCGTTTAATCTTCATGTGAAAATTACTGGTGGAGCCATTTTTTCGGATGGAATGTTTGACGCTGATTTTCCGCTATCGATCGCAATCAGTGATTTGAATAAGGCGCCTGTTATTACAGCTCAATCTTTTGCAATTCCTGAAAATAGCGCAGTAGGAACAAGCGTTATAAACATTTCAAACGTGATCACTCCAGTTGTTGCAACCGATGATCAAGACATAAAGTATCTAACCTACTCAATCAAGAATGCGCCTACCGATTTCCCTTTTACAATCGATTCAAAGACAGGGCAAATTCAATCCGCAGCTGTGTTTGACTTTGAGCATGCGGCTTCAACGACAATTGCACCTTATAAGTATGAAAGCTCTCTGAATACATACAAGTTCACAGTGGTTGTAAGCGATAACTCTACGTTCTCTCCTCAAAATCTAACCGCTGAAGCTGAGATGACCGTGACCGTGCAGAATGTCGATGAGATCCCAGTCCTTACCGCTGCAAGCGTCACGGTGAATGAGAATCAGACCGGAGCATTAATCGCAACAGCCACTAACCCCGATAACGGCACCCTCGTGTGGAGCCTAAGCGGTGATGACGCAAGCCTGTTCAGCATCAGTTCAACTGGTGTTGTGAC
>Ga0302272_1001597_pt1 | contig 10130 bp, 8 predicted proteins | sample III_Bog_N1_2_FD_198772 | JGI IMG/M metagenome (GOLD analysis project Ga0302272, IMG submission 198772) | Peat permafrost microbial communities from Stordalen Mire near Abisko, Sweden - III_Bog_N1_2 | ecosystem: Environmental > Terrestrial > Soil > Wetlands > Peat | place: Sweden: Abisko...
TAAAGAAGCCACTCCGGTTCAGGAACAAACCATACCAGTAATACTTCAAAAACGTGATGTAATTGCCTGTGCCCAAACCGGAACCGGTAAAACTGCAGCTTTTATCCTTCCCCTTTTGCATAACCTACAGGCTGAAAAGCACGATGAAAACTTTGTAAATGCCATTATCATGGCACCAACCCGTGAACTGGCACAACAAATCGACCAGCAAATGGAAGGTTTTTCATACTTTACGTCATTCTCTTCGGTTGCAGTTTACGGTGGTAATGATTCAGCAGCCTGGGATGTTCAACGACGTGGATTGCAAAAAGGTGCCGATGTAGTCATTGCTACTCCCGGGAGACTGCTCTCTCATATTAACCTCTACGACATAGATTTTTCACACGTAAAATACTTTATTCTCGACGAAGCTGACCGTATGCTGGATATGGGTTTCTTCGACGATATTATGCAAGTGGTAAACCGTTTGCCGAAAGACAGGCAGACAATTATGTTTTCGGCAACTATGCCGCCTAAAATCCGTTTACTGGCCAAGTCAATTATGCATGATCCTTTTGAAGTGAAAATTGCTGTATCCCGGCCGCCAGACAGCATTATGCAGACTGCTTATATTTGTAATGAAGGTCAAAAGCTGGGTCTGATCAGACATTTGTTTGTTGAACAGACAGCTAATAAAGTTATTATTTTTTCGGGCTCAAAACTGAAGGTAAAAGAACTGTTCAAGACGTTCCGTCAAATGGGTCTATCGGTTGGAGAAATGCATTCTGATCTCGATCAGGTACAACGGGATCATATCATGCATGAATTCCGTAACAATCGTGTCAATATTTTGGTAGCTACCGATATTGTATCCCGTGGAATTGATATTGATGATATTTCATTAATCATCAATTATGATGTGCCTCACGATGCAGAAGATTATGTTCACCGTATCGGTCGTACAGCGCGTGCCAGTGCTAAAGGAATGTCTATTACTTTTGTTTCGGTTGAAGAACAATATAAATTCAAACAAATAGAAGAATTCCTCGAAAAAGACATCTATAAAATACCAATGCCTGAGGAGCTCGGAGAATCTCCTGAATATAATCCTGAAAAAAATAAACATTTCAAGAAGACTTTTGCTAAGGGAAAAGGTTCTTTTCAACGGAACAAAGTTAAAAGATAATTCCATATAAAAATACTTTCGGGTATTTCCTTTGAGCCGTGATAAATCACGGCTCTTTTCTTTTCGAAAACGGTAGCAACGGATCCATTCGGCAGAATCCTGACACAGACAATAATCCTATTCACAGTCTGATAGCATTCTTGGATTACTCCGTTCCAGCAGCCAGCCTCTTCGTCCGTTGTAAGCTTTGAAATCAATGGCCATTAGTCCAGATAAGTGTGCTACGTCGTTCTAAGAAGAGTATTGCTCCTACTGGATTTAGAAAACTTTGAGTAACTTTGCACAACTATATATCGCAAAAAAAAACAATGACCCATTTTTCATATCCTTTGCTAGATGAACTGCAAATCAGGGATCAAATCAACAGGTTTTCAGTATCACATATTCCTTTTCTATTCATAATCGATTATAAAGCAAAGCATGGCTACGTGATTAGGCAAGAGGAATTGAGTTCCGATTCTATTCAATTTCAGTTTGAAAAATACCACTCAACAGTTGAAGCCGGGAGCCTGAAATCAAAAGATTTGCGCTGGGATATCCAAGCGTTGAACTTGCAACAATATCAACATAAATTCGAGTCTGTACAGCATCAGATTCAACTTGGGAATTCATTTTTGGTAAACCTGACACAACCTACAAAAGTGAAATGTAATTTTACATTGCTCGAATTGTATGCCCAAAGTAAGGCCAAGTATAAAATGTGGTTGAAAGATGTCTTGCTGGTACTCTCGCCTGAAACATTCGTACGCATTGAAGGACGAACTATTTCTTCGTATCCTATGAAAGGAACTATCGATGCCTCTCTTCCAAATGCAGAGCAAATCATATTGAATGACCCTAAAGAAATGGCTGAACATGCCACCATTGTCGATTTGATACGCAATGACCTCAGCTTGGTAGCAGTGCAGGTGGAGGTGAAGCGTTACAGGTATATCGAAAAGATTAAAACAAACAAACAGGATTTGTTCCAGGTAAGTTCTGAAATATCGGGAAAATTGCCTGCGGATTATTATAATCGGCTTGGTGATATCCTTTTTGCATTGCTCCCTGCCGGTTCTATTTGTGGAGCTCCTAAAGCAAAAACCCTGGAAATTATTCAGGAGGTTGAAGGGTATGACCGTGGATTCTATACCGGAATTTGCGGATATTTCGATGGCGAAAATCTTGATTCAGGAGTAATGATACGGTTTTTGGAACAGGATGGTGATCAACTCATTTTTAAAAGTGGTGGCGGGATAACCTCCCAAAGTGAATTGATAAGTGAATATGAAGAACTAATTCAAAAAGTATATGTGCCGTTTTGTTGAATCTATAAAGTTGGATAACGGAGAATTTAAACGTCTGGAACTTCATCAGGAGCGTGTCCGGCTGGCGATACAGGATTACTATCCATCCGAAAAAGTCTTTCATCTGATCGAGTCTTTAACTGAAACTACCTACCCACCGGTGGGTCTTTATAAATGCCGGGTGGTCTATGACTCCTTGATTCGGGAGATAGAATATATACCCTATATCCGGCGTGAAATACGTTCGCTAAAATTGCTGGAAACCCAACTGGAGAGCACCCAATATAAACCGGAAAACAGAAGTGACTATAATGCTGCTTTTGCCCTTCGAGGGGATTGTGATGAAATTATCCTGGTAAAGAACGGATTATTAACCGATACTTCATTCTCAAATATTGCCCTATTTGATGGACAATGCTGGTTTACCCCACGGATTCCATTAATCTACGGTGTAAACAGGGCCTGGCTTATAAAGCACAAAGTTTTAATGGAGAAAGACATACTTGTGTCTGAATTGGTGAACTTTAAACTCGTTTCATTGTTTAATGCTATGAATGAGTTTGGTGATATTGAATTGGATGTTTCTGCAATCAGGTTATAAATATATGAATATTGCGAATTTAATGTTCATTTTATTCTGATTTGTAAGAAAAATAATCAAATTATTTTCACTTTGCATTTGCGGGTTAAAAAAAATGCAGTATCTTTGCAACGTTTTTAAGAATAGATGATGAACAAAAGTTATTTACATATCCTCTTACTCGGTATTATTATTCTCTTGCAACACAAGTAGAAGTGAGTTTGGTATGTAGTAAAATACAATATAATAGAAAGCCTTTCTCACTAGTGTGAGAAAGGCTCTTTTTTTTAATATGAAATTTTCAAAACAGACAATAATATGGATAGATTATTTATTTTTGACACTACATTACGCGATGGCGAGCAGGTTCCGGGATGCCAGTTGAACACCATAGAAAAAATACAGGTGGCACGTGCGTTGGAAACACTGGGTGTCGATGTAATTGAAGCCGGTTTCCCGATCTCAAGTCCGGGTGATTTTAAATCAGTAGTTGAGATCTCAAAAGCTGTAACCTGGCCAACGATATGTGCATTAACACGTGGAGTTCAAAAAGATATTGATGTAGCAGCCGAAGCTCTCCAATATGCAAAAAACAAACGTATTCATACCGGAATTGGAACTTCTGATTTTCATATAAAACATAAATTTAATTCCAACCAGGAAGATATACTGGAGCGTGCTATTGCGGCTGTGAAATATGCCAAGAAGTATGTAGAGGATGTTGAATTCTACTGCGAAGATGCCGGCCGTACCGATAATGTGTACTTGGCAAGAGTAGTGGAAGCCGTGATTAAAGCAGGTGCCACTGTGGTGAATATCCCCGATACAACAGGCTATTGCTTGCCCTGGCAGTTTGGTGATAAAATCAAGTTCCTGATGGAAAATGTAAAAGGAGTACATAATGCAATCATCTCCACTCATTGTCATAATGATTTAGGAATGGCGACTGCCAATACGATTTCTGGTGTGATGAATGGTGCACGCCAGGTGGAGGTAACCATGAATGGTATTGGTGAACGCGCCGGAAATACTGCATTGGAAGAAATAGCTATGATCCTGAAGTGTCACAAGGGATTGAATATTGAGACGCAAATCAATACCCAGAAAATATCTTCTACCAGCCGGTTAGTTTCCAGCCTGATGAATATGCCTATACAACCCAATAAAGCGGTAGTGGGTAGAAATGCGTTTGCACATTCCTCGGGTATTCACCAGGATGGTGTATTAAAGAATCGCGAAAGCTATGAAATCATGGACCCGAAAGATATTGGGATTGATGAAAATTCCATTGTATTAACTGCCCGAAGTGGGCGTGCAGCATTAAAACATCGCTTACATTTATTAGGAATGGAAGTGGAAAGTGCTAAATTAGATACTATTTATGAAGAGTTCCTTAAGTTAGCTGACAGGAAAAAGGACATCAATGATGACGATGTTCTATTGCTTGCTGGTATGGAACGTACCGAACAACAACGGATTAAAATAGATTATTTACAAGTAACTTCCGGTGTTGGCCTAAAAGCAGTTGCCAGTATCGGGTTGATAATTGCCAATGAGAAATTTGAAGCTGCTGCATCGGGTAATGGCCCTGTGGATGCAGCTATTAAAGCCCTGAAACAAATTATCAAACGTGATATGAATTTACAGGAATTTACCATTCAGGCTATCAATAAAGGAAGTGATGATGTCGGTAAAGTGCATATGCAGGTTGAACATCAGGGTGCCATTTATTATGGATTTGGTGCAAATACCGACATTGTAGCTGCTTCGGTAGAGGCTTATATTAATGCAATTAATAAATTTGTGAAATGAAGAATTTGTTACTCTTCATGAGTCAACAAAAACGGAATTACTAAAGTGAAAAATAAAAAAAACAAAAATATACTTTCATGATTCTTCGTAATAGGGAGTGGAAAGTGCTAAATTATTATTATTTATGAAAACATTATTTGATAAAATTTGGGATGCACATGTAGTATCTACGGTTGATGAAGGACCTACCCAGCTATATATCGACAGGATGTATTGCCACGAAGTGACAAGTCCCCAGGCTTTTGATGGAATGCGAAATCGTGGGTTGAAAGTGTTTCGTCCGGAACAAATTACCTGTATGCCGGACCATAATATCCCGACTCTGAATCAGGAAAGTCCGATTGCTGATCCTGTTTCAAAAATACAGGTTGATACGCTGACAAAAAATGCCCTTGAATTTGGGTTGACCCATTATCAGATGGGTAATGAGAAAAACGGAATTATTCATGTAGTAGGACCTGAAATCGGATTGTCATTACCTGGTATGACCTTGGTCTGCGGCGATTCCCATACCTCAACACACGGTGCTTTAGGAGCTGTCGCGTTTGGTATTGGAACCAGCGAAGTGGAAATGGTCTTGGCAACACAATGTGTTTTCCAGTCACGTCCCAAAACTATGCGTATAAACATTCATGGAAAACTGAATCCGGGCGTTACCTCAAAGGATTTAGCTCTTTATGTGATTGCTAAAGTAACAACGGGGGGTGCTACTGGCTATTTTGTAGAATATGCAGGTGAAGCTATCGAAGGCCTGAGCATGGAACAACGGTTGACAGTCTGTAACTTGTCCATTGAAATGGGTGCCCGTGGTGGGTTGGTTGCACCGGATGAAATTACTATTGCCTACTTAAAAGGAAAAGAGTATTCACCAAAAGGGGTAGAATGGGATCAAGCTGTTGCGAAATGGAAAGCGCTAAAAACAGATGCAGGGGCAGTCTTTGATAAAGAAGTGACTTTCAATGCCGCTGATATTGAACCGATGGTGACTTACGGCACTAACCCGGGAATGGGAATGGGCATTACGGATTCAATACCTACTTTGGAAAGTATTGATGAAGCCAGCCGTATTTCATTTGTAAAATCATTGGATTACATGGGTTACAAACCTGGTGAAAAAATCATGGGTAAAGCCATTGATTACGTTTTTCTGGGAAGTTGTACAAATGGTAGGATTGAAGATTTTAGAATTTTTGCCGATTACGTGAAAGGAAAAAAGAAAGCCGATAATATCGTTGTTTGGCTTGTTCCGGGTTCATGGGCAGTAGATAAACAAATTAAAGCTGAAGGAATTGACAAAGTACTTATTGAAGCAGGATTTCAACTCCGTCAACCTGGCTGTTCGGCATGTCTGGCTATGAACGATGATAAGGTTCCTGCTGGTAAATATGCTGTGTCTACTTCAAATCGTAATTTTGAAGGCCGTCAGGGACCCGGTGCCCGCACTATACTGGCTGGCCCTCTCGTTGCTGCAGCCGCGGCAGTTACAGGAAGAATAACAGATCCACGAGTTTAAATTTTAGTCAATAAAAAAAATGGAAAAATTTATAACACTTACTTCAACTATAGTTCCACTTCCGATAGAGAATGTGGACACTGACCAAATCATTCCTGCACGTTTTCTGAAAGCTACCTCGAAAGAAGGTTTCGGCGATAACTTGTTTCGTGACTGGCGATATGATAAAAATAATACCCCCATTGCATCTTTTGTCTTGAATACTCCAACTTATAAGGGCGAAATCCTTGTTGCAGGTAAAAATTTTGGTTCAGGTTCCAGTCGTGAACATGCAGCCTGGGCTATTGCCGGATATGGATTCAGGGTCGTTGTATCGAGCTTTTTTGCCGATATATTTAAAAATAATGCCATGAATAATTTTGTATTGCCGGTGGTTGTTTCAGAACCATTTTTAGCTGAAATATTCGAATCGGTAAATTCGGATGCGAACATTACCCTGACTGTGAATCTGGCTGAACAAACCATCACCAATAATTCAACCGGTAAATTTGAATCATTTGTTATCAATCCTTACAAAAAGGATTGTTTTATAAATGGCCTTGATGATATTGATTATTTGTTGAGCAAAAAAGATCAAATTGAGCAATACGAAAAAGCAAGATAGTCCTTTCATAGGCCAAAACTAGACTTATTGGTGTATTTAAAAGATAACTAATCAAACAATATAATTTGTTAATAATTAATATATTTTAATACTTTCCCTGGGGAGTTTAAAGGGGCATATATGTTAGAAATAATGGATACTACTCTCCGCGATGGTGAACAAACATCGGGAGTTTCATTTGCTGCTCAGGAAAAATTGAGCATAGCCCGGCTGTTATTGGAAGAATTACATGTTGATCGAATTGAGATTGCTTCAGCCCGTGTTTCTGATGGCGAATTTGCATCTGTTAAAAGAGTCTCGAAATGGGCTCGTGCGAATGGACATATTGATCAGATTGAAGTGCTTGGTTTCGTGGATGGGCGACTGTCGCTTGATTGGATTCAGAATGCAGGTTGTAGGGTCATTAATTTGCTCTGCAAAGGCTCGCTAAAACATTGTGTCCACCAATTGAAGAAAACCAAGGAGGAACATATCGTCGATATCAGGCAAGTGCTGGCAAGTGCAGAAGAAATGGATATCACTGTTAATATATACCTTGAAGACTGGTCGAATGGAATGCGTGAGTCGGAAGATTATGTGTATTTTATGGTGGATTCGTTAAAAGACGAGGCTGTGGTGAAAAGGTTTATGCTCCCCGACACCCTTGGCATTTTGAATCCGGATGAAACCCGTAACTTTTGTACCCGGATGATTACACGGTATCCGGATATTCATTTCGATTTTCATGCTCACAATGATTATGATCTGGCTGTCGCGAATGTGTTTGAAGCAGTTAAAGCAGGAATAAAAGGAATTCACGTAACAGTTAATGGACTTGGCGAACGTGCTGGAAATGCTCCACTTTCGAGTGTGGTCGCTGTCTTACACGATCAGTTGAATCTGAAAACAGATCTGCAGGAAGATAAAATCAATTCGGTCAGTAAGGTCGTTGAAACTTATTCCGGAATCAGAATCCCTCATAACAAGCCGGTTATCGGCGAAAACGTATTTACGCAGGTAGCGGGTATTCATGCCGATGGGGATAACAAAAAAAACCTGTATTATAATGATTTATTGCCGGAGCGTTTTGGCCGTGAACGTCAATATGCTCTTGGAAAAACTTCCGGGAAAGCAAATATATTGAAGAACCTGCAACAATTGGGGATAGAACTTGATGATGACATGATGAAGCGTGTCACTGAACGTGTTATAGAACTCGGTGACAAGAAGGAAATGGTGTCGCTGGATGAACTTCCGTATATTATCTCCGATGTGTTGAAAAACGAGCAGGAAGAACAAGTGATTAAGATTCTAAATTACTCCTTATCACTGACCCATGGATTAAAGCCTATGGCTACTGTGAAGATGAGCAATCTGCTTCCGGACACGGGCAGTATAATGCCGTTTCAAAGGCTATGTGGAAAATATATAAAAGTCTCAACAAACCAACGCCTGAGCTGCTGGATTATGTGGTGGTTATTCCACCCGGAGGACAAACCAATGCTTTTGTACAAACAATAATAACCTGGAGGTTTAAAGAAAAGGTGTTTAAAACAAGAGGGCTGGATGGTGATCAAACAGTGGCAGCAATCAAAGCAACAATCAAAATGCTTAATATTATTGATTAGTCAAAAATCCCTATTCAAATGTTTTTTGACTTAGGATGAAGATACAACAAAAGATATACAATACCAACGAAATAATTACAACGATAGCTCTGAAAAACTTTTGATATTTCTGTTTTTTAGTTATTGATTTAAATATGGCTGTTGTTATAATGGAAAAAAAAGCCCCAATTGTAATTAGTAAGTAAATCATAACACCGTCGTTTAAAATTATAACTGCTAAAAGTTTAGGATGCAAAGATAATAATATTTACGACATGAATAAAGGCAAACTGAAATTAATGTATAATAATATATAAAATAAACTTATAAAAATGTCAGAAACCACAGTAAAGGCCGATCAGTTGGAAGTTACAACCACTAAATCGGTAAAGTTGAATATTGCAGTATTACCCGGCGATGGTATAGGACCTGAGATCGTTGCCCAAGCTTTAAATGTTACCAAAGCAATTTGTCAGAAATTTGGACATGTTTTAACTTATGAATATGGTATTGTAGGTGCTTGCGCGATTGATACTACCGGTGAACCCTATCCTAAAGCAACCCATGAATTATGTATGAAATCCGATGCTGTACTTTTTGGAGCTATTGGAGATCCGAAATATGACAATGATCCCACTGCAAAAGTGCGTCCTGAACAAGGATTGCTCAAAATGCGCAAAGATCTGGGATTATATGCCAACATCCGTCCGGTAACTACTTTCCCTTCGTTAATTCACAAATCTCCACTACGTGCCGATTTAGTCGAAGGTGCCGATTTTATGTGTATCCGTGAACTAACAGGTGGGATGTATTTTGGCCGTCCTCAGGGAAGGAGTGAAGATGGAAATACTGCGTATGATACCTGCATTTACACCCGGGAGGAAGTGGAAAGAATCTTGCATCTGGCTTATAAATATGCTATGCAACGAAATAAAAAGTTAACCATGGTAGATAAGGCCAATGTATTGGCCTCCTCCCGTCTTTGGCGTCAGATTACACAGGAAATAGCCCCTTTGTACCCGGAGGTAGAAACGGAATATATGTTTGTTGATAATGCTGCTATGCGTATTATTCAATGGCCTAAGAGCTTTGATGTGATGGTCACTGAAAACCTGTTCGGAGATATCCTTACGGATGAAGCCTCTGTTATTACTGGTTCGTTGGGCATGTCCCCTTCTGCCTCGATTGGAATCCATACCTCCGTGTTTGAACCGATCCATGGCTCCTATCCTCAGGCTGCCGGTAAAAATATCGCAAATCCTATCGCAACGATTTTATCGGCTGCTTTAATGTTCGAATATGCTTTTGGTATGATGAAAGAAGGTGCCCTGATACGTGAAGCTGTTGCAGCTAGTATGGATGCCTGTGTGGTTACCGAAGATATAGCCAATGATGGTAATTCGTATAAAACTACCGAGGTAGGTGAATGGATTGTAAATTACATTTCTAAGTAAATTATACGCCCGACTAAGTTGATAAGTGAAAACGTCCTTCCGGTTCTGCGGATGGACGTTTTTTTTTTCTCTCTGAATGAAATACTTTCTGTAATGTGCCGGTGAAGTATTGAAATATAACAGAGCAGAA
>Ga0302272_1001604_pt1 | contig 10114 bp, 6 predicted proteins | sample III_Bog_N1_2_FD_198772 | JGI IMG/M metagenome (GOLD analysis project Ga0302272, IMG submission 198772) | Peat permafrost microbial communities from Stordalen Mire near Abisko, Sweden - III_Bog_N1_2 | ecosystem: Environmental > Terrestrial > Soil > Wetlands > Peat | place: Sweden: Abisko...
CTGGGGCGGGACCAGTGCTCGAAATAATCTTGATATCCGGATATTTTGATTTAAGGGCCTTTTCGAAAATGGCGTAACGTTCGAAATAAGGATTTCCCCAATTTTCGTTACCAACAGCAATGTGTTTCATGTTAAATGGAGCAGGATGCCCCATGTCGGCCCGAAGTTTACCCCATTTGGTTGAAACTGAACCATTGGCAAACTCGATTAAGTCGAGTGCATCCTGCACATAGGGATCGAGGTCTTCGAGCGGAACAGCTTCGGCTGTGTTGAACTGGCAAGCCAAACCGCAACTCAGGACCGGAAGCGGTTCTGCACCCAAATCTTCGGCCAACTGGAAATATTCAAAAAATCCAAGTCCGTACGATTGATAGTAGTCGGGTGTGAGCTTCCAGGCAAATCCATCGTTCCATTTGTTTACGATGACTGTGCGGTCTTCCACGTTCCCAACTGTTTTTTTCCATTGGTAGCGCAAAGCCAGTTCGCGGCCTTCAACAATACAGCCACCAGGGAAACGAAGGAATCCGGGTTTCATATCATACAGTAACTGAACAAGGTCGTTACGCAAACCACCTTTGCGGTTTTTCCAGGTGTCCGACGGGAAAAGCGACACCATGTCAAAATCAACGAGTCCTTTTCCTTCAAATGTAATCTGCAATCTGCCTTTTGGATCGGTTACCGAAGGAATCAGCGTTGCTTCGTATTTTTTCCAGTCTTTTCCTGACGGAGACACATTTGTTTTGCCAATGACCGCACCTTTCGACGAGAGCAGCGAAACGGTCATTTTCACATTGCCTTCAGGAACAGAAGCCAGAATCGAAAAATAATAATTCAAGCCCTGCTTGAAGCCCATTCCGCGGAAACCTTCGTTTTTGATCGACATTGTTCTGGCAGGATCGGTCAAGCGCACCCTGGCATAATGCGGATTTTGAGGATTGCGGTTAATTCTACTCAACACCTGAAAGTGCGATGAATCGCGGGAGGTTTGTTCAACCGTCCAACCCATGCGCTGTGTGGAAAACTCAAACGAGCGGTTTTTCACCATTTCGGCATATAATCCGCCATCGGCGGCAAAATTGATGTCCTCGAAAAACAAGCCCCACATGGTGGACTGAATTTTGGCTTTGGGATGATCAACATCCACATCAACAGAAACAGCTTTTTGACACATTGCGCCTATCGGCAACATGATTGTCAATAAGATAACAAGTGACTTTTTTAGATATGACATAGATTGTATTTTAAGATTCGAAATTCCAAATTAATAAATTCTCCGGAAGCCGCAATTTACATTGTTATTCCGATCAGACCAAAATTATTTAAACAGACGTGATGCAAAATCATGAACTGATTTCCGCCATACCTGCCATTCATGGTCACCCGGGAAAGAGTTGAATTGAACTTTCAAACCACTATCCTGAAATTTCTTCACCGCCTTTTTGGTGAATTCAAAACGTGGATCCTGCTCACCAACCGAAACATAGAAAAGCTTCAGTTTTTCGTTAAACGATTGCGATTTGCTCAATAAACCCGGAACTTCCTTATCTGCATCGAATTCTTTTCCTATTGGATTATTAATTCCGCCAAATATTCCTGAACTGAAAACACCAACCGAACCAAAATAATCAAGGCTTTCCAGACCCACATAAAATGCCTGACCGCCACCCATCGATAAGCCACAAAGTGCACGGTCTTTCGCATCAGCCAATGTGCGGTAATTCTTGTCGATAAAAGGAACAATATTTTTAGTCATTTCGTCCTTAAACCCAGCCATTCCGGCGCTGCTATAACCGCCTATGCTCCGACCACTACTCACATTTCCGTTAGCAATGACGATGATCATTGGTTTGGCTTTTCCTTCGGCAATAAGGTTATTCAGGATAATATCCGTTTTTCCCTGTTCAGCCCAGCCACGCTCATCTTCGCCACCACCATGCTGAATGTACATTACCGGATATTTTTCTTTGGTGTTGACATCATATCCCGGAGGAGTGTATACAAACAAACGCCGCCAGCCATTCGTAACTTTCGAAAAGTAATATTTTGAACTTAAAGCTCCCTGCGGCACATCTTTAATCTGGTAAAAATCGGCGCCTTTTTCAGGAATATCAATAGCGCTCGACATTTTGCCAGTTCCATAAAACGATTCACTGGCCGGGTCGGCTACTTTTACTCCGTCGATTACGAGCGAATAATAATGAAATCCCGGAACCTGTGGAGCAGTTGTAACACTCCAAACACCCTGATCGTCTTTGGTCATGTCGTACAATTTGCCCAAATCAATCTGCACTTTCTTTGCATCAGGCGCTTTTACTTTGAAAACAACACTTAAATTTTCCAGAATACAAGGGCAACTGGCTTTACTGATGTTGGTAACGGCAGGTTGCGAGTTTTCAACCAACTGGCCCATCGCGCTTCCGAAGGTAAGAAAACAAAATACGGATAAAGCGGCCACATTTTTGATCAACTTTTGCATTAGGTTCATTTTTAGGTTATTATTAGTTTTTCTGTAAATACTTACCTTTATAATTTCGACGCAAAACAGTATAGATATATGCGACGGATAAAGTTAGTTAAACTGAAAGAAAAAAAAACAATGAACATGTCTTTGTGCTTATTAAATGTCGATTGAAGAAATAGATCAGTCCAATTCAAACAAACGCTATTAGATTGAACATTTCAAATCATCGGCAATAAAATAGAATGGGTTTTGATTCATATAGATTTGAATTTATATAAAATGAGTGCGGCAGAGAATAAATCCCTGCCGTACACTCTATAAATTCTATTTTAACGTATCAAATCTCTCCACCTGTAATTTCAAAGTTTTATTTCTGAAAAAGAAGTTGAGCAAAACCATACAGGCTCTTACGCCAAGTCTGGAATTCGTGAGCAGTTCCGGGAGCTTCATAATATACATTTTTGATTCCGGCTTTATCGAGTTCTTCATGAATACCACGACCAGAGTTTGCGCCTTCCTTGGATCCCATACTTATAAAGAAAACTTTTACTTGCTTGTTAAATTCTGCAGGTTTAGCTAATAAACCATTATAACCTGTTTCGACACCGGGGAAACCGAATGGGGCACTGAATATACCGATATTCGCAAATTTGTCGAGGTTAGCTGATGAAATTCCATAAGTTTGGGTTCCACCGAGCGAAAGACCAGCAATAGCACGGCTTTCGCGGTTAGCAAGCGTGCGATAGTTTGCATCGACCATTGGAATAAGATCGGCAACGATAACTTTGCCAAAGCCATCCCAAAACGAAGCCATTCCGCCTGGAGCACCACCTGCAGGTCTGTTTGCACCAGGAGCACCACCTTGTCCAGGAGCTTGTGCGGGAGCAGCACCAGCAGGTCTTTGTCCCGGAGCACCCTGCCCTGGTCCACGTCGAGCACCGCCGCCGCCCATACCAGCCGCAATACCACCATCTTCCATAACCACAATAAATGGTTTTGCTTTACCTTCTGCAATCAGGTTGTCTAGAATAAAATTTGCACGTCCCTGATTCGACCATGCACGGCGATCTTCACCCATACCATGTTGCAGATACAATACAGGAAAACGGGTTTTCGAATCTTTATCGTACCCAGGAGGTGTATAAATGTAAGCATGACGGTTCTCTCTGGTTGAAGCAGCAAAATACCAAACCGAACGAACTTCTCCGTGAGGAACGTTTTTGATGTCATAAAAGGTAACTCCATCTTCGGGAATTTCCATACCACTCATTACTTTTCCAGAGCCAAAAAATGAATCACTGGCTGGATCAGCGGCATCAACACCATTAATTTTTAGGGTGTAATAGTGAAAACCCGGATCTTGAGGGCCTGTTACTCCTGTCCAAAAACCATCATCACCCTTGGTTAAAGGAGTATTACCAAGACTCACCGAAATAGTTGTTGCTTCGGGAGCACGCAAATGGAAATAAACTTTGCGTTGCGAATCGACACGGGGATACTCAGCTCCAACAATATTTGTTGAAGCAGGCTTAGTATCAGCCGGAAAATCTGTTGTTTGTGCAAAACCAACACTGCTAATTACCATAACTAACAGCGCCATACAAATACTTTTCATAGCTAGTTTTTATAAATTTATTTGAATATTAAACTTGCAAATTGATTTAAATCCCTTCTCCATGTGAGCCACTCGTGTGCGGTACCCTGAGATTCGTAAAAAGTGTATTTGACTCCTTGTTTCTCCAGCATAGTTCGAAATGCGCCAACTGAACCAGGAAAAGGATTTGGTTCTTTTGTACCTAAACCAAGCCAAAAGAGCTTAATTTGTTTATTGAGAGCCGCACCATCATTAAACTTTCCGTTCATAAAGGTTGCAGGATCAATAACATCAGTACGTGGATAATTTGAGGTTCCGCTGAACCCAGCGATATAAGAAAACTTGTCCAGATTATTCATGGTGATCTGGATAGTCTGGTTTGCTCCCATCGATAGCCCAGCCATTGCTCTATGTTCACGATCAGCAATAGTGCGAAACTTGGCGTCAATCATGGGTATGATTTCTTTGATCATAACTTCTTCAAAAGCCGAAGAACCACCAGCGCTTCTAGCCGGAGTTCCAGTGCCTTGTGTTGCCTGAGAAGGCTTTGTAGCATAACCGTTATCAATTACGATTATCATTGGTACAGCTTTTTTCTCAGAAATCAGGTTATCGAGGATTAAATTAGCTTTCCCCTGTACAGCCCAACCGGTCTCATCTTCCCCACTTCCATGCTGAAGATATAACACCGGATAGCGAGTTGATTTGTCATTTTCATAGTCCGGTGGTGTGTACACAAAGCATCTCCGCCAGGAGCCGGTAATATTCGAAAAATAAATTTTCTGGCTCAGTAAACCATGAGGAACGTCTTTGATAGCATAGATATCCTGATCTTTTGCTGGAATTTCAATAGCGCTTCCCCAACGACTGACACCATAAAAAGGTGTTGTTCCAGGGTCGGGAACCGAAGCTCCATCAATATTCAGCTGGTAATAATGAAAACCTTCTACCTGAGGATCTGAGTCACCCGTCCAAACCCCTTTTTCATCCTTGATCAGATAATATTTTTTACCGCCCAAATCGAGCTGAACCTTAAGAGCCTGAGGCGCTGAAATACTGACCCGGACACGACCTTCAGAATTCACCTGAGGAAATTGCTTGCCTGTTTGATTGACAGATGATGGTTTAAAGTCTTCAACAACCGAAGTTGAGATACTCTGTGCTGCGCATATTTGACCCATCAACACAGCTATTGATAAAATAACTACTTGTTTGAAATTCATTTGATAAGTTTCTTTACAGATTACTAAACTAACAAATCTGCTTTAGCATACTGCAAATCAAATAATTTTGCAATATGCTTAAGTAGAGATATTGGTTTTACGCTAATAGTTTTGACTAATTTTTGAAGAGAAGTGGCGCAAATTCATGCAAGCTCCTTCTCCATGAATGCCATTCGTGAGCAGTTTCAGGAGAAACGTAGGAAACACCTTTAATACCGATCTTATTCCATTCTTCAGCAGCAGCCGGAATGCGAGCTGCACCTCCCTCGCGACCACCAAAACTCATGAACACCAATTTGGCTTTCTTTTTAAAGGCATCGATGTCCTTAACTTCTGATGGAGAGAAAGTTCCGCTACTGAACATACCTACATACGAGAATTTTTCAGGATTAGCAATAACGATGGATCTGGTTTGCATCCCACCCATTGACAAACCGGCCATTGCACGGTGTTCCTGATCGGCAAATACGCGGAAATTAGATTCAATATAAGGAATCAGGTCATCAAATAGTATCCGTTCGAATTGTCCTGCCATATTCATTCCGCCGGGGCCTCCGGCGCCCATACGTGGAGCACCTGCTGGAGCACCCTGACCTGGTGCAGGAGGTGTGGGAGCATTAGCTGGAGCGCCTTGTCCGGGAGCACCTGGACCCTGAGCACCTGCTGGCCTTGGACCGCGGGGAGCGCCACCGCTGTTTTCCATTACGATGATAAATGGAGTAGTTTTGCCCTCAGCAATAAGGTTGTCCATAATCAGACCTGCATATCCCTGACTGCCCCATCCGGTTTCGTCTTCGCCCATACCATGTTGAAGATACAACACCGGGTACTTTTTAGAGTCTTTATCGTAACCTGGAGGCGTATAAATATACACTCTACGATTACTGTTGGAAGTCTTTGAAAAATAATGAGTTTCGCGTAACTGTCCATGAGGAACATTTTTGAGGGCGAAAAAATCCTGATCCTGCGAGGGGATCTCAATACCGCTTCCCACACGGCTGGCACCGTAATAATACAAGCTTCCCGGATCTGGAACAGAAGCGCCATCGATATTCAACTGGTAGTAGTGAAAACCTACATCCTGAGGAGCAGATTCTCCTGTCCATACTCCCTTTTCATCCTTTTTAAGGTCATATTTTTTTGCACCGATATCGATTTGCACTTTCAGAGCTTCAGGAGCCGAAATACTGGTGCGAACCCGTCCTTCAGAATTAACCTGAGGATATTGCTTGCCTAACTGGGTAGTTGGCGTGGTTTTAAAATCCTCAACTACGGCAGTCTGAGCCAAAACCAGTTGGCCGGTCAACAAAGCTGCTGATAAAACAAATGCATGTTTAATTTTCATTTTATTCCTTGGTATATGATTGGTTTATTTATATTCTCAATTCGAAATCGTCCCAGCTTATTACTTGAAAAGAAGCGGCGCCAACTCAAGCAGACTACGACGCCAGGTCTGGAATTCGTGACGGGTATCTTCAGAAATATAAGAAACGGCATTAAAGCCAGCATCTTTCAGAGTAACTGCGGCTTTTTTTATGGCATCCGGACCTTCGAAACTGCCACAGCTAAGAAAGATGAGTTTAACTTTTGACTTATCTTTGATGTCGGAAGGTGCGTAAGTACCACCACTCAATAATGCCCAATGCGAGAACACATCAGTTCGGGCAAGTGTTATTGACTTTGTTTCCATACCACCCATCGAAAGACCTGCCATAGCACGATGTGGTTGATCGGCAATTGTGCGGAAATTAGAATCAACATAAGGAATCAATTCTTCACAAAGAACTGTTTGGAAAGGTTCAACCTTGAAACTGGCCATTTGACCCATTTTAACATCGTTGATCATGCCGTAAGTCATCACAATAATGAAAGGTTTGATTTTACCTGATGCTATCAGGTTGTCCATGATCAGATTAGCCCTTCCCTGGTTGCTCCATGCAGTTTCGTCCTCGCCCCAACCATGTTGCAGATACAACACAGGATACTTTGTATTTGTATTTTTTTCATAGCCCGGAGGGGTATATACAAAAGCCCTGCGAGATGTGCTTGTACTCTTGGATGGAAAAAGAATCTGAACTACATTACCATGAGGGACATCTTTCAGCGCATAGAAATCCTGATCGTGAGCTGGTATTTCGATACCACTTTCCCAACGGGTAGAACCATAGAAATTCAATGTTCCCGGATCATTAAATACACCACCGTCAATTGTCAGGTGATAGTAATGAAAACCTTCTTCCATAGGCCCTGCGGTAGTGCCCATCCATGAGCCATCCTCTGCTTTTGTGAGAGGTGTTCCGCCTCTGGTACCACCTAGTCCCAAGCTAACAACAACGCTTTGGGCTTGTGGCGCTGCAACCTTAAAACGGGCATATCCTTGTGAATTGACCTTTGGATACTCTTGACCCGGTTGATTTACAGTTGAAGTCTTGAAGTCTTCAGTAACGGTGGTTTGTGAAAAACTGTTTTGACCAGCAAATAAAGCTGCTGATAAAATAATTATATGTCTAAATTTCATTTTTATTTTTTTGTTTAGCGTTTTTTTTCAGTATTAAATTTTGATTTCTCACTGAATTTTAACAGAATACCTCCCAGCAAACAATGAATAGCCATTTATACATTTCTGTTTGGCACAGACAATTGTACAAATGGCTATTTGATTAGAATACTGTTTTGTAACTCGCTATATTTCTGCGTGTTTACACAAAATTATTACCTTGTTACTTGAAGAGAAGTGGTGCAAGTTCAAGCAAACTACGACGCCAGGTCTGAAATTCGTGACGTGTACCCTCAGAAACAAAAGAGACAGCATTAAAGCCGGCTGCTTTTAACGCGACGGCTGCTTTATTCACGCCATCAGGATTTTCGAAGCTTCCACAACTCATGAAAATAAGTTTAACCTTTGATTTATCCTTGATTTCTTCAGCTGTATAAGTACCCCCGCTTAAAAGAGCGAAGGATGAGAAAACTTCAGGACGTGCAAGTGTAATTGAGTGAGTTTCCATACCACCCATCGAAAGACCGCCCATGGCGCGATGAGCCTGATCTGCAATTGTGCGGAAATTGGCATCAACATAAGGTACAAGTTCGTCAACAAGAACTTTCTCGAAACCGTTATTCATCATTCCAGCCATACCACCGCCAGCTGGGCGAGGACCAGCAGGACGAGCACCCGGAGCACCCGGAGCACCGGCTGGAGCACCAGATGGAGCAGATGTAGTAGCAGTTGCTGTTCCACCAGCGGGAGCAGCAGGACGTCTGGCACCAGGTCCACCGCCTTCGTTAGTCATTCCGTAGGTCATTACAATGATGAATGGTTTAATTTTGCCTTCAGCAATCATGTTATCCATGATCAAATTGGCGTGTCCCTGATTACTCCAAGCAGTTTCGTCTTCTCCCCAACCATGTTGCAGATAAAATACCGGATACTTGGTTTTGGAATCTTTTTCATAACCCGGAGGAGTGTAAACGAATGCGCGACGAGAAGTTTTTGTACTCTTAGATGGGAAAAGAATCTGAACAACATTACCATGAGGAACATCCTTCAGCGCATAAAAATCCTGATCATGAGCAGGAATTTCAATACCACTTTCCCAACGGGTAGAACCGTAAAAATTCAATGTACCTGGATCGTTAAATACTCCACCGTCAATCGTTAGGTGATAATAATGGAAACCTTCTTCCATTGGTCCGGCGGTTGTACCCATCCATGTGCCATCTTCGGCTTTCGCAAGTGGAGTTCCTCCCCTCGTGCCACCGAGTCCAAGGCTTACTACAATGCTTTGTGCCTGAGGCGCAACAACTTTGAACCGGGCATAACCCTGCGAATTAACTTGAGGGTACTGTTGTTGCGGTTGATTTACGGTCGAAGGCTTAAAGTCTTCAACAATAGCAGCTGTCTGGGCAAAACCAATTTGTCCGAATAACAGAGCTGCTGATAAAATAAAAACTTGTTTTAATTTCATTTGATAACTTTTAGATAATTGTTTTATTTCGATAATAACACTAGGTTTTCTATATTAATTTTTGAAAAGAAGCGGTGCAAATTCACGTAAACTTCTTCTCCACGATTGCCATTCATGAGCTGTTAACGGAGAAACGTAAGAGCCGCTTTTTATACCGGCCTGTTGAAGCACATCGGCTGCACTCTTAACATTTGCCGATCCACCCTCGCGGCTTCCATAACTCATAAAAACAAGGTTTACTTTCGATTTATCTGATATCTCAGTCGGAGTAATTGTACCACCGCTGAACAAACCGATATGGGAAAAGACGTCCAAACTGGCAAGTGTCACGGATTTTGTACACATGGCACCCATCGACAGACCGCACATACCGCGGTTTTTCGCATCGCTGAGTGTTCTAAAGTTGCTGTCGATAAATGGAATCAAATCCTTGGTCATGACTTCCCTGTAGGTATCGAACGAGAACGACATGCGCGGGCGGGGTGCAGCACCAGCCTGACCACCTGCAGGAGCCGGAGCATTGGCTGCAGGAGCGGCAGCCTGACGTGGCATAGGCGGGGTTTCTCCTGGTTTCATAGCCGCACTGGTTTCCATGACAGCAATAAACGGTTTGCATTTCTTTTCGGCGATCAGGTTGTCGAGGATCAAGTTAGTTCGGCCCATTTCGGTCCAAACGCGTTCATCTTCGCCACCTCCATGTTGAATATAGAGTACCGGATATTTTGTTGACTGGCTTTCGTCGTATCCGGGAGGCGTATAGATATAAATATGTCGCCAGCCATTGGTGGTCTTCGAGAAATAGTTCCTGATTAAAACATTGCCGTGCGGAACATCTTTCAGGTCGTAAAACCCGCCATCGGGATCCGGAACT
>Ga0302272_1001605_pt1 | contig 10113 bp, 7 predicted proteins | sample III_Bog_N1_2_FD_198772 | JGI IMG/M metagenome (GOLD analysis project Ga0302272, IMG submission 198772) | Peat permafrost microbial communities from Stordalen Mire near Abisko, Sweden - III_Bog_N1_2 | ecosystem: Environmental > Terrestrial > Soil > Wetlands > Peat | place: Sweden: Abisko...
ATAGGTTGATCCTGGTGCGAGAGTCAAACCAGTGGAATAACTCGTATTGATTAAACCATCAGCGTAGCCAACTAAGCCACCAACCCCCACTGAATTCGCCCCGCTTGTTACAGATCCTGTGGCGTAACTTGAGTTCAGAACGCCATGATTGATTCCAATAAGACCACCGACGTTCCATGAGCCTGTTGCTAGACTATAAACAGCTCCCGTTGAATAGCATATACCGACAGAATCAGCGTTATCTCCAATTAGTCCACCCACGGTTCCGGCCGAGGCTGTTACAGATCCTGTTGCGAAGCTTTTTTTGACTTTACCGCTATTTGATCCCAACAGTCCACCAACAGTATTCCCCCCAACCACGGTTCCTGAAGCGTTGCTTGAGGTAACAAGGCCGCTATTATCTCCAACTAGTCCACCAACATGGTCTGAAATTGAATCAGCAGTTACCATGGCGTTAGAATAACTGGCATTTACCGAGCCTGTATTTATTCCAATTAATCCACCCACACCACTTGCTCTATATTTCGTAAAGTCGTAACTACTAATAAATGATTTACCGTTCACATGGCCTGTTGAGTAGCTAGACGTGATTATGCCTCCTCTATTTTCCCCAACCAATCCACCAACACCATACGCCCCACTATATGATGCAATTCCGTTTGTGGTTCCATTGGAATAGCTTGCAGTAATAAAGCCACTGTCATTACATCCCACTAATCCACCAACCCAAATCGAACCAGATACGGAATCATTCTCTATGCCAACACTATCCACAACAGCTCCACGCTTGATACGCCCAAACAATCCGATAGAAGAACCACTACCAGCACGATTAATGACCAAGTTGCGGATTACATGACCGGCACCATGAAAGACACCTGTGAAAGCCTTCGTATCATTTCCTATCGGTGAAAAACCTTGGTACACAGAACCCACAAGGTTTTCTGTCTTTGATGGAGTAGCATCAATATCATTCGCTAACAAAAAAGTGTCTGACCAAGAGTAAAGATTTTTTCCTAGTGAATCAAGCTGCGCATAATTCGTGATCGCGTATGGGCTCACACCAGAGCCACGGCCTGTAATTGCATTGGCTGTCCCGAGTGCAATAATTCCCATGAAAAGAAACATCACCTTTTTTTTTGAAATCATCTTCGTCACCCCGTACAAGTTGGTACGAAAGGGAATATATAAATACTCTTTTGGGGGCTAAGGAATTGATTATGCAAACACCTGGAACACGCACTCCATCATCGAGATGTGTGTTACATTAGCGGATCATACTCTGGAATGCCAGAACTCCGGGACTCAAGATCTTAGGAACTTCTTTGGCCACCCTTACCCTTTGGCCAGAAAATTCTAAATTGACTCCTTATGTTTCGGCGCTTTGCCGACTATCCGAAGGACACACATGAGCACGATCGTAAATCTGAACGGAGAATGGGACTTTACCTGGGACATCGATAGCGTTGGGTTCTCCCATCGTTGGTATGTCACAGCTCCCGAAGGCTTGCAAAAGGTTGAGGTTCCCCACTTGTGGGAAAAGGCCTTTCCTAAGCCCGGCCTCGTTGGATTCTACTTCAAGAAGTTCACAGTGGATCCTGCGGAAAATGCGAAGCGTATCTTCTTGCGCTTTGAACGCGTTGCAACTCAGTGCACCATTTGGCTCAACGGTAAATTCGTGGGCGAGCATTTTGGTGGCTACACTCCGTTCCAGCTTGAGACAGCAAAGTCGATCAAGGTCGGCGAAGAAAATCTTTTGGTAATTCGCGTTTCTACTGGCGATAACAACGGCAAGGTAGATCTTGGTCGCGCAGAAGATGAAGGCACCGAGCGCTATGCTCCTGCAGCTGAACTTCCTGTTGGCCAGCCTTGGTTGCTCTACCCATTCGCAGGTATCTGTGGCGATGTGGAACTTGTGCTTGGTAACCGTGCGTTTATTACGGCAAGCTCGGTGACTCCAAATCCAGATGGCGAGCGCATCGCGGTTGATTTGTCGTTCTCGAATCCTCGTAATTACTTGGCAAAACTCCGCATCATCATTGTGAATCCACGTGGTGAAGCAACGGAGATGCTTAAGGAATTCAAGCTCGAAAAAGAAAACCATGTAGCACGCTTGCTGCTTGGCTTTAAAGATTTCGAATGGTGGACTCCAAGCCAGCCGAATCTTTACACGATCGAAATTTGCCTCGAAAAATCTTTCAGCGTTATTCAACGCTTTGCCTTCCGCAAGTTTGACTGCGTTAAGGGCGACTTCTACTTAAACGACAAAGTGATTCGCTTGCAAGGCCTGTGCTACAGCCAGCACAATCAAGAGGGTGGCATTTGGCACTCTGAAGAAGCGAAGATCAAGGAAGACCTTACGGCCATCAAGGGCGCAGGCTTCAACATGATCCGCTCGGGTGGCGCACCTTTGTCGAGCAAGGCTCTCAACTTCTGCGACGAACTCGGCATCATGGTTTTCCAAGAGTTCCCGATCTTCAATCAACGTTCTTCGAGCAAGGGTCTCGATAAGGTTCGATTGATGACAGAAGAGATCATTAATCACTACAAGACTCACCCATCGATCGTGGCATGGGTGCTTGGCGCAGAGAACGGAACACTCATGCTTGAGAACGGCACGAAGCTGCTCAAGAACGTGGATCAGTTCGACCAAACTCGCCCTGTGTTCTCTAACTTAAACAGCGTCTACATCGATAGCTGCCAGAACTTCAAGCGCGATACGGGCAAGGTCATGGGTGTTACCAACGAGCGTATTTCGCTCTACCCTTCGCACCGTTTGCACCTGCGCATGAACCCAAGCCAAGCGCTATCAACGTTCCTCGCGATCTATTGCAGCAAAGAACTTCCCGATGTGGAAGTGCCCGAGCTGACTCTTGGCGATACACAGTTCCAAGAAGACTACCAGACCTTCGTGACAGAAACCCACGGCAAGGTGCTTGTGTCTTTAAAGAACCATACGCTTCTGCACGATGTCGCTGCAGTTGCAGGAAAAATCAAGGGACTCCGCGCAGTCAAGAACGTCAAGGCTTTACAGGGCTTGGGCAAACAACTGCACGCTTTTGTTACCGACGGTCCAGGCAAGGGAATCTGGAAAGACGTGCCACAGTTTATTGCGGAAGCGAATGCGATTTCTTTCAAGAGCAAGCTCGATCAAATCAACGCGCTCCAGAGCAATCCACAAATCAGCGGATTCATTCTCGATCAATGGGCTGATGCAGGCACAGACTTAAGCGGTCTCGTAAACGAACTACGCTCCTCGAAGGGCGCAGAAGAATTTATGCGCGAGATCACTCGTGGCACACGTATTCTCATTAGCGGACTAGAGCGCGCAGTAAGTCAAAAGGCAGAGATTTCCTTTAATCTTGCATTACTGAACGACGCTCGTATCGACAAGGGCGAAGTTCAAATCAAGCTTCTCGATGCACAAGGCAAAGCAATCAGCACCCAGAAGAAGCAAGTCACTGGCACCACCAGCATGACAGCTCTGGGCGAATTCAAGCTCACTGCACCAAATAAGAGTGGAGCCTATGCACTCGCGGTGGAACTGTACAATGGATCCGCACTCCTGTATACAGCTAAGGAACCATTGCTGGTTCTTCCTGACCCTGACTTTAAGGATGCAATGAAGTCCGTCTGTTTCTTAGACGAATCAGAAAGCACTTCCGATGCCATGCGCCACATTAGCGGCAAAGAAAAAGTAATTTTCACATCTAGCATTTCCTCTTGGAACGAAGGTATTCTCGAACGCCTTGCAGCCTCCATCAAGGAAGGCAAGACGCTGTTCATTTCCGATATGAACACGGATGACATCGATACATTCAACTCCTGTGCTGCATTTGGTATTCCACTGGAAGGCCATTTCACCACTGGTGCGAACGGTGCAAGCTTCCATTACATCAGCGAAAAATCACATTTCTCGTATTTGCCCAAAGCAAATATTTTGGATAGCGTTTCCTCAGCAATTTTGCCAAGCATGTCTCTGAGTGAAGTGCCTAAAGCCAAGATCTTTGCTCGCTCAGTGAGCATCGATGAAGGTGAACTCAAGCATGGTATCGACTTGCAAGTGGTCTCGTTTGGAAAGGGTAAACTGGTGTTCTGCCAGTATCCATTGCTCGACTATCTAGACAACAATCCGTTGGCCGATAATATCTTTGCGAGCATCGTAAAGAGTGTTGTTTAACCAGCGTTGATAGCGTTATCTAACCCGATTTGATTGAAACGAAAGGCCCTGCGCAAGTGGGGCCTTTTTTGTGAGAAGTTTATGGAGAAACGCGATCAAGAATGATCGTCACAGGACCATCGTTCACAAGGCTTACTTGCATGTCAGCACCGAAACGACCTGCGTGCACTTTATTCGGCCAACGTACACGAAATGCATTCACAAATGCTTCATAGATTGGGCGAGCCTCATTGGGGGGCATTGCCTTGCTGAACGAAGGGCGCGAGCCTTTGTGAATATCAGCATAGAGAGTGAACTGGCTCACCAAAAGGACCTCGCCATTCACGTCTTCCAAAGAGCGCTGCAAAAAGCCTTTGGGGTCATCAAAAAGACGCAACCGCAACACTTTCTCGATCAGCCAGTTTGCCTCTTGCATGGTATCACCGGGAGCAACAGCAATCAAGAGTAAAACGCCAACGCCAATTTGACCGGTGAGTTCGCCATCGGCAATCACTTGGGCTTGTTTCACTCGCTGTAAAACGATGCGCATAATTATAGATAAATAAAGTCGTTAATTCTCGCCAGAGGCATGCGCGTCTTTTTTCTTGGCATGCTTGTCTGCATTCTTATCGGTAGATTTCTCTGCTTTCTTATCGGACTTCTTGTCTGACTTGTCCACCTTCTTCTCCACCTTCTTTTCTGGATTAGGCGCAGGATTAGGTGCGGCCTTGAGTGCAGGCTTTGCAGCAGGCTTCTTGATCACAACTTTTTTCACTTCAGCTTTGGATGAGGACGAAACGGCTTTCGAAGAAGAGGATAATTCTACAACCGTCGTATCTACAATTGTATCAGAAACTATTGGAGCCACCACAGCATCAATCGGAGTCATGCCTTCATCGGACTTACCAGACTTGTGAGCACCAGCCCACTCAAGCGGATAAACCTTGCCGGGGACTGGGTTTGCAGGGTTTGCGAACAACAACTCCACCTTAGATACCAAGAAAGAAGCCCATTCCTTAAACCAAATTTTCCGAGCTTCACGAGTATGAATCCAAGTGCGGGGATTAAATGTTGCATCTTCCAAATCCGTTGTGATGAACACAGGTTTTCCACCAGCGAGCTTATTAAAGATTGCACTCACCCGCTTTGTAGATGCACCACGAGTGACCAAAAGAACCGTGTCTACACCTTTGAGCTTAAGGGCTGGAATAATACTGTACGCCTCTTCTAAACTTGAATTATCATCGTGCCTAAACAAATAGATGCGGCGAATATCTATATCACCTTGCTTAAGCATATCATCTAAATAAAAATCAACATTATTGCGATTGCGGAATACACGACGCCCCATCAAAATAATCGTATCCGCTTTATTTTCCATGAGCAATTTAACCGCATAGTCGTTGCGTTCTAAATCGGGAGTCTGCCCCTCAAGAATCACCGCCCACTTGACATGGGTAAAAGGCTCATCTTCGATCAACATGGTTCCGCTAAATCGAATGCTGATATAAGAGAAGATTAATGCGAGCACCAAAATGATTGCAGCAACGATCACGGATCGGCGACGAATCTTACGACGCTTTTGGCGACCAGTCTCGGGATCCATGGGGTAGAATCGGCTCACACCTACAATGTAGAAAAGCGTTAGGTTTTTTCTTTGAACAAAGAAATAGTGCGTCCATTGTTTTCAATGAATACTTCATCCATATAGGTGCGGACAAGTAATAGGCCATTTCCCTTTCGAGCACGTCCACTCCCCATATCATTGGGATCAAAGCCAGCACCTTTATCTGTAATGGAAAAGCGGAAGCACTTTTGGTTCACAGACCATGCAATGGCAACCTTTAAACGTTCATCCAGTTGGTGTCCATGAACAAGTGCATTCACAACCACCTCTTGGATGCTATTGCAGATACCGATAATTACTCGTTCAGAAAAGCCTTCTGCTTCAAGGGCTTGAACCACTTTGTCAATCACGCGATCCATTTCACGGCGATGCCCCAAACGCACGCGACGAATATGATCATCTCGATCAAAATGCAAAATGTAACGATATCGATTCGTAAGCGCGGTCTTGGTAATTTCTATCGCAATAAATGTTCGGTCATCATCGGTTACGTGCGTTGCAACCTCTTGCTGTAAACGCAAATGCAGCGCTGCATACACAGAGTCCAACGGAAGCTTGCCATAGACCTGAATCAACTCCACATAACGTGCATACGAAATGGGAGCTTCACCAATTGAATTCATTAACCCAAAGCAACCATCGGTGAACAGGAATAATCGATCTCCGGCATCCACAACCACATCTTGCATCACATATTCAGGTTCGGGCAATAAGCCAATCAGCATGCCGCGAGCATCGAGTCGTTGCACAGATCCATCCGCACGCAAAATCACTGGAGGTGGGTGGCTACCACGCGCGTAGGTTAACGTGTTGGTCTTAAGATCCAGAACTCCATAAAACGCAGTAAGGTAATGCCCTGTCTTAAGATGCAGGCGTAAATCGCGATTGATCGCTTTGAGCAACTGCTGCGGAGTATTGGCTCGATCCAAATTATTATGAAGCGAGAGCTTGGTTAAAGACGCAATGAAGGCCGCGGCAAGTCCATGCCCAGATACATCACCAATGAAAAGACCAAAGCGATGATCTCCCATAGGAATGAAATCATATAGATCTCCGCCCACTTTTTGAATGGGTTCATAGGAAGACCAGAACCTTGCGCTGCCTGTGTTAGGAGGATTTTCGGGCAGCAAGCTCAACTGAATTTCACGTGCCATTTCGAGGTCGCGATTTTTTTCATCGAGTGCGATTTCCAGTTGATCGTAAGCTTGGGTTAGCGCCTTATTTTTATCGGCAAGCTCGTGGGACTTGCGTTCTAAATCATCTTTCTGCTCTTCGAGTGTTGTCTTCACATTGTGCAATGTCGTGATGTCTTTGCGAACCTCCACCACGAATTCCACATTGTTGCTGGGATCAATAATGGGGTGAAAGGATACGTCGTAATAAATTGTGTGCCCTTCGCGCTTCCACTGCGTTGCTGGCATCATCTGTGGCTTGCGCTCAAGCAGCGCTTTATAAAGTTGGCAACCTGGGCAAGGCGAATCTCGATTTTCAAGCACCTTGTAGCATTTGCGGCCTATCAGTGATTGATAATTGCGACCCACGGCAGATGCGTAAAGTTCATTGACACGCAAAATATTGTAAGCAGTATCGATTAAAGCAACGGGTTCAAGCTTATCGAGAATCGTCTGTAATTCAGCGCGGATTTGACGGCTCTTTTTACGATTAATTTGAATCCATGAACCGCAAGCAACGACCCCAAGAGCAGTGGCAAGAGCTAAGAAAATCCAATGCCAGAATTGGTTCATTGCACACCCACATTCTTCGCCAACAAATCCTTCACCATCACGATCGCATCTTCACCATCTGGATAGTAACGCTTGCGAATGCCCGCCTCAGTAAAGCCACAGCGGGAATATAAAGCCTTTGCCGCTGCGTTGCCCACTCTCACCTCAAGAAAAACGTTAGTCACACTACGCTCCTCAAGTTCAAGCAGCGAAGCTTCAAGCATCGCAAAAGCATGCCCACGCTGTTGAAACTCACGAGCAACCGCAATCGTACAGAGTTCAGCTTCGTCACTTGCAATCTTACACACCACATACCCTAGCATTCTACCAAATTCTTGTTCCATAAGAACATAAGGCTGTGAATAATGCAGGTCTGAAATTTCAGCCATGAAGTGATTTTCATTCCATGCCTGAAAAGCTAAAGATGCTTGGATTGCTAAAACTTGTTCCAGATCTTCTGGACACATGCGACGAAACTCTAACCCCTCTGCAAAATTCATGACCGAACCTTACTTCGCGCGAGTAGACTGTTCGGCGTAAGAGGGCTGAATGTAGTTCGCATTCCATTGTAAAGAAGGGGCGACAAAAGACATGAGAGAACGACAAGCAGCAAGAGAGTACGATAAAGAAACATCATGCCAATGCCCAGCAAGCGAAGCGAGAGAGCCTTCCGCAGGCCGAGGACCATCAGCAATAATGATTGAGGCCTCATGTAAAAAAGCAGCAGCGTCATCGGTAGCAAGGAATTTTTCTTCGGGTAACGTCGCTCCAAACGCTACGCTTGGGTAACCTTCGGCATCGAGTCCTGTGTACCAAAAACCTGGACGAGCCTTGGCAATAACTCCAACACGCCCATGCACATGAGCTGTCAATTGCATTCGTTGGATGGCAAGAGAAGAAATACCGAATAGACGACGCTTTCCGCTGGCACAAAGTCCTTGGCAAAAGGCAATGCCTGTGCGAAGTCCTGTAAAAGATCCTGGGCCAAGCGCAACAACAACTGAGCCAATTGACGACAATGGAACTCCATTATTCATCAAAAAAAAGTCGAGTTCACTAGAAAGCATTTCACCGCGAACAGAAGGAGCTTCATGGGCGATATGCCTTGCGCCATCTAGCGTAAAAAGGGCAAGCGAGATTCCCTTGCGCGAGGAATCAACGGCTAAAACCCAATTCGATTCCATGTTAACGCTCGCAGCTTAGCGAAGTCTCAATGAGCACATCGATCAATTGTGAATACGAAAGTCCAATGCATGCAGCCTGTTGCGGCAGGAGCGAGGTCGGAGTCATGCCAGGAAGTGTGTTGGTTTCAAGTGCGAACAAGTTTCCCATTGCATCAATGCGAACATCGGTGCGGCTGTAGACGTTGCACCCCAAAGCCTCGTGAGCTGCACGCGCAATCTGCTGAATTCTCGCGGTTAGCTCAGCAGGAAATTCTGCTGGTGTTACCTCTTGGCTCACGCCTTGGTACTTCGCTTCATAGTCGAAGAATTCGGTCTTGGTCATGCGAATCTCTGTAGGCGGAAGCGCTGGCAGGCCTTCGATGAATCCGCAACTCGCTTCTTGGCCTGCAACAAACTGTTCGCACAAGAGGCGCCCTGTCTTTTTAAATAAGCGCTCCACCAAGGCTTGCGCATCATCCAATGTCTTCGCTACACCCATGTCCAAAGAGGAACCACCGCAAGGGTCTTTGATTACCAAAGGAAGGCCAAGCTTGTCAATAGCTGCGACAACCTGAGTGCCTTGGAAGTCTTTGCGCAGTAGCACAGCCGAGGCTGGAGTAGGAACTCCATTAGCGCGATACACATCCTTGGAACGAATCTTATCCATGGCGAGAGCAGAGCCCAAAACACCCGAACCCGTGTAAGGAATTTTCCAGTTTTCAAGCAAAGCCTGCACGCGACCATCTTCACCGAACTTTCCATGCAACGCAAGAAAAGCAATATCACAATCAGGCAATTCGGATAATGCAGGAGACTTCGCACGACGTGCAGCAGTTCCGGACATATCGGCGAAATAATTTTGTGCGGAAAAGTTCTCTTGTTGGTATGCGCCCAGTTCGCGACTGGACCAGAGCCACTCGCCTTCTTTGGTGATCAAAACGGGGTGCACATTGTATTTCTGCGGATTGAGCGCCCGCACCACACCTGTACCCGAAACCACCGATACATCGTGTTCGGAAGAAATACCACCCATGAGAACTAAAACTCGTTTACGCATAAGAGGCTCCTCAAAAATTGAGCCTACTTGAGAATTGAAAATTGAGAACTGAAAGTGAAAAATCCATGATGTGACATTCTTCCTCTTTCAATTTTCAATTTTCAATTTTCAACTAAGCCTATTCCGCTACTTAATTTATCCTTCCAATTTCTTTGCCAAATAGCTTTCCAATTCTGCAAGAGGCACACGATCTTGCTTCATAGTATCGCGGTCGCGAACAGTCACAGCTTGGTCGTTAGCAGTTTCAAAATCTACCGTAATACAGAATGGCGTTCCGAGCTCATCTTGACGGCGATAGCGTTTGCCAATGGATTGAGTCTCGTCATATTCCACGTTCCACTTCTTGATGAGGCCTTTGTAAATACCATCAGCAATTTCCATGA
>Ga0302272_1001610_pt1 | contig 10106 bp, 12 predicted proteins | sample III_Bog_N1_2_FD_198772 | JGI IMG/M metagenome (GOLD analysis project Ga0302272, IMG submission 198772) | Peat permafrost microbial communities from Stordalen Mire near Abisko, Sweden - III_Bog_N1_2 | ecosystem: Environmental > Terrestrial > Soil > Wetlands > Peat | place: Sweden: Abisko...
AAATCAAATCCCGATCGGGTTCCCAACTAATAGCAAAGATATAACCGGCAAAACTATCCGAGTCGGCGATAAAGTAGTGTATAGCTTCAAAGGCGAATCGAACGGCTATTTTATAGTTGTATTCGAAAATAACGCTTTCCGGAAGTCTTACCCAACTTGGGATCAGGAAAACGAAAAACCATTATTGGAATACGGAGAACGAGCTGAAGCAATGAAACTTAAAATTGTATAATACATGGAATCAAAATTTTTACACAATCACCCTCAAAAAGAAAAAACACTCGGGCTTGATGAAAACCACGTAATTGTTGATCGGGAAGACTGGGAGCAGGCAAAGCAGATTATCAAGACTAATAAACGTATCGGAATCATTGGAGGTGGATTTCAAGGTTTTATTTGCGGAATAGATGAAGCTAAAAGTATAGTGGGCTATCATATTGCACGCGAAAATTTAATTGTTGCTCCTGGAATTCCTAACCATGATGTATGGTATGAAAAGGAAGAAATCGAATTGAAAGATCAACTAAAGAAATTAGGACGTGAAGAGTTTGCAAGAGAATACCTTTTTGATTTCGAAAACGAGAGAGTTGTAAATAAACAAGAATTATTAAATTCATTTGAAAGGATGAATGAACAAATGATACTATCAGCTGAAAATCTTGATGCATTATCCGAAAACATTAAAGCTTACGATCGAGAGAATAACCCGAAGAAAAAACACAAAGGGCATGAGCGCCCATACAAATTTCACAGATAAACTGAACTGAATTTTTAATACAAACAACAACTACCTAACATTGCACCATTATGAGCGACAATACAATCATACTTCTAGTTCCAGCATATTTACAACAATGGATGTACCACGACTTCGGAAATCCGGTTGAACTTATTCGTGATGGTCCTGAAAGCCGAATACTGAACGAGCTTTTGAGGAAAACACCCGAAAAAGAAATCGACGAACAAATTCCACAACAGGATGAAGAGTCGGGAGAGGAACTGGTGGAGGTTGCCATAAGAGTTCCATGGTTCAAGAGTAAAGATTTTAGAGTTTACAATTATCTTTCGTCGCATGGAAAAACAGCAATGGTTGATAGTTTCAAAACACTTTTTAAAAAGGATCTGATCCTTTCGGTTGGAGTTTTGAAAAAAATAAATTGTAAACAGGTAACGTTAATTTACGATTACATGGATAATCACGGAATAAGTGACGATCACTGGGATTCTGTTAAGCAAATTTACTACAGAAATAAAAAACGCTATCTAACGAAAAATAACGTTAAAGTTTAGTTTTTTTCTTTCGACTTCGACCCCCGATTTGTCACTAAAATATAATTTATAGAAAACAAAATATTTGGCTAATATGTCTAATAATAAAACACTTCCGTCTATTTTATATGTCGAATTTCTTCCGGCTGAAGAAATGACATTGACGCCTAAAAAATGGCTTTCGCCAGGTGATGCAATTTCGGCACTTGGAGCATGGGAAAAATTAAATTTAACCGAGCCCGCAAGTTGCAACATAACTCCGGAACGTACCCCCAACGGATTAGTTTACACTACAAAAATTGGTGGGGTAATTATTGACGAAAATAATTCAGAACTTCAGCACCAACTCCAAACCAACTTTCACGCTTATCGACTAACGGATGTTTACAAAAACAAATACCTGGTAGGTACAGACAAAAAACCATTTCCCGAAATCAGTTTTTCGCCCGTAAACGATGCAAGTCCTTCGGGAGTAAGAGCCGTAAACTTCGAAATAACGTGGGTTTCATACCTTCCACCTATCGATATTATCTCTTTATAGTCTTTTTTTCCTTCCTCATTAAGCCGTAAAGTTGCAGTGTATTTAAACACACTGCAACTTTTTTTTATGGCTAAAACTACCTATAACATTGACATTGACGGAGCTATCGGAGAATATTATTACTCCAAAGGTTACGTAAAATACATGCTTGGTCAAACAAAAGACCCGCTTGTAAAAGTCCGCATGAGTAGCCTTGGCGGTTCGCTCGATCATGGACTAGGCATTAAAGACCGGTTCCAGGAACACGGAAACGTAAAGGTCGACATGTACGGTTTCAACGCTTCAGCTGCTACACTGGCTGCACTTGGAGCTAAAACTACCGAGATTTCGAGCTCCGGATTTTACCTTATCCACAAAGTGATGAATTGGATTGATGTTTACGGATCCAAAAACGCTGACGAACTGGCCGCCATTATTGCCGACCTGGAAGCCAACAAAAAGGATAACGAAAAAATGGATATCGTCATCGCTCAGCTGTACGCCGAAAAAACGGGTAAACCTATCAATGACCTCATCGACCTGATGAAAGTTGGCGGATGGCTTACTGCTCAGGAAGCACTCGAATGGGGTTTTGTGGATGGAATAATCAAAACCAACGAGAAAACCAATTTCGTAAACATGCAGGACAAATTCAATGCCATGGGCTTGCCTACCAACCGCATCGTAACAGAACATTTATTTAATCACAGCAATAAAAATAACCCAATGAAAAAACAACCCATTAAAATCAATGCGGTTCTTGGCGTGCCATCGCTTGAGAGTACCGAAGAAGATGGCGTGTTTCTGAACGAAACCCAAATCGAGGCTATCGAAGCCAAATTGAGCGATTTTGACGGAAAGGTAAATACCCTTACCACCGAAAAAACAAACGCTGAAACCCGTGCAACTGATGCTGAAGCAAAAGAAGCAACTGCTAACGCAACTATCGTTACCAAAGACACTGAAATTGCAAATCTGAAAACTCAGGTTGAGAATTTGAAAGGTGGAGCTGGAGACAAAACCAAGGAATTGGACAAAGAAACGGACGACAAAGGCGGCGAAAAAGAGGATCCATTCCTCAATAGCGTCAAAAACGCTCGTAAACTATTCAACGAGCTACCTGACTAAGAATTATTCATTTTAAAAAATTTACATAATATGTCAAATCAAGTTGTTATTACTCCGGTTGAATTAGCTGCATCGGCTAAGAAATACCGCAAAGACTTGTTGATGATGCCAGTCATTGGAATGGAATCATCAATTAAGCACATGACTCTACGCACCGGCATTCGGGGTGAAGAAGTTGTTGGCGAGTTGGACGGAACTATCGAGGTAGGTCCTTACAGCGAAAGTCGCACCGATACCGATGATGTGAACATTAAAGGTCGCACATTGACCACTTATCGTGGTTCGGTTATTAAAAAATTCTCTCCTAACTCAGTGGCCGACTCCATATATGGCTCAGCTGTATTGAGTGGCGAAGGATTGAAAAGTACTGATATCACCCTCAAGGTGGTTGCTTTCTTAGCTAAGAAAGTTTCTAAGGCATTCAACAAAAGTTTGTGGGGTGCAGTTCGTAATGCTGGCGGTTCTACCACTGCCGATTTGTACAATGGTTTTGATACAATTACAGCTACCGAAATCACAGCAGGAAATATTACAGTTGCCAAAGCCAACCGTTACGATTTTGATGCTGCTATTACTGATAATAATGCCGTTAGACTTTTGAAAAAATTCCATCAATCGGCTAGCGATGAGTTGCAAGGTGAAAACTGTAAAATGTTTATCTCTAAATCGATTTACAACTCTTATTGTACCGATTATCAACAACTGAATGGAGCGCTTCCTTACAACAAGGAATTCAAAAAAACCTATTTGGAAGGGTCTGATGACTGTTGTGAGTTAGTTCCACTACCTAACAAAAAAGCATCTCCTTTCATTCACATGACCACTCAGGGCAATATGTTGATAGGGGTTGATCAAATGAGTCAGGAAGAAACGATCACTGTTGAAAAACACCATCCTTTAATCTTAGATTTTGTAATGGTAATGTACTTCGGTACCCAGTTCGAAAGCATCAGTCCTGAGCGTCTGTTGGTAGGTAAATTATTCGCAGCGTAGTTATTCATTCACGTAAATAAATAGGAGAAAATAATTATGGGCGAAATTAAATATAAGGATCTCGATTGGACCGAAGGAAGAGTAAACCTTCCAGGTATCAAAAGAGACGTATATCGTATTGCAAAACGCGATATTGTTGGCTGGCCAACATTGCCTGCTGATTTTGTGACATCGATGGGCGAATTGGTTACTTACGTTGGTGATTTTACATTAGCTGCTTTGGCAAAATGGCAAAAAATCAGTGCGCTGGTTGACAAATCACCGGTAGATGGAAAAAGCCAGGGCTCTAAACCAAGCAAAACATTTATCAACTCGTTGACAATTCAACACCAATCGGTGGACGAAGATGCTTCAGGACATGCAAAGCAAGCCAACAACGATGATTCTGTTTACCTGGTACAAACCAAAGGAGGCAAGTGGAGAGTATTTGGAAACGACATGTATCAAACTGATACAAGTTTCGACCAAAAACTTGGAGGCGCACCAACGGATGAAATGGGTACAACAATGACCATTACGGTTACCGACTTGGCACCGGGCTTATTTTACACCGGAGAAATTGTTACCGAAGCCGGTATAATTAATCCAGGAGTGTAAGCTATCCACACCGAAAATTTTTCACACCCTCGTAATTCAGTTTACGAGGGTGTTTTGTTTAAGCCCCCTTCAGTGGGTTTGGGGTCTGTCTTTTTTGTGTAATTACATCCTTTTTACTTTTGAATTCAATAATTTATAAAAACATAAATCCACAAAATCATGAGTAAACTAAATGAGTTTGAAGTACAAGTACACGAATGGCTAAGTACACCGGCTTCGGAACGAGACTTAGAACTTGGCGCAAAATTATTGCTCCAAATTTCGAAAAATCAGATCCTGCACAGAAATGTGATCCGACAATCAAATTTTGACAAAATCGAATTTGTATTGTCTACTTATCTTGGAGATAAAGCCAAAGATATTGTCGTAGAAACGAAAGAGGTAGATAAACAAACCATTGTTTTCGAAAAGAAATTCAATGAAATTACCGCCAAAATTGAGGGTAAAGGTAAACGTGAAGATCATGAACAATTACCCGAATTTATACAGGCAATTCCAGAAGCAAACACAGGTATTTACCAAAAAATGCGCTCACTTCAGGAACGATTGAAAATTCTTAGTTCCGGAACTTCAACCATGGCCGATCGCCTTCCATTTATCACTGAGTTGATGGAGCTTGACAGAACATTAATTGCCAACTGGGAAACCTACGATACATTCGACTTATTGAAATATGTAACTAAACCTTCCGGCGTTGCACTTGATATCAAGCAAATTCAAGCCGCACGAACTTTCATTAGTCGTGCAGCTGCAAAAAAAGAATTGACCGAAAAAGCCCTGGAAGAAACTCAAAATCGCTACAACGATTTGATTCTCGACGGCCAAACCGTTTCTCCTGAAATCACTGATAAACTCAAAGCATTGGGTGTGATAGTTATGGAAGTAAAAGAAACTGAAGAAATTCCACCGGTGGTTGAAGATTTACCTGCAGGTGGAAATACTGAAGTAACTCCAGCTGCTGCAGTAACTGAAACTACCAACACCGATTCTTCGGCAGAGAATATTGAAACTCCGGAAGAAAATGTAATCAGCCAAATTAAAACGCTCTTGAAAAATGACATTGAAAAAGAAATTGTGATTTCAACAATTGTTTCGTTGGGTAAATTCGGAGAACTGGAGCTTACTCCTGAGATAGTAGAAGACTTATACAATAAGGCAGTTTCACAGGAAATTGAAGAAGAAGTTGAATAAAATCAACTCCATATTGAAACCATTAAGCCCTGAGTATATCGGGGCTTATTTGGATTCAGGCGTACAGCTGTATGATTTACTTGAGTGGTTACTCAAGCAAACCGGACCGGCCGAAATAACAGTAATTACATTCTCTATTTCGGAGGAATTTATTCGAAAGGTACACATGTTCCGGAAGATGGGATTAATAGCCAAAATTACCGTGCTATTAGATTTCAAAGCCATTCAGAAAACGGAGAACCTGATACGCTTTGCCGAAAATACATTTGATGAAATCTACTATGCCAAAACACACGCAAAAATTATCCTGGTCAAATCAAGCAAGTACCAGGTATGTGTAATAGGAAGTCAAAACGCTACCCGTGGAAACCGCGAAGAATGCGAGCTCGTAACTACCAATGCCATTATCTACGAAAATTTATCAGAATCAGTTAACCGATTGAAACAAAATGCAGTACACAAAAGAACACTTAATTAAAATTGGTGAGTTCGCAGGATTACTAATGACAATCACCGATATCGCCATACTGATGGATTTCGATGAGGATGAACTAAGATTATTGATCCAGGATAAAAGCCACGAAGTTTCAAAAGTTTATCACCTACACAAAACACAAACTATCCTATCACTTCGCCGGCAGGAAATTGAACTGGGGAAAGCTGGATCTACAATTGGAATTGAGTTGACACAAAAATACATGCTTGAGCAAACATTAAACGAAAATGGCTAAACGAGACACTTACGATATCTGTGTGCAGCACCTTTACGATGACGTCGATAAACTGTCACACTTACCACAACAGCAGCGTGATAAGTTGCTACGCATTCGTTCAGGCTATACCATAATGAACGAATTCCCGTCGAAAAAAGACCGGGAAATAATTCAACACCTACAAAATCAGTTTGGAATTGAGCGCAGCGCAGCGTATGAGGATTTGCGATTGATCAAAGATTTATTAGGGTCAATCAACCGACAATCAAAAGACTGGCACCGATTCAAGTTCAACAACATGATTCAGAAAGCATATGAAATGGCTGAACTGAAGAATGACCCTGATAGCATGGTGAAAGCTTCCAACACTTACGGAAAATACAATCAGCTTGATAAGGAAGATGCAGAGCGCATACCATGGGAAGAAATCATTCCACAATTGTATGAGCCAACCGATGACCCTACAGTTCTTGGAATCAAACGAGTTCCAAATATCAGGGAGAAAATTGCAGCTATGAAAAACAAATATATGGGTGATATAGAAGATGTCACTTATGAAGAAATGGACCTACGAGAATTAGAAAAATATGCCAATCAGTAAGGAAATCAAGCAAATATATTTCAATGACTGCCAACGCAAAGTAATGCTTCGGGGATGCAAAACTACAGTCGTGATTGGCGGCCGTCGTCTCGGGAAATCTCACGGAATTGCACAGCCTTACCTTCAGCGCAATATGCAACGAATGCCGCGCGGTACCCATGGCATCATTGCCGGTACATTTCAACAGGCAAATACCCGTACATTGCCAGGAACATTGGAAGGGTTTGACAATATCGGATTTAAACGCAATGTTCATTATGTAATTGGTAGAAAGCCCGAAAAATCACTAAAATTCGAGAAGCCACGATTAGAACCGGCTAACTACGATCATTGCATCACCTGGTACAATGGAAGCATTATGCCAATCATTTCTCAGGATGTTCCCGGATCATCAAACTCCATGACGTTTGACTCTATTCTTTGCGACGAAGCCAAGTTCCTGGACTTCGAAAAATTGAATAATGAAACCATTCCGGCCAATGGGGGAACTAAAGCGCACTTTGGCCATTTACCATGGCACCATTCAATGATGATTATATCCGATATGCCAACCACCAAGAAAGGTAGTTGGTTCTTAGGATATGAGGAAAAATGCGATACAGAACTAATTGAGCACATTGATGGACTCATTTACGAAAAGTGGAGAATACTTCAAAAGATTAAAGAATTTCAAGCCAAAGGAATACAGCCAAAATCATATCTGTTTGATTATTACAAAACCCTTTGTCGTGACTTAGCTCAATTACAAAGCGTTGCAGTCGATTACAATGTATTTAGTTCAATTGAAAATCTGTTGGTATTAGGCGATTCTTATATCAAACAGATGAAGCGTGATTTACCACCATTGATATTTCAAACGTCAATACTTTGTAAACGTGTTGGCTTACTCAAGGATGGGTTTTACAACAACCTGAAGGAATCAATGCACTATTACACTGATTATGATAATTCTTACTTACTGAACCTTGAGTATGACTTTACAAAAACAAAAGACTTATCATGCCTTCAGGATGGCGATTTAGACCGAAATAAGCCCATTTGTATTTCAATGGACTACAATGCCAATATCAATTGGATAGTGGCAGGACAACGCTCAGGAATCAAACTGAAGGTGTTGAATTCTTTCTTTGTAAAGTATGATCGTAAATTGGTAGAGTTGGTCAATGACTTTTGCCATTACTACAGGGATCAGCAATGCAAAGAAGTAATCTATTACTATGATAACACAGCACTTGGTAGCAATTATGCAGTGAATGACAGTGACTTTGCCACTGTTGTAATGGACACCTTCAGGCGTAACAAGTGGCATGCTACCGGCATACACATTGGCAATCCACTTAATCACATGGATAAGCACCTTCTTATCAACATGGGATTGAAAGGACAGAAAGGTTTGTTCCCCATGTTCAACAAGAGCAATAACGAAGCTCTGTTGCTTGCTATGGAACAAACAGGAATCTATCAGGGTCCTGAAGGGTTCAAGAAAGATAAGCGCGGAGAGAAGCTCGCAGAGAGTGACGAAGACTTACGAGAACACAGAACCGATGCTACTGATGCATTCGACAGCTTGTACATTGGCATGAACAACTTCCCAGTTGAATCCTCATTCAACTCAAGTATGGTGAGCGACTTCGTATAGTCGCTCACTTCATTTCATTCAACACACCTTTAAGGCTTCCAAAACACAATGTACCATTGATTTTTGTAGGAAGCATAATGTCATTACACAAAAAATTTATCGAATAGCTAAATTTTAAGAGTAATGGCCGTATTACCGTGCATTTTCACAATTTCCCGCCGTTTTATTAACGTATATTAGCATATAACACGCTTTTCCAAGGGTGTAATGACAAGTGACCGAGAGGGCGGGGCGGGGTCTATCGACTCAAACAAACTTTAAATAAAAGTTTGCAAAGGCGTTTGTGGCTGATTTTCAGTGTTATTTGATGCTGAAAGGCGGAAAATGGCAAAAAATGACGAAAGAATTACGGCTTTTATAGGTTGTAACTGTGTGCATTTAAACCATTTAGATGTAAATGAAAATAGTAACTAAATCACCGGTGATTATTTTTACTGTTTGGACGAAGCAAAGCGGGGAATTTCCGATCTAAAAGTATATCTCTGTATCATATTTTTTATTTTATATATTATTATATTACACATTATCATAACGTTATATGTAATATTAAGAAAAAGATATAAAAAAGAGTGCAAAATAAAAAATAAGCTTACTACTTTACTACCTTACTATTATGATATGCAATTAATTGAATTATAGAATAATAAAGGTAGTAACCTTATGATTTTTATGTTTTGAATAACGTTACTACTAATTACTACCAAAATAACGTTACTACTTAATTTTGTTTTTAAGTTGCTGATATTTAAATATTTATTGGTAGTAGTATGGTAGTACGTCATTTTAAAAAAATATTTTTTTGAAAAATGCAGTTTTTTGAATCAATATTCTGTTTATCAGTCGATTAAATTAATGTTTTTTAATACAATCATGTTTTTAGATTATATTTTTGCTTCATAAAAGTTTTGTAATTGATTGTTTTCGGAAAAATGAGTTAAGAGTTAGAAAAGTTTTTTCGGTTGGTTGGATTTGATTTATTCTAGATTTATGTGTGTGTTTGATATTGGGATGTTGAAAGTTAGATTTAATCAGTTGATTAATAGGTGTTTAGTGTTGTGTATGTCGCTAAATTGTAGTAATTTAGCGTAGCGAAAAGGGGAAATCGAGCCTCCCCGACGAATAAACTTTTTATTAATTTACAAAAACAAAATTTTATGAAAAACAATTTGAAAGTAGTTGAACCAACTAACGAGACAGTAGAGAACGTAACATCGAAACTTGAAGCCCAACTTCAAGAAATTACACACAAAAAAAGGTTAGCCGATAATCGGGCTGTTTTCCTTTTGAAAAATTCATCGCTAGAGGAATTTAAAAAACAGATTGACCAGGAGATTAATTCGGGCAATTTTGAATCAACAAAATTTAAGTTGACATTCACGACTAATGGGGGGTATCGTGATGATGAAAAATTTACAATTTCAAATACAGATTTGATTTTGTTCTTTATCATGGGCT
>Ga0302272_1001613_pt1 | contig 10092 bp, 7 predicted proteins | sample III_Bog_N1_2_FD_198772 | JGI IMG/M metagenome (GOLD analysis project Ga0302272, IMG submission 198772) | Peat permafrost microbial communities from Stordalen Mire near Abisko, Sweden - III_Bog_N1_2 | ecosystem: Environmental > Terrestrial > Soil > Wetlands > Peat | place: Sweden: Abisko...
AGCTACTTTAGCGTATATTTCGTCCCAATCGTTTGTAATTAGTACGCAATATTCGGTCAATCCTTTTTCCTGAAGTTCGTTTCTCAACGAGCCATCGTTAATCAAAATTCCTTTTGCGCCAAGGTTCTTGGCCAGTTCGATGTCGGTCAACCGGTCGCCAATCACGAAACTGTTTTCCAGATCGTAACTGCCATCCATGTATTTTCCCATCATACCGGTGCGTGGTTTCCGGTTTGGAGTATTTTCTGAAGGAAAACTGCGATCAATCAAAATATCGTCGAAAACAACACCTTCATTTTCAAATGCTTTCAGCATTTTATTGTGCGCGGGCCAAAAAGTATCTTCCGGATAACTGGCCGTTCCCAATCCATCCTGATTACTGACCATCACCAGTTTGTATGAAAGATTTTTGGCAATGAAGTGCATATTGCGGAAAACTTTCGGCAGATATTCGAGTTTTTCGAGCGAATCAATCTGTTCATCATCTGGTTCCACAATCAAGGTTCCGTCGCGGTCGATAAATAGTGCTTTCTTCATAGCTAAATTTAATGTCGAACAAGAAACAATGAATACTTCAAGTTTCTTATTTTTTGTTCGGTGTTACTGGTTTTAGATCAATTTTTTAAGCGCTTTTCTCAGTGCCTTGTTTTCATTCGGCGAACCAATGGTTATCCGAAGGCAATCGTCGCAAAGTGATATTTTCGATCGGTCGCGAACAATAATTTTCTTTTCAGTCAAATATTCATAAATACCTCTGGCATCATGCATTTTGACCAGAATAAAATTGGCATCCGAAGGATAAACCACTTGAACAAAAGGCATTTTGAATAATTTCTTTACCATTTTGGCACGTTCTTCAACGATGGTTTTCACCCAATCTTCCTTTTCCTGAAGATTATCCAACAACTCCAATGCCTTTTGCTGTGTCAGGATATTGATGTTATACGGGTATTTTATTTTGTTAAAAATCCGAATGATTTCAGGCTGGGCAAAAGCCATTCCCAGACGAATACCTGCCATTCCCCATGCTTTCGAGAATGTTTGCAAAATAATCAGGTTTTCGAATTTGTCCAATTCAGGCAACAAACTATTTTCAGGAGAAAAGTCCATGTACGCTTCATCAACAACGACCAACCCATCAAAACCAGTCAAAAGTTTAACAATTTCACTCTTTTCTAAAAGATTGGCTGTCGGATTGTTAGGCGAGCACACAAAAATAACCTTCGTATACAGATTAGCCGCATCAAGCAATTTTTGAGCACTGAATCCAAAATTTTCATCCAGCTTTACTTTGCGGACTTCCACATTGTTGATGTCGGCTGCAACCTGGTACATGCCATAAGTTGGATCGATTGAAACCATATTGTCGGTTCCAGGTTCGCAAAAAGCCCTGAAAATGATATCGATAGGTTCATCACTTCCATTTCCAAGGAAAATCTTTTCAGGAGCTACATTTTTAATTTCCGAAATTTTAGCTTTCAGTTCCCATTGCAATGGATCAGGATAGCGGTTATACGGAGCATTGTAAGGATTTTCGTTGGCATCGAGGTACACCTCCGCCTCTCCTGAAAATTCATTACGAGCAGAAGAGTATGGTTTTAAAGCCTTTATGTTGTTTCGAAGTAATTTGTCTAAGTTCATATATTTTATGTTTGAACCAAATATGCACATCGTTTTGTTTTCACTATGTGTTCTGTGATTATTTGTTAGTTTTCAATTCTTTTAATCGCAGCGTTACCGCATTTTTATGCGCATCCAGATGTTCAGCTGCGGCCATCGTTTCAATTACCGGACCGAGGTTTTTAATTCCTTCCGGAGTAATTTCCTGAAAGGTAATTTTTTTTATAAAACTATCGATGTTTACTCCGCTAAACGAACGCGCCCAGCCATTGGTTGGCAGCGTATGGTTCGTTCCTGAAGCATAATCACCGGCACTTTCAGGGGTGTAGTTTCCAAGGAAAACCGATCCTGCATTGATGATTTTTTCGGCAACCTGAAGATAGTTTTCCATGGAAATAATCAAGTGTTCGGGAGCATAATCATTAATCAGAGCAATCATTTTATCCACATTTTCCAAAACAATTGCCTGACTGTTTGCAAGCGCCTTCATAGCAATCGCTTTGCGTGGCAATTGATCGAGCTGAAGAGTCAATTCGTCTTCCACTTTTTTAATGAGCGCAGCATCGTTTGTTACCAAAACCACCTGACTGTCAGGACCATGTTCTGCCTGTGAAAGTAAATCGGCAGCAATAAAAGCAGGATTTGCAGTCTGATCGGCCATGATAGCAACTTCGGAAGGGCCGGCAGGCATATCAATGGCCACATTTCCCATGCTGACGAGCTGTTTGGCAGCCATTACGTACTGATTTCCGGGGCCAAATATTTTGTTAACTTTGGGGACACAATCAACTCCGTAAGCCATGGCACCAATCGCCTGAACACCACCAAGCTTGAAAATTTTTGTTACCCCAACCAACTTAGCCGCGAACAAAATTGCCGGATGAATTTTACCATTCTTATCGGGAGGCGTGCAAAGGATAATTTCGTTACAACCAGCAATTTTTGCCGGAATGGAAAGCATCAAAACGGTCGAAAACAATGGCGCCGATCCTCCGGGAACATATAATCCAACTTTTTCGATGGCAACAGGTTTCTGCCAGCAAACAACACCCGGAGTAGTTTCAATACGTTTAATTTCAGGAATTTGCAACTCATGAAATTTAAAAATATTGGCTGAAGCTGTTTCGATTGCTGTTTTTAACGTTTGATCCAATAGTGCAGCGGCTTCGTTAATTTCGCTCTCCGAGACAGCAAAATTCTGAATGAAAGCTCCATCGTATTTCTCGGTGTATTTACGAATGGCATGAACGCCATTCGTTCTGATATCCGACAAAATTTCCTGAACCCGACCACTCAGCTCTTTTACATCGAAAAGTGGGCGTTGAAGTATTGATGTCCAGGTATTTGGCTGTGGATTGGTGTATATCTTCATTTCAATTAATTTTTTATCGGTTTGATCTTCAGAGCCAGAATATTCCCGGCAAATAGAAGTACAATTCCTAAAGCGGCAACAATTCCCCATTGATAGTTTTCGAAAAATGAAGAAATGATCAGTGCAATAACCGGCGCAACCAAGGTGGTATAACCGGCGCGATCGGGTCCAATGTCACCAACCAACTTCAAATAAAAAGTAAATGCAACGATGGAACCGAATATAGCCAAATAGAAAAGCGAGGCAATGTATGGAATCGAAGCATCAAAAGAAAAACTTCGACCCGAAAGCGGAACCATTAACAACATTGCCAAACTTCCATAGGTCATACTAAATGCATTCGTTTGAATAACAGGTAACTTGCGATTTTGATTATGCTTCGAAAGAATATTTCCTAATGATGCCAGAACGATGGACCCGAAACAAAACAGGAAAGCCTGAAAACCAATTACCAATTGTTCCGAATTTTGCAACTCATGACTGAAAATGAGCAAAGTACCAGCAATGCCAAGTACTGCGCCTGCAATAACTTCTCTCCTGATTTTGCCTTTCAGAAGCAGATAGTTAAAAAATATATTGGTGAAAACAGAGAACGAAAAGATGATCGCGACAACTCCGCTGGCGAGATTTTTTTCGGCAAGGTAAACCAACCAGTAATTAAACCCGAACAGAATTACACCTTGAACGATCATTAACAGGTGTTCGCGAAAAGTATACCTGAGATTGAGTTTCCGGATTAAGCTAAACCCAATTAACAATAAACCAGCAATCAGGAACCGGTAAACCACCGACACCAGCGGATCGACCTTTCCCAACTGAAATTTGATGGCGAACCATGTTGATCCCCAAATTAAACAAGGAATTACAAAATATAGAAGTTGCCTAAGTTTCATTTCAGATTTAAAAAATCATTTTTTCGATTGGAATAACCAAAATACCTTGGGCACCAGCAGATTTTAATTTACCGATGATCTCCCAGAAATCTTTTTCGTCAATCACCGAGTGAACCGAGCTCCAACCCTTTTCAGCAAGTGGCATGACGGTAGGACTCTTCATTCCAGGCAGATACGATTCAATTTCAATAAGTTTATCATTGGGTGCATTCAGTAAAATATACTTCTTCTTTTCTGCACGTTGAACGGATTCCATCCTGAAAATAAATTCATTCAGAATTGCTTTCTTCGTTTCGGAAAGATTTGGATTGGCAATCAAAACAGCTTCTGATTTAATTACCACTTCAACTTCCTTCAGCCGGTTGCTTACCAACGTACTGCCCGAACTTACTATATCAAAAATAGCATCAGCCAATCCAATTCCTGGAGCAATCTCCACCGAACCTGTAATTACATGAATTTCAGCGCTTATACTATTTTTTTTGAAGAAATCTCTCAGAATTTCAGGATACGATGTTGCAATTTTTTTACCATTGAAATACTCCAATCCGTTATATGTATCTGATTGAGGTATGGCAAGCGACAACCTACACTTACTGAAACCCAGACGTTTGGCAATAACTATATTTTCGTTCTTTTCGAGCATTTCGTTTTCTCCTACGATGCCTACATCGGCTACTCCCATCGCCACAGCTTGTGGAATATCGTCATCACGCAAGAATAGCGCTTCCAATGGAAAATTGGTAGCTGTCGAAATTAGTTTCCTGGTACTTAGAGGAAGTTTTATTCCTGCTTCATCAATCAGTTTTAATGAATCTTCGTTTAAACGACCTTTGGTTTGAATCGCAATTTTTAAAAGTCCTTCCATATTATAATCTTTGTTTAAAGCAAAGAAGGCCTACCTGATGGTAAGCCTTCTTTTGGGTTAATATCTTTATAATAACATCAAAACAATTACTGCCTACCTGATGATAGCATTACATGATGGTAGCCGCAATGTTTAAATGTATTTTTCATCTGTTTATAATTTGTTTTTCAATTGCCAGATGGAACTCGCCAGCGATAATCATGCGTCTGTGTGAGAGTATCTCTCATGGCTCGTTTCATTTCTTTTTTTAAGTCTTGCAAGTATAGTTATAAAATGAAACCAAAACAAGTTTTCATATTGCAGTTTTTTGTAGTTTACGTTTTTTTAATATTAAAATGTATACTCATAAAAAAGACCGCCTGTTAAGCGGTCTTTTTTATGGGGGTTATCCCAAGTATGTTTTCAATAATTTACTTCTTGAAGTGTGTCTCAAACGGCGGATTGCTTTTTCTTTAATCTGACGAACCCGTTCACGTGTTAATCCAAAACGTTCTCCAATTTCCTCCAATGTCATTTCCTGGCATCCGATTCCGAAGAACATCCGGATAATGTCACTTTCACGTTCAGTCAATGTTGCCAAAGCACGTTCGATCTCTTTTGCCAGTGATTCCATCATCAACGCACGGTCGGCATTTGGCGAATCGTTATTGATCAGAACGTCCAAAAGGCTGTTATCCTCACCTTCAACGAAAGGTGCATCAACCGAAATATGACGGCCCGAAACACGAAGAGTATCAGCCACTTTATCAGCAGGTAGTTCCAAAGCATCAGCAAGTTCTTCGGGCGACGGTTTACGCTCATTTTCCTGTTCAAACTTTGAGAAAGCCTTATTGATTTTGTTTAGCGACCCCACCTGATTCAAGGGTAAACGAACAATTCTGGATTGTTCGGCCAAAGCTTGCAGAATGGATTGACGGATCCACCAAACGGCGTAAGAAATGAACTTAAAACCTCTGGTTTCATCAAACTTTTCAGCAGCTTTAATCAATCCCAGATTTCCTTCATTGATAAGGTCGGGTAAACTTAATCCCTGATTCTGATACTGTTTCGCCACAGAAACTACGAACCGTAAATTGGCTCTGGTTAATTTCTCCAGTGCGGCCTGATCACCTTTTTTAATCCGTTGTGCCAACTCCACTTCTTCCTCAACGGTAATAAGTTCTTCTTTCCCAATTTCTTGCAAATACTTGTCTAAAGAAGCGCTCTCACGGTTGGTAATCGATTTTGTAATCTTTAATTGTCTCATATACCCTTCAAAAAAATAGCGTGCAAATATAGGCTTTTGAGGTTAATAATTCAAATGGAAATCCGAATTAGGTTCATCGTATACAATTTATTAATAACCAGCTCTTTTGTTTATTTTGAATTAATTCCGAAAACATAGTAAGCGACTTCTCCATCTGGATATATTCCTTCAACTAATATTCCACCTCTTGAATTTTTAATAATGCGTCTTAACTCATCAACCTCCGAAACGGCATTCTTGTTCACTTGTGTAATAATAAATCCTTTTTTAATCCCTGCGTCTTTAAATTTACCATTTCCAATTTCTGTAATTTTTATACCATAACGTATCCCCAAGTTCTCTTTATCACGGTCATTCACCGCAATAAATTTCGCTCCAAAGATATTTTCGGGATTATCATCACCCTTCACAATTTCCGTATCTCCGTGTTTGTTACGAAGCGTTACGTTAAATGGTTTCTTTTTGTTATCTCTTTTTATTACCAGTGTTACTTTATCTCCGGGATGTTGTTTGCTTATTTGTTCCTGAAGTTCGGCTGTTGAATTTACATCTACTCCATTAATACTAATAATGACATCCTTATCTTTGATCCCTGCTAAATCGGCAGCGCCACCTGGATTAACTTTGTCAATAAAAACACCTTCAATTTTATCCAGATTATATTTTTTAGCTATCTCAGCATCAACCGTACCAATATTCACATTCAGCAGTGCTCGTTGCACTTCACCATATTCTTTTAAATCGGCAACCACTTTTTGAACAATGTTGGCTGGAATGGCAAAAGAATATCCGCTATATAAACCGGTTTGTGATGCAATTGCAGTATTGATGCCAACAAGTTCTCCATGAGTATTAACCAAAGCGCCTCCACTGTTTCCTGGATTAACGGCTGCATCGGTCTGGATGAATGATTCGATCTTCATCTGATCGGGATTAATACCGATGTCGCGACTTTTTGCACTTACAATTCCGGCAGTAACGGTGGATGTCAGATTAAAAGGATTACCAACTGCCAAAACCCATTCCCCAAGTCTCAGATTATCCGAGTTGCTGAACTTAAGTGGTGGCAAATCAGACGCATCAATTTTAATTAAGGCTACATCTGTAGAAGGATCTGTCCCAATCAACTTTGCCTTAAATTCACGCTTGTCATTCAGAACAATGTCAATTTCATCAGCATCCTCAACCACATGATTATTGGTAACAATATATCCGTCGGGTGAGATGATAACACCAGAACCAATACCTTGTCTCATTGGCATTTGTTGCGAACGAGAGCCACCATCACCAAAAAACCAATCGAAAATATTACTCGATCCATAATATTGCCCTTTTTGTGTAACCTTAATGTGTACAACCGAATGAACAGAAGTCTCTGCCGCGAAAGTTAAATCAGGCAATTCACTTGAGTAAGTCGTTGGTAAACTGGCATATCGCATTGACTGATCCTGTTTTACAGTTACAATTTTTGGATTGTCGAAATACCGGGTATAGGCCCAAAGAGCAACAAAACCACCAATTAATGCTACCAACAATGTAAATAATCCGTTTTTAAATTTTTTCATTTCATTTTACTTTTTGTTGTTAGAAATTTCTTGCTTTTTAAATCGAATTTTAAAGATAACGTTAAACATTTACTTGTGTTTTACTATTTGCAATTCGTTTAAATTGTTTAACAGATTTTAACAGCAATTTTAACCGATTCAGAACAAACCAACCAAATTCCATTTGCTTCTTTTCGCTCATTTAATCACAAGAAAGCAAAAATTGACATCGATTCTGAAACTTAACTGGTTTAAATTGTCGGATTATTAGATATATCATGATCGGATACTTGGCATAAATGCCAAAATTCGTTTCAATTCTGTTACATTTGTGAATCAATTAATTCGGCGATTTGAATCTAATTCAGGAAAAATGCGAGTCAATTTTTTCAAAAAAATAGCAATTCCATCAAATATTTCTACTTACTTAAGTCGTTCGTTAATTATAATAACTGTTATTACAACTTTATTGATTGGCGGAATTTTAATCATTCAGCAGACCTTATTTTTCAACAAAATAAGCAAGCAAAAAAGCAAAGATTTCATCGAAAATCAGAAGACCTATATCCAGGAAATTGTAAAAAACGAAATTGAATACATTCGGATACAAAATGACGTTTTTAAACAGAAGATTTTCAGTAAGGTTCGGCAAAATGTAAATCAGGCATATAATACTGCCGAATCCATTTATCAGAAATATGCAGGAAAGAAATCGGAGGAAGAGATTGAATCACTAATAATTGCTACCATTTCATCTCTTCGGTTTGACATGGAGTATGAAGAAGTATTTATCTCCTCACTCAACGGAACAGGAGTTTATTATCCGAGGAACCCAACGTTTACCGGGAAAAATATGCTTCAGTTTAAAGATGCAAACGGGGCATCCGTAATTACTTCGGAGCTTAATTTACTAAAAATGAAGAATGAAGGATTTCTTGATTACAGCATTGATTCTAAAAACTCTTTTGAAGTTACACCTCATCAAAAAATCACCTTCGTCAAAAAATTCGATCATTTCAATTGGTACTTTGGATCAAAGCAATATATAAACGACTATTTTCCGAAATTCAGGGATGAAATTGCTCAAAAGATAAGCACCGTTCGGTTTAAATTCGGAGGGTACGTATTCATGAATCAAGCAAATGGCACCCCGATTGTGATGGATGGAACTGTATATAAAGGTAATTTGAATCTTATTTCGGACCTCAGCGATGCCCGTCACACTGTGTTTATGCAAGAGCTGGCAGTTGCAAAAACCAATCCTGACGGAGGATTTTTATATTACTATTGGAGTAAAATGAACGACACCATTCCTTCAAGGAAATGCTCTTATATACAATTGTTCAAAGAATACAACTGGCTGGTAGGTGCTGGGTTCTACCTTGATGAAATAAACCAAAACATTAAAGACCAGCAGAGAATGCTAAGGGAAGATCAGAAAAACAGTATCTTTATTGTTATACTGATTTTGTTTGCCCTTTTATTTCTTGAAGGACTGATTATCTATCATTTCAATAAAAAATACAAATCTGATTTTGACCGCTTCTTTAATTTCTTCTTTTCTTCACAAAAAAGTTTCGAACAATTAAACATCTCTGAATTGTATTTTGATGAGTTTAAAGCGGCTGGTATTGCCGCCAATAAAATGATCATTCTTCGCGAAGAAATTGAAAACAAACTCATTGAAGAGCAAGTGAAGGCCACCGAATCGGATCGGCTCAAATCGGCATTTTTAGCAAACATGTCGCACGAAATCAGGACACCAATGAATGCGATTCTAGGCTTTTCGGAACTACTGGAAGATGATGACCAGGAAGAGAAAGACAAAAAAGTATTTATATCGTTGATACGAAAAAACGGCGACTTGCTTCTTAATCTGATCAACGACATTGTCGATATCTCCAAAATAGAAGCGAATCTACTATCGATCAATAAAAGACCACTTCAACTCAATAACTTTTTGAATGAAATAAGAAATTACTACACCGAAATACTTGCTTCAAAAAAGGATAAGAAAATACAATTCACAATTAACAACCAAATTAGAACCGATGTTTCAATACTGACTGACCAGGCCAGGCTTCGGCAAATACTTGACAATTTGATAGGTAATTCCATTAAGTTTACTTCATCGGGCTCAATTTCTGTTGACGTAAAAATGGGTGGGGAGTTTATCCATTTCAGTGTTGCTGATACCGGAATCGGAATACCAATTCATCAACAGTCGATTGTCTTCGAACGATTTATACAGGCAGAACACGGCCACAAAAAGAACTTTGGAGGAACCGGACTTGGCCTTGCCATTTCGAAAAACCTGGTTAAATTACTCGGTGGAAGTATTTCTGTTGAATCAGAACCCGGAAAAGGATCTGTTTTCCATTTTTATATTAGCACAAATTAATCTGTATCGACTATTCTCATTGAGAAATGCACGATTATCCCAAAGAAATAGGCGATTATGCTGAAGGAATTGACATTTCGACCTTGGGAATTCGTATTTGTTGCAAATAAATGAGGAATGTGTCCAAAGAAATTGATGATTGTGATCA
>Ga0302272_1001615_pt1 | contig 10089 bp, 5 predicted proteins | sample III_Bog_N1_2_FD_198772 | JGI IMG/M metagenome (GOLD analysis project Ga0302272, IMG submission 198772) | Peat permafrost microbial communities from Stordalen Mire near Abisko, Sweden - III_Bog_N1_2 | ecosystem: Environmental > Terrestrial > Soil > Wetlands > Peat | place: Sweden: Abisko...
GTAAGAATTGAGATATTATGAGCTCTATGCGTAAATAACGTGAGAATGTATCAAATAAAATTTGGTAAATGATGCATTCTACCAATACAAATTTAACATTAAGCAAACTGCGTTTAGATATATTCAGGTAATACATAATTATAAGAAACAATGTATTTGGAATTGAATAAATTATAAGAAAAATGGGTATTGATATGAGCCAATACGTGCCTGGTTTAAATCCGTCTCTAATAAAAGAGTCAGACAAAAAAAATACGGAAAATATTAGATATGCTCTTAATACATATATAGATATACTTTTTTTCATAATGTTTTTAATTTATTTTCATAAAGTCTTGATTATTAATCTCTATAGTATTGCCAATTTTTAGACAGGGTTTAACTTCAATTAATTCAGAACAAGGAAGAGCAGACTGTCGTCCAACCCTTTCCTTGCTCCGACCTTGTGCTTGACAATGTGTTTTCTTCGTCCAGCGCAAAGATAAATAATAAATTCAGACGATCAAACATTTTGTCTTTTTTAATACAACAATACCGTATTCCATGCAGGGCAGCAGCTTTTCCAGACTTTGATGCGGCCTTTGATAGTTGTTGAACTTGATGAGCATTGCTAATGCCTTTTCGTAGTTCTTCAACGTTGTCTGTAGGATTGAGATAAATATATGGCTGTTCTCTTTAATAGCCTCAATTGTCACTTTCTCCTTGAAGGCTGGTGTTAATTTCCTCATTGTTCCCATTATTTTAATCTGACTTTGCTGCAGAGATAACATTTCTTCGTTGTCTAACAATGCGGTTGTCTAAATTTTGTGGGAGTGTAATAAAGAGTTAGACATGAAATATTAAATAAGCCCTTAATAAGGTCTATACATATATTGCATCCCATAATTCATTTGATCGGCTTTCATTATCAAATCCTTTCGTTCTTTGACTGCTTTTTCTTTTTCTGCCCTTGTCCAAGGCTTTATATCTCCGAATCCATAAGCGTTTCCATGTATTTTATTGTCAATTTCTTTAAGACTTTTCTTAGAAACTCCAGCCTTATATAACAAAGTAGAAGAACTTGTATTGCAGTTACCAGAGGTTTCAATATCTTGCGGAGATAAAATATTATAGCTAACATCAGGGTTCTCATCAAAAGAATTTGCTGCGTTTATTACATTCTCATCGAACTTATCTTGAGACATTCCTTTTGGAGCCAAAATTGAAATAGCCTGATAATCTAATTCAGATTTGCCGGCTATAATATTCTTGTCATCGTCATAATAACATTTTGTTAATGGTCCCGAGTAGTCACCTTTCGGCCCGTAAGCGTAATATTTGGTTTGGTCCTTTGTTTCAACGGCGATAAAGGTATGTACTGCAATAGACATGCTAATGCCATATCGTAATTGTCTAGCATAAAGTGTTGTCTTTTTCCCATCAGTGTCGATGTACTTTATCGGATTTCCAGCGCAATACGCATACGGACTGATGTGATAATACTTCTCGCACAACGGATCCATACTGGTGAACCGACCTATTGCTGCATCATACTGACGGGCACTATAGTCGTACCAATCAAGGCCGTGCATACGGTCAAGTTCCTTGCCGTTGTATTTATACTTTTGGGTACTCTGCTGTGTACTGTTGGAAATTGTAGTTCCGTAAGGATAATAATGAGTGGTTTGGATGATATTTCCAGCGTAATCCGTTACTACCCGGATGTTTCCAAGATGATCCTTGAAATAAAAATTATATGAATATGTAGAATCGGTAGGAACGATATAACCGGAACCAAAATTGTATTGCTTGAGTCTGCCGTTCTCGTATACAAAGTCACCTATGTATTCCGTAGAATCTCTAGACAGTATTTTATACGAAGAAAGTGTTTCTGATGAGCTAGCCCCATCTTGTGGAACAGCTGTTATGTAGCGTGTTTTCAGTCGAATACCATCAGCCGTATAGACATACTCAATCTGGTTATTGTTATAGAAGTATACCTTTAAAGGATTACCAAGCTTATCGTATGTAATCGATGTTATGCCTTTATTATTGTCTTTTGTCAAAGCACCGCAAGCATCGTATGTATAATCTGATTGACCATCAGTGTTGATGGTATTGTCTACAAAATTAAAGGCACCCTCATACAATGTCTTTGCCGCATTGTCCGAAACAGACATTAACCTGCCGAAACTGTACGAATAAGACAAATCATCTATCAAACCAAAAGAACCACTGGTGTTCAATTTTCCCGTCCGCTTCAATGAAGTTATGGAACCGTCATAGTTATAAGTTATATCCACATCATTATTTCCTAAATCTAATGCGTTCTGAGATTCATCCATATGTCCGTATGTGGACTTGGCCGACACAAGTCTGTCCATACCATCATAGAGGTATTTATAGCCAGTAAATATTTTTTCGCCCATAGGATAATCTCCACTGATCCATCTAACCTCACTTATGTTTCCATTATAACACTTTTGCCCATCTGTATCCGCATAGTACAAGTTCTCTCCGAATATAAGTGTTTCCCCGGTTTTATAATTGAAACTAGTTAATCTATTTATACTATTTATACTTTTTGTCAAACCGTGAATATCATAAGTATAGGCGGTGGAAAGTTTATTGTCATAATAATCCAGATTTTTAACCTTTCCTAAATCATCGTATTGATATTCTTCTATCTTAGTCAGACCTCTTGATCCTATTTTATGCAGACGCGCCAGCACATTATCTGAAACCGGAGAATATTGTATTGAATCCTGCACAACAACAGTCTTTCCATTCTTTATGAGAGTAATTTCTGAATTGGTTGGTTTTTTTGTAAAAGAATAATCACGTTCGGTTTTTATCTGTGTACCATCTGCATGAAATTCTTGCACTGCTGTAATATTAGCTTTTTTGTCATAGAACATCACACGACACAGTTGTTTGTTATCGGATGTGGAAACCATCTGAGCCGTCAGCAGCGAAGTGGTACATTCGGAAGGTATGACTCCAACACGGCTTTTCGCATTGACAAATGCGTCCATTGACAGGCAGTCATACCCGTCGTAGTAGTTTACAATCTCTATGGTTGGATATGATATATCAGAGGATGTAGCCATATAGTAACCCGTATTGCCTACAGAGGTTTTCTCTGAGCCATATATAACTTTCGCTATGTAATTGCTATTGCTTTTCTTAATTGTGTCCCCAGTCATACCCTGAACGACAAGCCGGTTTAATCCGTCATACAAGTAAAAACGGAATTTGTTAGCGACCCTTAGTCTGCCATCCTGCATGAATGATACACGACCATATCTATCGTACCAGTATCCGATTTTAACATCGCCAGGTAAAGTTTTTTGCACGCATCTGCCCTTTACATCATACTTGTATTTATATACCATAGTATAATTTCTTGTATATCTCTGGCTCAATGGTGGCATCACCATTACGAGAAGGTTTTTATCATAAACAAAATAGGTATCTTTATCCCCGTCTCTTCGTTCAAGCACGACATTACCGAGGAAATCCTTGTATGTCTCTAAAGTATGGCCGTCTTCGTCTGTCGTCCTTGTACCTGTAAGTGCTGATGCAGGATAATACCCGTCTTCAATAATATTGAGACTAGAAATATTTTTGCCATATTTTTTTACAGAGTTCGCAGCATTGGTTATGTATTCTATAGTCTTTGCAACTTTCTCGTTTTTATTCCATGCCTCACCAGGGGTAGAAATAGAAATAGGCCTGCCAAGTTCATCATATTCCGTATCGCTGTATCCGTATTCATCCTGATAGTTTTCATTTGAGTACTGCTCCATTTTTGAAGTGGTATAATCAGAAAGATATTCATCACCGGCTGCAGGCAGCCACTTTCTATGTTCACGTCCCATTTGGTCATATTCGGTCATGGTATACACACCCTTGCCATTTGTGCTCACACCTTTGACTGCGATCATAGAAGGACGGCCAAGTCCATCAAAGTACTGGACGCTTTTCTTCTTTTGGATATAATCTTGGGTTTCGACATAGTTTTGGTTGTTATTCTGTGCAAAGACCCTGCATGGTTCCCATATAAGCAATGCAAGAAGCACGCCACAAAAATTTATATATATATCTTTCATGTTTTTGTTATTTTTATTCATTAATATTTCTTAAAAGATAATCTGGTATCCGCATCACATACATAATTACCATCCACATACAGACATATTTTACAAGGACCATTCCAATCTGGGTCTATTTTTATCCATACGCTACCTTTTTTGGAATTATTTGGAATAATTACAGATGCTAAAAGATAATCGTTATTCGTTACATAATACATTCTTATTTCCGCATTTTTTAGATCATATCTTAGTTTGTATTCTATCTGTATATAACCTTCACGTCCTGAACTACTTGGTATAGTTAAACTACTTTTATCGTAGATCCCAAAGTCGTCATCCAAAGTTATACTTGATGGTCGGTTATGATAGCTGTATTCTAATTTCGTTTCATCATAGACTTGCACTTTCGTCAGTCTGCCAAATTGATCATAACTGTAATCCGTGTTTTCACCGTTTTTGTCTAATGTGGATGCCATTCTGCCCTGACTGTCATAACTGTACAAATTTGCCAATGTAGGCTTAGATGTAAAAATATCGGATTTGTTGGATGATTTCATTTCATTAAGATTCTCATTCATTTTTATATCGCTTGATCCATTTGCTACAGATGTAACCATCTGGTCATATTTATTCCAAGCGAACTGGTGATTAATGCCGTTTTTGTCAACAATTTCCTTTACGAGGAAATTTGGGTAATAGGAAATATATTGTTCCACAGTGTCGGGATTTGTTTCATCTCCTGCAAACTCATATATATACTGAGGTGCTATGTTGCTATTGTTATTGAATGAGCCATATGCTACCTTAGAGCCACTCACCAGAGAGCCGTTTATATATCGCTTTGTGGATGTAACAGGGAGACAGAACTGATTTACAAGGTCATGGTTTATACTATTTTCAAGATATGGATAGCTATATACAGTGTTTTCCACGAAGTCTTGACGCTTCAAAGATTCACTTGTTGTTTTGAATATGTCAACCGTATGGGATTTGCCGTTTGCAAGTGTTACGGTCAGCGGAGTATATTTACGGTCATAGTTCATCGTGTCTGTTACGTATGAATTTCCATATCGTATTGTTTTGACAATGTTCTTTAATCCACTATTAAAATAGAACATCTTGTATACACTGCCGACTACTCCGACAAAATTGTCAATTTTCGACAATGATGTCGTTATAACATAATGGTCCTTGTTGAAATCATAGTCAGAATCGTAACCATAAAGATTCTGCTGAACAAGTTCTCCATTCTTGTCCGTTTTTACTTCAGACCTTAATTTTCCGCACATGTAGCGTCTACTGCTTGTTTCGTCAAATGCTGAAATAGTATTTGTTCCAAACCGGGATTTAAGAAACATTTCGTCTTTTTCTGTTGAAAAGTTACTATATGTATATGATGTGCTGGATCCGTCCGCGTCGTTTTCTGTCACATATGAATATCCTAATGAAGAAGAAAAGGAATTTGAGAGAGGAACAACAGAGCACATCATATCTACTACATACTTCTGATGATACGTCTTTTTATCCTCGTCTGTATAGTCACTCTTCCAAATGAAATTTGAATTAGGGATCGAGTATATTTCTCCACTTGATAGTCCGTTGACAGGCATCTTGTATTCAAAAGACTTCCTGCTGACAATCATATCGTCATCATGGTTCTCAATGCTTTTTATTCTTAGCCCTCCTGCCGGTATGTCGTATTTCAATGTGATGACGTTTTTTTTGTCGTCTGACATATATTGGCTGCATGAGTTCTGTTCATATTCAAACAGACTATATCCTCCGGTTGGATAGATTATTTTTTTGAGCATTCCCATGGTGCCGTAATCAAAATCAGGTATGCGTGGTTCCTTTACGCCGCTTGTTGCACTCTTAATATACTCTACGGCAGTCTGGTCATCGTCGGAAGAAGATGCCTGTGCGGATTTTTTTGCGTCATAGTTTATACCATTGTAATAGCCCCAATTGTCAAATTCTTTAGTCAGATAGTCTGATGGCAATTGGTCGAACCTGTCATATTCGAATAAGTATTTGTTATGGGTATCTAGGATTAAAGACTGCAAATGCATTCTATTATTAAATGAATAACCAAAGAGATATCTTTTCGGATTATTGCCATTCTGATCTTTGACATTGTCAATGGTGATGGCATCGAGTTCCTCCAAATTCATCTTTCCCATACATTTTTCGATATCTGTGTATGAATGAACAAAGATCTTGAATTCGTCGTTTAAAGGATAATACATCGTACCCCAGAAGTTAGTTCCATCCCCCAAAGCCAACTCCGGGTGAGCATCCTCTATCATCGACCATGTATTAACATAGGGATAAAGGGTCTTTGCTGGATTTGTGGAAAATACATTTGAATGCTCAAATTTAAGATTCGTACCGTCAATTATTCGAATGCTGTCCAGATAGACAGGCGCGTTCAGAGTTCCACTACAAGACTTAAAATATGAATGTTCGCCACCAATTATTTTAACATCTTCACTTGTTTCGGTGGCAGTCATCGTATTATATGCGTTCTGAATCTGAGCTATGAACTTTCCTCTGGAATAATTGAAAGAATACAGAACATTTCCAAATCTGTTTTGAACTTCCTTCAGCATCCATGAAACGGCATTCCATGGCTGCGTTGTATTATACTCGTAAGCTGCGCTGACAAGAGGCATGGAATATTCAATCGAGGACTTGTCACCTCCAAAAAAATATTTGTTTCCATCTTCATCGACAAGTGTGAAGCCCTTTATTGTTTTAGGCTGTTTAATAATAAATTCAGCGGGCATGGATTCTCCTTTAGAATTCTTTGGTCCCCCATTAGGATAATACTCTTCAAACGATTCTATATAATTGGATTGATCATTAACATCAAATATGACATCGATATTTTTGTCACAGACTACTTTCCAGTTTCCGTCTGTCCCAAAAAAGAAGCTGCCAGAAATTCCCATGAAGTTAAAATAAAACACATCCGCAGAAGAGTCATATCTGTCAACTCCTCGCATATTAAGATTTGAATCTAAATTTACTCTGTCATGAAGTGCATTCTTGAAATAATTTGTATAAGAATCCGCACTTTCATCTTTATTTTTTACCGTTCCATTAGTTTCGTAGTATGTGAAATAATCAAAGCCTGTATTTGTTCCTTTCATATCTATTTCATCTGGCCTGTCGTTTATCTTTCGGGTTATCGCACCTCCAGCCATCAGGGTCCAATTATGTCCGGTCCAACCAGGCAATTGGTTAATTAAGAAACCAGATGTGTCATAAGAAAGGCGGACGTCAAGGTCTACACCGCGCTGAGTCGTGCTGTAGATAGGAATATTCAGATCGGCTTTACCCGTATAGTTTGAAACTGGAATCGTACCATATGAGCCCAATGTACTCTGATTTGGAGTAGGGATAGAAGATGGATCCAGCGTCGTGTTCTGCGAGAAACAATGGATGCTAAGATTCATTCCCATCAGCGACAATAATAATATAAATCTGTTTTTCATTTTTACCTTATATTAAACTTTTCATTATAAACTTTTCCATTCACATTGATATAGAGGACATACTGTCCCTTCGGAAGAGACGTGATATCGAATGACATCTGGTAATCTGATCCTACTGATTGGTACGCGCTCTTTCTGCCATATACCATACCTCGAATGTCGCAGATGAGAGCATTGATACTGGCATCTGCATCAAGAGAATATTTGAGGGAAAGTTCTGATTTGTCGTTAGATACGCTGTAATGGATGATGTCAATCTCTGCTTGCTTTTCCTTTTCCACCTCTTCAAGGATCTTTTTGTTGGCATCATCCTTCTCAAGATCCTCATCTTCCGGAGAGTACATGTATGCAGACTGGATTGTTGATGCTAAAGTCATATTGTCATAGTATGCGGTTGATGAAGTCTCATAGAGTGGGTATCTGTATCCGCGAACATACCACTGGTTTGTTTCCTTGATTTCCAACTTCATGTAGGTAGAGTCAGAGAAGAGCGTATCTGTCTGGGCATACATGCCGACAGAGCTTGTACGGATGGAATGTAGTTTGACCACATTCTTTAATGTATCACCTTCTGAAATGACAATACTACCTTCGGCGTCTGCTTCGACAATTTGTGAACCGGTGTTTTTCATCACGAGATTCTGACAGTATGAACCAATGCCTTTATAATGGTTGTTGATGCTGTAACCATATGAGAATGGATAGGTAATCATAATGATTGGTTCTGTGTAGTTCATTTTCTTGAGACTGTTTTCATAGCCAATCATCTTCAGGCTATCATCTGCAAGTTGATACTTGCAGATCATCTCGGAATCCATGCTGCATAGAACGGAATCTGTGTCAAGGAAAAACTCGGTCTGCTCCTTCTTGCCTTTGGTTGATAAACAACTGAAGTCCCAAAGGACATCTTTTCCTTCTTGGGAGAAACTGAAGAATTCTAACGGTTTCTTCCTAATGATGTCACCACACCGTGGTGCATTTGTTGCATGTTCTATTGTTTGCCCATTGCAGTATAGGCAAAACGATGAAAATACAACCAACATAATCGTTTGCTTCATTAAATATATTTTTTTGTTTGAAAATTTTGAATATAAATAGTAGTAGTCAAGGGGAGATTCCCAGTGACTGTCTACAGAATTTTCTACACAATTGTAAAACCAACACACGCTTAATGATAAGTCACGTTTTCTGTAAGAAACTTTGCAGTCTTTTCTTTCAAAAGAGATTGGATCATCTTTGAAATGTAGTAGTATACTTCTCTATGAGCTTGGTTTTCTTGTCCGCCTTTACATGCAACTTGTAGCCGTAGTGAGTTTCGTTGCGTTTCCTGATCCAGTGGGCATCCGTATCCTTGTGGCACTTCTTGAGCGGCTTGTCCTTCCATAGGTCCTTACCATTCTGCACTTTATCTGCTCGTTCTCCTGACGGATGTTTCGTTGTTTGGGGCTTCTACAAAGGAGGCGTTAATGATTTTGCCCTCAATGAACGAGAGACCCTTACCGTCAAGGTATTCACGGAACTTAGAGAACAGTGTATCAACGATGTCAGCCTTGCTAAGGATGTTCTTCACGTTCCATTGAGCATCAGGTATGTATTGATGGCGAAAGCTGAATATGTTTCACATAAGGAATTTGGAACGCAGGTTTGTGCCTTCTTACTTTCTTGTGTCACGCGCTTGCCGTTGGCAAGTAGTTTATGTATATTAGGTTCATTCATCATATTAGTGGTTCTCTTACTTTCAGACAAGACAACTTTCTGTAAATTCTTATCTTTGTTAATGTCTTTATGAGTATTTCGCTGCAAAAGTAATCATTTATTTTTATAAAATATGTTCTGACTGTATATTTTTTTTAATTTTCTCTTTACAATTTCTTTTTAATGGGAATCTTATTGAATTTCCATTGCAGATGGAGCATGAGGTAGGAGGGGACGGAGTTGTACCAGATCTCCGTGATACCTTGAGCGTTGAGTGTGCGACGGGTGGAGCTGAGCTGCTGAAGGATGTCATAACCTTCCAAAGAGAGAGTACAATTTTTAGACTTTGTAAAACTCCAAGAGAGATTGGCATTCCAGATCAGATTGTTGTCATTCATGGTATGGTCATCATAACCTCGACGCTGAATGATGCGCAAGTCTGTGCTGAAACTGATGTCATGGGGCAAATTGAGACTGAGGGTAGGGCCATAGTTTAAGTCCCATGTGCTACGGGTAGTATAGTCTTTTCGCCGGGATGTGGCATACTGCCAGGAGGGATTTGCATGAAAGCTGAGCGTGCCCCATTTACTGAAGCGCCAGGAGAGATCGAAAACATCATTCACTTTGTGGTTGCGAACAACGGAGATCATCTCATTCATCAGGTCTACCGAGTTATTAAAATCCCATGACATGTTGGTTCTTACAAACCAAGTTTCATTCTTTCCGAATTTATGCCAATAACTTAACTTGAGTTGTGTCATCCAATTGCCGTCGACATTTTCCGGGCGGTAAGTGTAGACACCCGTTGTTGCGTTATAGTT
>Ga0302272_1001620_pt1 | contig 10078 bp, 6 predicted proteins | sample III_Bog_N1_2_FD_198772 | JGI IMG/M metagenome (GOLD analysis project Ga0302272, IMG submission 198772) | Peat permafrost microbial communities from Stordalen Mire near Abisko, Sweden - III_Bog_N1_2 | ecosystem: Environmental > Terrestrial > Soil > Wetlands > Peat | place: Sweden: Abisko...
TGAAATGCATGAGCCTTTGATTCAGATGATCAAGGAACTTTCGGAGTCAGGTAAAGAAACCGCTAAAGTAATGTATGGTAGTAATGGTTGGGTAGCCCATCATAATACGGATATATGGCGAATAACGGGTGTGGTTGATTTTGCCGATGCCGGTCAATGGCCTATGGGGGGTGCCTGGTTATCTCAACATTTATGGGAAAAGTATTTATATAGTGGCGATTTGAAATACCTCGATTCCGTTTACCCTGTATTGAAATCGGCCTGTGAATTTTACAAAGATTTTCTTATTGAGGAACCTACTCATAAATGGTTGGTTGTAAGTCCCTCTATTTCTCCCGAAAACACTCCTGCAGGGCATCGCAGTGCTTTAGTTGCTGGTTGTACTATCGATAATCAACTGCTTTTCGATTTATTTACTAAAACCATTAAGACAGCCAAACTGTTGAAAAAAGACCCTGCTCTTGTGGCTGATTTTCAAAAAATTCTTGATCGTCTTCCTCCTATGCAAATAGGCCGGTTGGGCCAATTACAGGAATGGTTGGAAGATTGGGATAATCCTAAAGATCAGAACAGACATGTATCGCACCTGTATGGTTTATTTCCAAGCAACCAAATATCTCCTTTTAATACACCAAAATTATTTGATGCAGCTCGTACTTCACTAAACTATAGGGGTGATGTTTCAACGGGTTGGTCAATGGGTTGGAAAGTGAATTTCTGGGCCCGCCTTTTGGATGGTAATCATGCCCGCAAGCTTATTGCAGACCAACTGACATTGGTTGATCCGTTTAAAGGCGGTTTTGGTGGAGGTGGAGGAACTTATCCAAATTTCTTCGATGCGCATCCGCCATTCCAGATTGATGGAAACTTTGGTTGTACTTCGGGTATTACGGAGATGCTCCTTCAAAGTCAGGATGGAGCCATTCATATTTTACCCGCATTGCCCGATGACTGGAAAAAAGGAAGTATTACCGGATTACGGGCTTACGGAGGTTTCGATGTAAGTATCGTATGGGAGAATAATCAGGTACAAAAAATCAACATTACATCGCATTTGGGTGGAAATTGCCGCCTACGTGTTCCCAATAATGTTGTTTTGGTCAATGGAAAAGCACTGAAGCAAGCCAAAGGGGAAAATCCAAATCCATTTTTTGCAACTGTCAAGGTCAAGGAACCATTGATTTCAGCAAAAGCAAGTCTTAATGAAGTGAATCTTAAACCGACATTGCTGTACGATTTGCCTACGGAAGCGGGTAAAACATATACTATTATCTGTAAAAAATAAGATTATTGTTTTGAATAAACTTTAGCCCAAAGCCGTCTCTTTTTAATGAGATGGCTTTTGGGTCAAATTATAAGTCAGGGAAATAACAAGGAAGTAATGCGGGACGAAGCAGGAGCAATACAGGGTGAGAACCCGAAAAATTGCCTCTGTATAAGCTGAATTTTAGCTGCGATTTTTGAAATTCAGGGTCATTTTTCCGAAATGTTGGGTGACATAAAGAAAAAAGCACCCAACATAGAGAAGAAAGCACCCAACGTAGAGAAGAAAGCACCCAACATAGAGAAGAAAGCACCCAACATAGAGAAGAAAGCACCCAACATGGAGAAGAAAGCACCCATCATAGAGAAAAAAGCACCCAACATAGAGAAGAAAGCACCCAACATAGAGAAAAAAGCACCCAACATGAACAAGTAATCACCCAACATGAACAAGTAATCACCCAACATGGATGAAATCTGATAGTATAGAAGTTAATTAAAAAGTATCATACACATGAAAAAAGAACTGTTATTAGTTTTAGGATTTTTCCTGGCCGTAAACCTCTGTGGACAGCAATTGCCCTACCAAAACCCGAGTCTGACATCCGAACAGAGAGCTAAAGATTTAATCTCGCGCTTAACCTTGAGCGAAAAGGCCACGTTGATGTGCGATGTATCGGATGCCATCCCGCGCATGGGAATAAAGAAATTTAATTGGTGGAGTGAAGCTTTACACGGTTTTGCCAACAATGGGAATGTTACTGTTTTCCCCGAACCGGTTGGTATGGCAGCTTCTTTCGATGACGACTTGGTTTATACTATCTTCAATGCTGTTTCAGATGAAGCGCGAGCTAAATATAATGAAGCAACTCAAAAGGGACTGGAAAATAAGCGGTTTTTAAGCCTTTCTGTTTGGACTCCGAATGTCAATATCTTTCGTGATCCTCGTTGGGGGCGTGGTCAGGAAACCTATGGCGAAGATCCGTATCTGACTTCACGCATGGGAGTTTCGGTAGTAAAAGGTTTGCAAGGACCGACTGATTCCAAATACAAAAAGCTTTTGGCTTGTGCCAAGCATTTTGCCGTTCACTCGGGTCCCGAATGGAGTCGTCACTCGCTAAACATAAACAATCTTGATCCGCGTGACTTGTGGGAAACGTATCTTCCTGCTTTCAAAGCCTTGGTTCAAAAATCCGATGTGCGTCAGGTGATGTGTGCTTATCAGCGTTTGGATGATGAGCCTTGCTGCGGAAATACACAATTGCTTCAACGGATTTTGAGAGATGAATGGGGTTATAAGTATATGGTTGTTGCCGATTGTGGTGCAGTGTCCGATTTTTATACCAGTCACAAAGTTTCGTCGGATGCTGTTCATGCTGCTTCCAAGGGTGTTTGGGCCGGAACAGATGTTGAATGTCAATGGGCTGACCATATTTATAAGCAATTACCAGAGGCCGTTGCAAAAGGTTTGATTACCGAAGAAGAAATAAATAAGCATCTGTTGCGGGTGTTGATTGGTCGTTTTGATTTGGGCGAAATGGATGACGACGCATTGGTTCCATGGTCTAAAATCCCCATGTCGATTGTGAATAATGATGAGCACCGGAAACTTGCGTTGGATATGGCTCTTAAGTCAATTACACTTCTTCAGAATAAAAATGATATTCTTCCACTTGCTAAATCAAAAAGAATAGCGGTAGTTGGCCCCAATGCCAACGATAAACCAATGTTATGGGGAAATTATAATGGAACTCCGGTAAGAACAATTACAATTCTTGATGGTATTACTTCCAAACTCTCTGCCGATAAGGTAATCTATGAGAAAGGATGCGATTTGGTAGAGGATAAAGTAACCGAAAGTTATTTCTCACAATGTTCAATTGATGGCAAGAAAGGGTTTAAGGTTAGCTATTGGAATAATAAAAACCTTACAGGTGACATTGTTGCCACACAACAGATTGTAGATCCAATAAAATTAACTACTGCCGGGCAACACGAATTTGCGACCGGAGTACGTCTCGAAGGTTTTTCGGGCAAGTATGAAACTGAATTTACACCATCAAAGAGTGAAGATCTTGTATTCAAGTGTGGTGCTACCGGATATTTTGAATTATTGGTAAATGGAAAATCTCTTGCTAACTATAATAATTGGAGAACGCTTCCTACGCGAATTCCATTCAACGTGGAAAGCGGAAAGAAATATAAGATTGAAATTCGTTATGCCCAACTAAACAATTGGGAGGCTAATCTTGAATTTAATTTAGGAAAAGAAGTAGATGTTGATTATACCGACCTTTTAAAGAAACTTCAGGGTACTGATGTTGTGGTATTTGTTGGTGGTCTTTCTACCCAACTGGAAGGCGAAGAAATGCCGGTTTCGTATCCGGGTTTCAAAGGCGGAGATCGTACCGATATAGAACTTCCGGCAGTGCAACGTAACTGCTTAAAGGCTTTGAAACAAGCTGGTAAAAAGGTAATTTTCGTGAACTGTTCAGGTTCTGCCCTTGCTCTGGTTCCCGAAACACAGAGTTGCGATGCAATCCTTCAGGCTTGGTATGGTGGTGAGTCAGGCGGTCAGGCAGTAGCAGATGTGCTCTTTGGCGATTACAATCCATCAGGCAAACTGCCCATCACTTTTTATAAGAGCTTGAAGCAATTGTCCGATTTTGAAGATTATTCTATGAAAGGTCGCACCTATCGTTATATGTCCGATCCGTTATTTCCATTTGGTTTTGGGCTGAGTTATACCACTTTTTCAATAGGCAATGCTAAATTCAGTAACACAGCAATTAAATCCAACGAATCTGTGGAGCTTACCATTCCTGTTTCCAATAAAGGTAAACGTAACGGAACTGAAATTGTACAGGTTTATGTTCGGAAGGTGAATGACACCGATGGACCGCTTAAAACCTTAAAAGGCTTTCAGCGGGTTGATGTGTCTGCCGGTAAAACTGCTCAGGCTGTAATCAATCTTCCTTACAATTCCTTCGAGTTTTTCGATCGAACAACCGGAAAAATGGAAGTGTCAGCAGGAGAGTATGAGGTTTTATACGGGAGTAGTTCTGATGCTAAAGATTTAAAAACAACAAAAATTATTGTAAGCGAATGAAATCTAAGATAATATTGGGTTTTGTACTTCTAAGTTCACTGACTGTGTTTTCTCAGAAAACAACAGTTGTTTCGCCCAATCAAAAGGTAAGTGTCGGGCTTTACAATACGCAAAATGCTGAAGCAGGTGAGTGGTATTTGAAAGTAGAGTATTCAAATAATGGACAAACAAGTGAAGTTATTCCGAAAATCATTTTAGGACTTTCTCGTGCGGATCAGAATTTTTCAAAAGAACTTAAATTCCAGAAAGCAGCTAAACCGGTCTTAATAACCGAACAATACGGTGCGCTGCACGGCAAACGTTCCAAATGCAGTAATTCGGCAAACGAAACGGTTGTTTCTTTTGAGAACCCGGGAAAAGCTAAATTGAACCTGATCATCAGAGCTTACAATAATGGTGTGGCATTTCGTTATGAGTTTCCCGAAAAGCAAGGCTCTTTTGTGATGAATGATGAACTGACAGCTTATTCCATTCCTGATAGTACAAAACGATGGATGGACAAATTTAATCCGGCCAATGAAGGTCTTTATTCTACCATGAAAGATGGAAACACTCAGCAAGACTGGGGCTATCCAGCACTGTTCAATACTTCTGATAAAAATAGTTGGTTCTTGATCCATGAGGCCGATTTAAACCGTAATTACTGCGGCTCAAAGCTAAGTAATGTTGCTGATAAATCGATGTATAAAATTACTTTCCCCGATCAATGGAATGGGAGAGGAACAGGTGAATCAAAACCAACCATCACTCTCCCCTGGAAGTCACCGTGGCGTGTAGTGATTATGGGTAGCCTGGCTGATATTGTAGAATCTACGCTGATCGATGACGTTTGCCCTCCTTCTGTTGTAACTAAAACAGAATGGATAAAACCGGGAATTGCATCCTGGAATTACTGGTCGAGCAATCACGGAACCAAGGACTTTAAAACGGTATGCGAGTTCGCCGATTTGGCAGCAGCGATGGGCTGGCCTTACACCTTGCTCGATTGGGAATGGGATGCCATGGGCAACGGAGGAAAATTGGAAGATGCTTTAAAGTATATTCATTCATTAGGCGTGAAACCGTTGATGTGGTATAACTCTGGAGGAGATCATACCTGGGTTTCTGCTACCCCAAAAGATAGGATGCTGACGCACGAAAATCGGCAGGCTGAGTTTGCGAAACTAAAGAAATTGGGTGTTGCCGGAGTGAAGATTGACTTTTTCGAGAGTGAAAAGCAAAACATGATTAGGTATTATCTCGATATTTTGGATGATGCTGCAAAATTTGATATGATGGTTTATTTTCACGGTTGCCTCGTTCCCCGTGGATGGGCACGTACTTATCCGCACCTGATGACTTACGAAGGCGTGCGTGGTGCCGAATGGTACAACAATGGTCCGGAATTCACAACAACTGCACCCGAGCATAATACCATTTTACCATTTACCCGAAATGTGGTTGGGGCAATGGATTATACACCCGTAACCTTTACCAATTCTCAATTTCCGCATACAACATCGTACGGGCATGAGCTTGCACTTAGTGTAGTATTCGAGTCAGGCTTTCAGCATATGGCCGACCGTCCTGAAGGTTATTATGATTTGCCAGATGCTGCAAAACATTTCCTTATGGAAGTGCCTAATGCATGGGACAATACCAAACTCGTTGATGGGTATCCCGGAAAGGACTTGATTATTGCCCGAAATAAAGGTAATGTATGGTACGTTGGCGGTATTAGTGCTGGAAGATATCCTGAAGAAAAAACGCTAACGTTCAGTTATCTGCCAGAGAATGTAAAATATCGACTCACATTAATAGCAGACGGTGAACATGATAAAAAATTAGTAACACAATACATGGTAGTTGATAAATCAAGTACTGTAAAAGTAAAATTATTGGGCAGAGGTGGTTTTACTGCTTCTCTGAAACCGATTCAATAATCAAAAACAATTCTCAATGGTAAGTCTCCCAAATTGAAAACTATTGAAATTTTTGATATCTATATAAAAATAAAAAAGCCTGTAATTATTGATTTTACAGGCTTTTCTAATTTTAAAAATTCTTTTTTGCGGAAAGTGAGAGATTCGAACTCTCGGAGCAGTTACCCGCTCAACGGTTTTCGAGACCGTCCCATTCGACCACTCTGGCAACTTTCCTTTATTGATCGGGGTCACAAAATTACTATATTTTTTCAGAAAACAGAACGCTTTATTGAGTTTAATTCAAAAAATGAGCTTTTGCTTATATAAAGAACAAAGTGGCACCTGCTATACTAACTATTGCTCCAATGACTTGTTGTGGTCGAATCTTTTCGTTAAACATGATGGCTGAAGGTACGATAATAAAAATAGGTACCAGTGCCATAAGGGTAGAAGCAATGCCTGTTTGTGTTTTTTGGATGGCAAAGAGTCCCAGAGCTACTCCTACAAACGGACCAAAAAATGCACCGACTGTGACTGATTTCATGGCATGTGTATGGGTGAAAGCTTGTCCGAGCTTATTCCAACGACGAAGTAAGGTTATTAAAATAACAAAGCTCAACAACCCAAATAAAGCTCTGATTTGTGTTGCAGCAACCGGATCGTACTGTCCCATGCCTTTCTTGCTGAGGATTAATCCAACTGCTTGCCCCAGTGCTCCTCCAAATGCAAGCAAAAAACCTTTAAGCGGAATATTCAGTTTCATCTTTCTATTTGATATTGCCAACATAATACCAGTTACACTAACTACAATGGCTATAATATTCTTGGTTGAGAGTATTTCACCCAGAAAAAACCAACCAATTACAGCCGTAAGCATAGGAGCAAGACTCATAATTAATGCCGAAGTACGCGATCCAATTACCATATATGATTTAAACAACAGCATATCGCCAATGAAAAAGCCGATAAATCCGGATAGTCCGAGCCAAAACCATTGATAAGGGCTTGCGTCGGTTGGGAAGAACATACCGCGGGTAAAAAAGGTGGTGATTCCTAAAAAAACAATAGCCATCAACAGGCGGATGAAGTTAACTGACAATGAACCTATTTTAATACTGGCTTTTTCGAAATACAAAGCGCTTAATGTCCAGCAAACTGAAACACCTAATCCAGCAAACTCACCTATATGCGATTGAAACATATCTTTTATATACAATTTTTGTGCAAAGATACGCTAAGAAATCTGTAATTTGTAAATGACTATACACAATTATGTATCTGGTTCAAATCAAGTTGATTACCCGAATTCTATAATTGCTTTGGGGTGAAATACAATAAATTTAGCTACCTTTGCAAATAAAACAGATTGAAAAATTGCGTGAGCAATTATCAAATATATAATTGCTTACGTATAACTTATTAATTAAATTCAGATGCCCAAAGAGGATTATTTACTGAAGTATCTTGAAAAGTTAGGCCGCGTGGTGGCGGCTATGTTGGGCTTTCGTGATAAAGGATTTCCGGAAGATGCTCTTCGTCTCGCTGATGAGACGTATAAAGAGTTGTTGAATTTCAATTCAGAGGAACTGGCTGTCATGCCCGTTGAAAAGTTTATAGATATTATTTTAAAAGCAGGGTATTCTCCAAGTTATTTGGAAGCTTTAGCACAATTGGCTCATGAAACGGCTAATTCTTTTGAAGCTGGGGGCAACAAAGACTTTTCTCATAGCTTTTTTCTCAAAAGCTTACATTTATACTATTTATTGAATGAAAAAGATAAAACCTTTTCGTTCGAACGTGAAATGATCATATCTGAACTGAAGGAAATAATAAATTCATATAATAATTAAATCTGACAAGTTGATATTTATGGAAAAACGCACCATTGGAATTCACGAAAAATTACCATTACTTCAAAGTTTACCACTTAGTTTACAGCATCTAACTGCAATGTTCGGAGCCACTATTCTGGTTCCGATTTTATTGGGTGTCGATCCGGCTATTGCATTATTGATGAACGGTGTCGGAACCATTATTTATACGTTGGTGACCAAAGGTGGAATTCCGGCTTATTTAGGTTCCAGTTTTGCTTTTATAGCTCCGGTAATGCTTATCTGTTCGAAGTATGGTGGATTTGCGCATGCTCAGTCGGGCTTTATTTTCTTTGGGCTTTTTTTTATTCTTATTTCTTTTGTAGTTTACAAGTGGGGTATAGCTTGGATAGATGTGGTAATGCCACCTGCCGTAATGGGTGCCGTAGTGGCTATTATAGGACTTGAATTGGCTCCGGTTGCGGCTCAGCAAGCTGGTCTGGCTCCATGGCCTACCAATGTAGGGCAAGTTGTGAAACCTTTTGTGATGGATAATAATACTGTCATCGTTTCTATGTTCACGCTTTTAATCGGTATAATAGGATCGGTATTATTCCGCGGTTTTATGCAGATTATACCAATTCTTTTTGCAGTCGTTGCCGGTTATATGTTAGCGCTAGCTATGGGTATGGTCAATACTGTTGCAATCAGCAATGCATCGTGGGTGGCATTGCCTCATTTTCAGGCCCCGGTATACGATACCAATGCCATTTTGATTATAGCTCCGGCTTGTATTGTTGTACTGGCAGAACATATTAGTCACCTGATTGTGACAGGAAGAATCACCCATGAAGATCTGATAAAAAGTCCCGGCTTACATCGTTCGTTGTTGGGCGATGGAATCAGTAATCTACTTTCTGGATTTGTCGGTTCGCCTCCCAATACTACTTATGGTGAAAATATTGGTGTGATGGCCATCACGCGTGTGTATTCCGTGTGGGTTATACGTGGTGCAGCTATTCTGGCTATTCTGTTTTCATTTATTGGAAAAATATCTGCTGCTATCTCAACTATACCTACAGCCGTTATGGGAGGTATAACTGTATTACTTTACGGTGTGATAGCTGTTCAGGGATTCAGAATGTTTGTAGAACAGAAAGTAGATTTCAGTAAAAACCGGAATATGGTGTTGGGTGCCATTACCTTTGTGGTTGGCGTAAGTGGAGCTGCTGTTAATATTGGATCGGTGCAGCTTAAAGGTATGGCTTTTGCAGCTATAGTGGGCGTTGTCATGTCATTGATATTTTGGTTGCTTGATAAATTTAAGCTAATGAATGATAACTGATCATATACATCAATAAATAAAGAAAAACAATGCCTGAAAGGCTATATATAAAGTAAATAATTAGCAGCAATAAAATGATAAACTATAAAAATAAACAACGTCCTGAGAAGGACATGATCTTCGGTATTCGTGCTGTGATAGAAGCTATTCAGGCAGGAAAAGAAATAGATAAAATACTGATGCGTCGCGATATGACTAGTGAATTGTCGCGGGAATTATTTGCAGCTTTGAATGGTTTGCAAATACCGGTTCAGTATGTTCCGCTCGAAAAGCTGAATAAAATGACCGTGAAAAACCATCAGGGTGCCATTGCATTCATTTCTCCTGTGGCTTATCAACGTATAGAAGATATTATTCCGGGAATATACGAAGAGGGGCGTATGCCGTTTATTGTGGTGCTGGATGGTGTAACCGATGTGCGTAACTTTGGAGCAATAGCCCGTACCTGCGAGTGTGCCGGAGTAGATGCCATTGTTATTCCAACGAAAGGTGGTGCTTCAATCACTGCCGATGCAATTAAAACTTCTGCCGGAGCATTATTGTCTATTCCGGTTTGTAGGGAAGAAAATCTTGGAAATGCATTGAAATTCATTGTTTCTTCCGGAATAAAAATTGTAGCTGCCAGTGAAAAGGCTACTAAAAACTA
>Ga0302272_1001624_pt1 | contig 10066 bp, 8 predicted proteins | sample III_Bog_N1_2_FD_198772 | JGI IMG/M metagenome (GOLD analysis project Ga0302272, IMG submission 198772) | Peat permafrost microbial communities from Stordalen Mire near Abisko, Sweden - III_Bog_N1_2 | ecosystem: Environmental > Terrestrial > Soil > Wetlands > Peat | place: Sweden: Abisko...
GCAGTGAGACCTAAACACTTTTTCCAGACTCATCACCTAAAAGGAACTTCCATGTTTCGACTTGAAATCCTCTCTCGAATTGCCTATCAACTGAAGGTTGCTCGAGGACTACTCCTGAGATTAAAGAAGAAAAACAAATTATTTATGGGAATTAAAAATAATTTAAATTATCAGTGAAAAAGAGAGGAGAAACACACTAAAAAGGAGTCACTTCTTATTGTATCCTCCCCCAGCAATTATGCCTTTTAAACTGAAATAGCTTTTACCAAGCACATCAAAGTGATAGGTAATGTTTTTATCAGTGATTTAATTGAGTTTTAGAAATTCAAATTTATTGAAGTTTTATGTAATCGCGTCTTTCTCTGTTTCTACTTCTGGCTGGATGTATGACGGATCAAAGATGTCATACTTAATGCAATTCCTTGACATATTCTTCTGGTTATCCGAAGCGATTTGTCCTTTGGAGAATTTGTAGATCGAATTTACTTGTACTGCGTTGAAAAACCCTTCGCAGTCAGAGCAAGAAAAAAATACTAGAGTGCTGTAAGGAAGAGAACCATCGTATATCTCGATTTTGAATGTTTTCTCTTATCCAAAGGATTTAATTGCTCCCTTTGAGATCACTCTAGCGCGCACACTCATACTGCGCACTCCCTTTCGCAGCTGGGAGATAGGCGTTAGTCGATCCTTTGCAAACATAAAATCTCTTTGGTAGTTTTTAAACTCTACTTCTTTTCGTTTATGATTATGCGCTAAAATACAAGGGGGGATGTGAAAAATATCTGGTATTTGACCTTTCTCCCCAACTTTGACTTCCGATAAAATCCTTATTCATCAGGAACATTTGAAAAAAGACTTTAAGAGCTCAGTTATTAATTTGGGAAAAAAAGACCAGAAACATAATACAAATTAATGGGAAAAATGATGTAGGGGGGGGAGTGGGGGTATTTAAGTTCTCTCTCTTTTTCCTTCAAATATTAGTAGCTTTCTGAATTGCGAAATAAAGCAATATTTTATCATTTATTTACTTACACATATTCTATGAAATTCACTAATTTATCATTGGCAATTTCATCAATAATTAAAATCTAAAATCTATTAATTTCATGTAAAAAGAGACATGCTTCTTTTTGCATTTTTGCAGTTTTTCGTCTCTTGTTTTCTTCAAGACGAACTTATATTTTTGATTCTCATGAGCTTGTATTTCTTGTAGAGATATGAGCAGAATTCTCTAACAACTTAAGGATCTTCTCTGAGAAAACCTAAGAAGGAGATTATGAAAAATGAAATATTTAGAAGAGACAATCCAAAAGGATCGAAATCAGATGAATAAATCGAGAGTGCTATGATATCTAGTAGCAATTAAATTAAATTTAGGAGATAGCTTCTCCCTATGATTTTGACATTCCCTTCCTTGTAGCTAGCCTTGGAATAAAAATGAGCTCCTGTCTACGCGAACAGAGATTATGATAACCTAACTGAGTGCGGGCCAAGAAACCATAGATTTTTCCAGATTGTGAAAAGTTTCGGGTATTTTTTTTCTTTCACTGTTTTGGTAAATTCCTTCCATTCTTCGTAGCCGAGTGAGCTGTATGTTTCAAATAGCTCAAGTGCCTCCAATCCTAGGATAACATTCAGGGTATACACCAACACAACAGCAATGAATAGTGGCTTATCGAGAGACATGATAATGATAAATATTTTCGTAAGATTTTCGAGCATTCCAAAACAAGATCCGATCGAAATAAACAAAGTAACTCTCATTTTCTGCACTGCATACAGGAAACCCATGATGATTAAGATGATCACTGCTAGGATAAGTGTCAGGATTGTCAACACAATAGTTTTATTGTAGGGTGAAGATGATTCATTGTCCTAAAACATAAAAGAAAAAATTGTTATTTTTCCAAAAATAAGGCAATTGTAAATGAGGAATACTTAATATTTTCACTATTCTTACATTTGGGATACAAGAAGTGCCATTGAGAGAGTAGTTTTCCTCACATGAAGCGACACATTGTTGATTTTGTCGATAGGGATAAGATGAATTACACGTAATGCAACCTGAATCACTGGAGTTTATACAAGTTAAGCAGGTTGAATTGCAAGAAACACACTAATTTGTTATTTTATCAGTGTAAGAATTAGATGGGCAGTTGTTATAGCATTTCTATGTGACTGAGTCAAAGTAAGGTTTATTGAAATAGGGGGAACAGTTGATGCAATTGGTGCTTTGTTAGGAACAAGTTAGACACTGGATATTGCACTTCTTACAAGTTTACGAGGTTGAATCAAAGTATTCAGTTGGGTCAGTGCATGTTTTGGAAGATACTGGAAGACATTTGGTTGTTCCGTTGGTTTGGTAGTCTAGATAATACCCCGTTGAACAGGAAATACATATTTACGCTGAAGAAGAACATGCTAAACAATTAGATACAGAACAAGTGCTTCCTTTACAGTTGGTGGTTCCATCTGATAGGGTTACCTCTGAAGAACCATCAGGGCATGACAGCACACACAAGCCATTGTTTTTGAAATATCCAGTTTCGCATTCAGAGCAGCTACTTCCATTTTAGCAAGTCAAGCAATTACTTCCACAAGAAACACAATTTTACCTATTTTAGAACAAAAAAAAATGAGTTAAAAATTAACAAATTTATTGTCTTTTGATTACCCTTATGCGATTGTGTCCGCTGGACATTGCGAATAGCAAGTTGATTCATAGAGGAAAGGGCTCGGAGCTTGACATTGCACGCAATCTGTTGAAGTTAGACATTGCACGCAGGAAATGTCAGTGCATATTGTTGAGTAAGCAGTGTAAAGTGTGAATTAAAGGAGAGATGATGATTTGTAAGCAGGGTAGAACACTTAATTGACTTATTCATCGATGTACAGAGAAAAAGATGAGAATAGAGTAGTCACTGAGTACAGGGATTGCTTCTCGAAGGAGAAGAAAAAGGTTAAATTTCTCTGCGGATTCGTTGGGTAAAAACTGATAACACGAGGAGAGGATGAAGATGCATAATCGCATGAGAGAGTCGAGTTTATTCCAGAACTCAACAGCTATTAGCAAGAAGGAGAGGTGATTTAGAGCGCATCTGGGAGGGACAATCTGAATTATCGGGAGACTGTAGAGTATGACAAAGGATAGTCAGGCGCGAATAGTGTGAGTTTTAGAGTGAATGCAGATGAAATCAGAGAAGGATACACAAACAGTTCAGGGGAATCGATGTTACCAAGAGAAATAGGATTGTTTAGATTAGCTGATCCTTCAAAGTAAGTTAGAGTTGAAGATGCATTGGAGATCGTTAGAGATGCTGAAATACTTGCTGTGTTAGTGGAAGATACGCAGTAAAATGCGAGAATATTGCTGAATGTTATTGAAAACAAGCAACTAAAAGATGATTAGTTGCAGATTGATGTCAGGTCGGAAATCGTTAGAGGGACAGTGATTGTCTAAATTGCAGAAGATGCAGAGAAGAGCGATATTGATCCAATTGATTTAGAAGTTGTTACGTCGTTTAGGGAATACTTAGGGGATAATTATGTATCTTATGTGATGAATTAATCAGAAAACGAAATGTTTAGAGAATATGCTAGGTTTCCAGTGAAAGAAACAGCTGTAAAAGCAAGGCTAAGCTTAAGTGAAATGGGAGAGGATACTGTTGCAGAGGTAAAGGGTGAAGTGAGTGTTATTGATCGAGACACTGTAGAGTATGATGACACAGAGCCTGTTTCCATGGGATAGATATTTGCTGGGTCTGAGTCATAAATTGCATATGTTCGAAGGTTAAATACCCCAAATTCAGAGAATTAATATGGTAGATTTGCAATGCAAGCAGATGGTAGGGTGATCGACGAAGAACTGTACGAATAAGGCAATGCTAAATATGTGATGGAGTTAATTGTAAGAAGCGGGCATGTAGATGATGATATTACTGTGAGAATTGCTGAGGATTATTTGCTGAAATCAACGAGGAAAAGACAAGAAGAAGGTAATGTCGGTCGTGAGGGCGCTGAAGATACAAATTGAATGAGTAATGAAGGGGAATCCGATGCTGTTTTGGAAGAAGGTGTTAGAGTAACTGAGGAAAGACTTGCAGGGGAAGTACTGGCGTAAATGATATTTAAAGACTCTTGTTAAAGGAGATTATCGGAGATGGAGGAGCCTACACGGATGCTAAAAGTAGGAGCTGATTTGATCGAATATGGGTTGTAGGAGATTACCATGGAGACTGTTAGAGCGGAGCAATAACCTGTGGAGGTGAACTACACAGCATAGACAGATGCAGTGTTGCTGGTTGTAGCTAAAGTTGGGGAGGTGTAAGTGCAAGAATGAATTGTTGTTGGAGCCGAAAAGCTAGTGCATTACGCTGAGCATACTGAAGGAAGAGATGTGGCAGATATAGTAGAACTACTGAGCGGCTCAATTTCTAGAACTCCTCCGAGGGTATATGAAGGTAAAACTGTATCAAGTGTAATCGAGAAGCTCAAAGTAACTGCTTGTGCGTTGACAACGGAGCTGGAAGAGCTAAGAGTAGTTTAGAATGATGATGCAGTGGATGGAATGAGTGTAGATGCGAGGACTGAGTATGTAGCAAGTTTAGAGTTGGCTGAGTTGTAGTGATTTACAGAAAATGAATAGGAAGAAGAGCATGTACCGATGAAGTAGCTATTCAGGAGAGTCACTGAGAGGGTTAATACAGTTTCTGCAGCGTAGGAAGATGTAGGATCAGAATTTGATGCGCAAGGAGACACTGAAATTGAAGAACTTGAAGATTATGAGCAGTTCATAGAACTTGAGTTTGAAGTGCATACAAGAGACGATGCCTGGATGATTGGAGAGTAATTGCAAGCACTTGGTAAGGTTATGATTATGGAATCACTACAAGATACGCTGACTGTTAAGCTTATGATGAATTGATACAATGCTGAAATACCTACATTAGTTCCCCCGATTCGAGAAACAAGCAACCCTCCTGTGATTTACACATCACTTTGATGCACAACTTTGCTTGAGCTTGTGATTATTGAAACATCTATGGATGAAGTTGAAGAATTCGATGTGGCATCTACTGCATTGTTGATTTGAAATGCAAATGAGAATGAACTAGCTGAAGAATTATCGAATGTTGCAGGGGTTTAAATTGTTATTGTCTACGTAGTGAGGTCTAAGCTTACAGGGGTGATGGTTTGTTGAACGTTGTTGGCAATGTAAATGATAGTTGTGCTAGCTGAAATCGATAGGGAGGAAGATTGGAAATCGATTAGAATTAGATCTGTGGAAATAATGGTATTGGTAACTCCAAATGACAATGCTAGGTTTCGAAGTTTAGACGAGGAACTAACCGGGGTAGATATGAGAGACGAAGAGATCAATGGAGATGGGGAGATTGTTATCGCAGACAAGAGGGAGTATGTTGCTTGGGAATACTGAATCGATGAGTAAAGATAAGTTTATTTGATTTGAAATGTCTGTTGAGCTGAAGTGAACGCTGTACGGGAGTTGGTCACAGGAGAAAATATCAGAGTCACTGTGGTACCTTAGGAGATGGCAGCAGTTGGTGTGAGGACGAAGGAGGAGGATGATGAGCTAGAGTAGAAGGAGCAGGGAAGTGAATTGAGGGTGCAGAGGGCTTGATAGGTTGAAGGAATTGCAAGTAACTTAGATGGGATCGTGACAGATAAAAGTGAAGTTCCTGCTTTTAAATCGGTAGCAGCAACAAAGGAAAAAGAGATTTTCGTTGTTTGTCCAGTGAGAGGGTAATCTTCAGTGAATTAAAGAGATAAAGTAGATGCTGATAATGTAGATAGATCAGACGATGTACTACTTGAGAGAGCAGGATCCGTTTTAGCAATAGGATAGCTAGAATCGGCATCTGAAGCTGTTGAATAAGCTGAGAAGCTAAAAGAAGATAAATTGAAGGTCTTTTCGATAAAAGAGGTCACAAATCCACAAAGATTAAAGGATATTAATGTAGTTGATCCGCTGTTTAGCGTAGGAGAACTTAGTGTTAGAGTGATTGTATGGATACTTGCTTCGATTTAGTCAGTTGATGATGAGTAAAGTGTAGATGCATAAGATATCCCTCCACTGCAAGTAGCTGAAGATGAAGTGGAATATAACGCAAATTGAGGGATAGCGAGGATTATAATAGCTCCGTTTGAAATCAAATAGCTCGTCAACGGAAGTGTGATTGATAAATCAGTTGAGATTTGAGGAGAGGTGTTGCTGGTTAGTTTTGTAAGGATTGGATTTGCGAGTAAAGCTGGTTGAAGAGTTGATAGAGAAAGAGCGAAAGTGCCTTCTTCAAACAACCCAGCTGTCGATGAGGAATACAGTGTTGCTGTGAAAGTATTGCTGTAACTGGTAATGGTTTTTACATAATCTAGATTCTTCAAACAGTCCAAAATTAACGGGTTAAATGGACTTCCTGAAACATAGCAATACGAATTACTGCAGCTACTTAGGCTTTTCGTTGCAACTACTGATATGATTGTGCTTGAAGATGACAGTGAAGCAACGCAATTACTACTTGATGTTGATATTGCTACCCATTAATTAGCAACAGGAATAAGAATTGTTAGATAATATGTTGGACTGACTTCCATAGATATGTCATAGTTTAAAGTTATCCCTGAAACAGAAGAATACACTGCTGAGCTACTTTGGATTGCCATTTTTGAGGTAGTAATCGGGTAAGGAACGAAATAAATGCTCTTATTGCCATCATCAATCAAGTAGATTGCTAGAAGAAACAAACAAAAGTTATTTTAATATGTATTTTATTCATTTGAAAATTATGCCTTGTGTGTGAAAATTTCCGTACTTGAGGAGATGGAGAGTGTGAAATTAATGACCTCCGCTGTAGGTTATCTTGATTCCATGCGGTTAGTAACTGCCATACTCAAGTTATACCATTTTTATGTCGAGAAATTGCATGTAAAATTGAAAGATAGCGATCCAGAAGTATTTTTAAGATTTGATGTGGTGATTGCTGTTGTGGCTGTGGTAATATTGGAATACCTAAGGAAGGAGTATGTAGATATCTACGCGAAAGGATGCGCAAAGGATATTTGAGAAGATGTTGAATCAACACAAGTTTCGAGATTAAAAATTAAATTTATGATTTAAGTTGAATCTTGAACGATCAATCCAGTTGATTGTGAAATCGAGAATCCCTTCAGCAGTTCGTAGCTTAGAACGAGATTGTAAGATGCCTAGATGATAGGTGAATAAGATACGGAGTATAATGATACTGTTCCTGACATCGTTACAGAATCAGGGTTCGTCAAAGAATTTATCTAAGTAAAAATAATTGTAAATTGTGTGTGAAAAGGGAGAACTAAAAAGAGCGTTTTTGTTGTGTCTTACGAATACATAGACATTCTGCGATGACGAAGAAATATCGCACATAATCGAGCTTGCTTAGAAATAAACTGCTTTCGAAATGATCTAGCATGTAAACGTAACAGCTTACGATGCATATGATCCAATTACTACAGTTCCAGTAATATTAGTGCTCGGGCAGATTGGCAAGAATGCAATGGATACCTCCAGCATCATGTTTTAGATAACTAAACTAGAAAAAGAGAAGGAGAAACTCCCCGAACCACCTTTAATGAGATTGTCAGATGGTGTAACGGAAATATTTGCTTGGTAATCTAACGAAATAGCAATGCTATTTGAAGAGCTGTCACCACTGGTTAACACAGTTGAAAATACTACTTTCATACTCACCAACGCATTTTCAGAGGAGTATTTCGATGGGTTCAAGAATGGGCCGATAATCATCTCACTGATTGATATGTAGCTCAGATCTGATCTTGGGGTGATCACACATTAGCTTAAGCTGTAACTGCATGATATTTAAGCTGTTTTTTGGAGGAATTATGGTAAGAAAATAATCAGGTCAAAATCAAAAAACTAAAAGAATTTCTAATTCGTAAATATGGGAAAATAATTACTGTTGCTGTTGGAGGAAGTGACAGCTTATCCATAGATAAGAAAAGATTATGACATGTCACTTATCGAGAAAGAAAGCGTGATACTCGCTACTTCATTTACTAGCTGTTTGTGTGAAAACAGATTTTCAAACAACCAAAAAAAGTTTGTCACTTGAATGTTTAAACTAATAAAAATGAAGAAAGTCTGTACAGTGTTCACTTGCAGATTGGCATACTGGAGTTGATAATTATGCAGCTGATTTACTATTGCATAGACAGAATCCTAAATAGAGTGTCTCACAAGCAGAGAACAAAGGAGAAGAACCAATAAATTTGCCATTCAATATTAGAAAGTATCTCTCTTTTGGTTTTAGGATTTTGTTTTGTTTTTGAATTTTAAACCTAATTAAAACACCGCAAATAAGCTGATGAAAAGTAATCAAATTTTTGTTAAATTGCCTTGATCAAAAAGGTTTCAAAGACTAATTTCATTTGAATTGTAATAGTCTTGTATGATTATTATTTCCATCATTTCTTCATCAAAATTCCCCAATTACATTTCAAATCAGCACTTTTTTTCTTCTTTTTCTGTTCGTTTGATTCTTATTTCTTAGTCCTTTTCTTTAAAAACAATAGTTCTTTTTGCTTGCAAGCTTATCCCTCAGAAACTACTTGAAATACAATCGGCGCGGAGGAGTGAGATGATCTTCCATATAATCAACAACAAGAAAATAAAATGCAAGATCAAAACAGAAAAAAGAATTTATGTAAAAAAGATTAGTTCTCTGTTTTTTATAATCCAAGAGAACTTTTGGCAGTAGCAGTATATGAAGATATTTCAAGGATTTCACATTTATTTAGAGCCAATGTATTCATGTTTATTTGGATAATTGATCCCTTGTGTATTTTACAGAGTAAAATTATTTGTTGGGTTTTATTAGCCTTACTGATAGGGATTGTTTAGAGTTTACTACTAAGAAGGATATGAATTAGGTGACTACTAAATCAAAGGATTATTATTCCCTTAACCTCCATTTTTCATTCCATTTTATAGCAGCTGCAGGGGTATTTGCATATTCGAAGGTTAAAAACCTCTTTGCTGAGCTTATGCTTATTGATTTTATGCAGAATTTTGTTGGAAACCAAGTGAGGCATTCTATCCTTAGGGGTAATAACCTCCATTAGCACCTGGATTAGATTATTAATTGTTTCCTCCTCCAAGAGTTACCGGTGATTGCTATTGCTACTATTGTTATTTGGTTAGTAGAGGAGGAATATATATTTATTAAGGCGATTATTGCAAGTTATTAAGTTATCTGTTCTAAGGAAGAACCTAGGTCTAAGGTTGCTACTGATGAGCTTCGATCTGATTCTTTTGAATGCTCAATTCCTGGAAAAAACAAGCAGTCTGTTAGACATCAAATTATGGTTAAATGCAAAATTTGTATTTTTTGTATTATCCCATGCTTTTTACACGAACTAAGAGGTCAAACTCTTCTCTTAGAGTCTCTACAGTGATCTACGTATCTAACCTCATTTTCTCTGAGTTATCCAATTAGACTCTAAAACAAGCAATTATCCAAATGTAATCATGCATCGAAAATATATAAAAAACTTACTTGAGGAGTGATCGTAGTTTTCTATTGTCATCTTTAACTTATTTGAGTTTTTTCGTGCGCTTAGCTAGCTTTTAGTTGTCGAGATTCCTAAAGTTAGAAAAATACACTGTTTATCAAAGGTCAGTTGCCAAACTAATACTTTATTTCTCTTTTGGATTTTGTATTTTACTCAAGAACATTTGGATTCGATACAAGATTGTTAAATTCTTAAGATAATGTTGTGAGTGCTTCCTTACATTTCTCAACTTTTTTTTGAGTGAGATTCTGCTCTTCTAGGATGCATTCAATCCTTCGGAGGCTTAGATCTAAGTAAATATATTTGAGAAACATATTAAACTTCCATTCATCAGATAGAATTTACAAACAAACAAAATATTATTGTTCCTTTGTTTTACCAGAGTTTATCATTTTAATCCCATATTCTCTGAACCCAGATGACATATTATCTTCTGAATGTTCTTCATAAGTATTTGCAAGCTAAACTACTCGGAACTACTCAG
>Ga0302272_1001628_pt1 | contig 10053 bp, 7 predicted proteins | sample III_Bog_N1_2_FD_198772 | JGI IMG/M metagenome (GOLD analysis project Ga0302272, IMG submission 198772) | Peat permafrost microbial communities from Stordalen Mire near Abisko, Sweden - III_Bog_N1_2 | ecosystem: Environmental > Terrestrial > Soil > Wetlands > Peat | place: Sweden: Abisko...
CTTCTACGGTTACCGCTCAGGCAACAGTTTACGAAGGCACTTTAAACTTTGCTATGAAATTGAATGCTTTGGCTGCTAATCCAACATTTGAACTGAATGCCGAAATAAGAAACACAAACCTTGTTTTGTTAAATGATTTTTTAAAAGCTTATGGAAATTTTGATGTGAACAGGGGCACATTTAGTTTATACACAGAAATGGCTGCTAAGGATGGCAAATTTATAGGTTATGTTAAACCCATCATTACTAATTTGAAAGTTCTGGGGCCCCAGGATAGGCGCGATAGTTTTTTTCATAAAGTTTGGGAATCTGTTATCGGTGCAGCAGCTTTTGTTTTTAAAAATCAGAAAAAAAACCAGTTGGCAACCAAGATTACCATAAAAGGTAATTTTAAAGATCCACAGACAAAGACACTTGATGCTGTATGGGAAGTTCTGCGTAATGCATTTATACAAGCACTTATGCCAAGTATTGACAACGAAATAAATATTAATTCTATTAACTCAGTTAAACATAAAGATCATAAAAACATATTCCAGACAATTTTCTCAAAGGATAAAAAGAAGGTGGATAAGAAAAAATAAGCTATTAACTTTTAATTAGCACATTTTTTGAGCTTTGAAAAATTTCTTTTCATATTTTATTATTGATTTAATGACTTTATGAATGATGATAAAAACAAATTTGAAAAATATGTACGCTATTACAAAAAATAGCTTTTAAAAATGGTGGTCAAAAAACCGGTTTTGCTAAAGTGCATAGTTGCATAGTTGCATACTTTTACTTTATCTATTCATTTTAAAATAGTTTTACTCTTTGCAAATCCATAGAATACTACAATTTGGAAGAAAATGTAACTTGTATTATATCGGTATTATACTTTTGACGAGGTGAAAATAGTGTAGAATGTCATTGAATTGACGACTTTCTTTAACTGATTTGGCAATTACAAATACTTTTTGAAACGAACTTTTAATCTTCAAACTTCAATTCAAAGCTTTTGATAAGCTGCTTTAAAACGTCTTCAGCCGATGTTGAACTCAGTCCCATTTCTTTGAAAATGGCTTTGTCAGGTAATTGCTTTTTAACAACATCTATAAAAGCTTGCATGTGAGCTTTCACACTTTCCGGAAGTTTAAATACATCGGTTGCAGTCAACATTACAGCCAACCTAAATATATCGCCTTTGTGTTTGCGTAGCTGTTTAGCATCTTCTTTACTACCATTGACGATACGTTCTGCAATTTCAAGGTATGCTTTTGCTTTTAGACATATCAACGCTTCGATATTGGCAAGGTGTAATCCATTTTCAAGCACACTATGTTCCAACAGTTGGTATATTTTTTTCTTTTATTATATCCCAAATACGACGTGTCTTCAATCTATATTTAGAAGTGATATTTTCTAGAGTATAGAAATCGGTAATCGGTAATCGGTTTTTTGTTGTGGCTCGTAGGGCATTGATATTTCCAAAAGTTCATCAATATCCCTTCTACGAATTATAGTGATGCGACTTGTAATTCGCACTGCTCTAAGTTTTTTATTGTAAATTAGATTATATACTGTTTTTCTACATACACCTAATAATTTCGCCGCTTGTGTGCAATTCAAAAAATCCCTGTCTTTGAAGTCTGCTATCGGTTGATTCTTGATTATTTCATCAGTCGTTTTCTCAATCCGAATCTTTGTTTGGACTCGTTTATTCGCTTTGTATGCTCTACTGTTACAGGTATGTGTGCAATATCGTGTGTTTTGTTTTTTTGCTATAAAAACGCTCCCGCACCATTGACATACTTTGTGTATTTCTACAAATTTACTACTCATAATTTCGCCCATTTTTGTGTACCATTGTGTAAGATCGTGTACTTTTGTGTAAACGTGTGCACTAACGTGTGCATTAATTTGAATATTTTCAGCTTTTACATTTTCGAGGTACAACAAAGTTACAAAATAGAAAGTAATATCCATTTATATCGATTAAATATAATTATTTGCGGATATAAAAAAGCCTTGAAAAACAAGGCTTTGATGATTATTTTAATCAAAAATAATCGGTGATAATAATTAATTATTTGCCAATGCAGAATTTTCCAAAGATATTTCCAAGTATCTCATCGTTTGATATTTGTCCGGTTATCTCCCCGAGAAAATGCATGCACTCACGAATATCCTGCGACAGGAAATCGCCCGAAATGCCGGAGTCGAGTCCGTCAATTACACGGCAAATAGAGGAGTGAGCATTTTGTAAGGCCTCGTAGTGACGGATATTACTTACCACCACGTCCCCCGGATTTATTTCGGGTAATTGTGCTGCAGCAACAAGCGCATTTTGAAGTCCGTCAGTATTGATCCGTTCACGGGCAGAGATGTAAATACGTTCACCCTCAAATTGCTCAAACATTTGCGTCAGTACATCACGCTCGTCTTCGGTTATTTTGTCTATTTTGTTGAAAACGAGTATTACTTTTTTCCCGGTAGCACGTTTAGCTATGCGGTCGGTGAGCCATTCCATGTGCTCACTCAACTGGGTACAATCCAGTATCCAAAGTACAATCGATGCTTGTTCTATTTTTTGATAGGTGCGCTCAATACCCATGTTTTCAATCTTATCTTTTGTGTCACGTATACCGGCAGTGTCAATAAAACGGAATGTGATTCCGTTTATATTGATCGAATCTTCAATCACATCGCGTGTTGTACCATGAATATCAGAGACAATTGCTTTTTCTTCATTGAGCAATACATTGAGTAGTGTCGATTTTCCTACGTTGGTTTCGCCTACCAATGCCACCGGTATTCCGTTTTTCATAGCATTACCCACGCGAAACGAATCGGAAAGCTTTAGTATCAGTCGTTCAATGGTAGTTGCCAGTGATTTGAGTTGTGTGCGGTCGGCAAATTCTACATCTTCTTCGTTGAAATCAAGTTCCAGCTCCACGAGTGAAACAAAATTAAGTAACTGTGTACGCAGCTTCAGTAATTCGTTTGAGAATCCACCACGCATTTGATTCATTGCCATACGATGTGAAGCTGCCGAAGTAGATGCGATAAGATCGGCTACAGCCTCTGCTTGCGAAAGATCCATTTTTCCATTCAAGAATGCACGTTGAGTAAATTCGCCTGGTTTGGCTAACGCGCATCCCTGCTGCAGTAATAATTGCAGGATTTGTTGTTGAACATAGGCTGATCCGTGACACGAAATTTCCACCACATCTTCACCTGTAAAGGAATGAGGTGCGAGAAATACTGTAACGAGCACTTCGTCAATAGTTTCATTTTTCAGGTTTACAATACTTCCGAAGCTAACAGTATTAGGTTCTTGCAGAAGCAATGAAAATGTTTTTCTCTTCGGAACGAAAATAGTATTACAGTGCTTCACTGCATCTTTTCCCGACACGCGAATTACTGCAATTCCTCCGATACCCGGAGCTGTTGATATAGCTGTTATGGTAGACATTTTATTGAGTTAGGTTGCCGGAAGTTAGTTGTTGTTTCCTGATCAGATTCTATTCAGTACTGTTTTTACAAGTTCTTCGATATAAGGTTTGTAATCGGTGTTGGCGGCTTCTACGCGTCGGTTGGCAATAATGCAGCAAACCGTCATGGCTTTGTGTCCCATCAATTTTGATAATCCGGCAATAGCCGATCCTTCCATTTCGTAGTTGGTTATTTTGTAATTACCATAGCGGAAACTTTCGATTTTATCGTTCAGATGCATGTCTGCCAGGTTAATGCGTAATACACGCCCTTGTGGTCCGTAAAATCCGTTAGCCGATATGGTTACACCCCGTAGCATGTCATTTTTTCCTATTCGGTTTACCAGTTCCTCATCAGCATTGACCACATAAGGAGCAGCCAGTTGGGGATTCCATACAAGATGCTTTTTCATGGCTTCTTCGAATGGAAGGTCGCTAACCGAATCGCGTCCTGCATAAAAATTTAACATTCCGTCAAAACCTATCGATTTTTCTGAAATAAGAAAACTGCCTAGTGGAATTTCAGCTTGCATTCCTCCTGATGTTCCGATCCGAATAATAGTTAGCTGACGAAAATTTGCTTTTTCCGTACGGGTTTCTAAATCAATATTAGATAACGCATCTAATTCATTCATTACTATGTCAATATTGTCAGTTCCTATTCCTGTGGAAATTACCGAGATGCGTTTGCCTTTGTAGGTTCCGGTTATAGTATTGAACTCACGACTGGAGACGGAGCATTCCTGTGTGTCGAAATATTCGGCAATTAATGCCACTCGTCCCGGATCACCAACTAAAATAACGTTGTCGGCTAGTTGTTCTGGTTTTAGGTGTAGGTGGAAAATACTTCCGTCACTGTTTATGATTAATTCGGATGGTGGAAAATGTTTCATGATATTCAACTTGTTATAAATTTAATCTTCCATTTTAGAAGGACGACAAATATACTTGTTTTTTAATTCATAAATAACATCTATGGGGTATTATTTCAGAAATGAAATAACAAATCGGGTATTCGCTGATTCTGTATTCTTTTATTGATAGGTGGTGTCTTAAACTTTTTATCTGATTTCATTGATGCATTTTCGTACAAAGTCAAACCTATCATAATCAAAATGGACCTGATTGTCATTCCAAAAAATAAGATCTATATCAATAGGTATTATTCCTGATTTTTTACTGTCTGCTGTACGCCCCATTTCAGCTTCAATATTTTTGAAAATGTAGATAGTCTCTTCTTTTGTTTCTACCGATAAAATTTTTAGTGCTTTGTTCCAAAAGTCAGCATGATAATTTTTTCCGAAAGGTTTAGATGTAGTTGTTGAGCTTTCCTTAACGACATCAAAATATGATGACAATTGATCTTTTGCCAGTTCCAGATTAATATCCGCATTGGAATTACTTCCTAACATGATTATTGCTGTGTTCATAGTGATATCGGTCCAGTTTATGGTTGCCGGGGTGTTTTGTATTTCAATTCAAAAGTAAATAAAAAAGCCGAAGTTTTTATGCTTCGGCTTCATTTTATAATATGTTTAATTAATAACGGTAATCCTTTAGTTGTTCTTGTAGACGCTTACGTGCCAAAAATATGCGACTCTTTACAGTTCCTATTGGTAAATGCATATTTTGTGCAATTTCCTCATATTTAAAACCCTGAATGTGCATAGAAAATGGAATCCGATATTCGTCGGCAAAAGAAGCAATACTATTGGATATTTCACCAATTGCATAAGAGCCTTCAGGACTGTCGAAGCCTGAATTTTGAGGCAAATTTAAATGATGTAAGTCTTCAGTTTTGTCAACCACAGTTTGGTTGCGAACTATTTTTCGATAATTGTTTATGAAGATGTTCTTCATAATGGTTAATACCCAGCCTTTGAAATTGACATTGTCAGTAAACTTTTCTTGATTGTCCAATACTTTAAGCGTTGTGTCTTGCAAGAGATCTTCAGCATCATCACGATTAAGGGTAAGTGAGAATGCAAAGTTCCGCATGTTACTTTGTAACGCTACTAATTCATTTTCAAATTCAACGTTTTTCATAATGTTGTAGTTTTATGTGTAAATAAATAAAACTTAGTAATCGATAACATTACCAAGTCGGTAATAATTTATCCAAACGAATTTTTTTTGAAAAAACTTTCTGAAACAGAAACAAGTAATTGATTGTCAGTTGTCTATACTGAATAATATTAAATAAAGAGCTCTTTCGAAATCAATTGTTGTAGATTTACGATACAAATATATATATTATTTTTTTAATCACAACCTGTTTGAAGAAAAAACTTTAACCATATATGAATTGTTTGGATTAATTTAATAATTGTAACAGTTACATATTGTGTTTTGAGTGAAGACAGACTGAAATATGTAATTTCATCGTATCGCTTATGCCTGAAAATAAATTAAAAATTCACGAGATTAGTGCGATCGATTTAATAATAAAAATAAATCTTTTGAATTGAATTAGGTAAGAAGTAATATTTAATGAGAAAACAAAATGCAGATAAACAGTCTTGTAACCTGTAACTATTTACTTGTAACTGTTTATTTGGCTGTTTTATTTTTGAATATGCTTCTCGGCGCAATAAGATGAGCGAACCAGTGGACCGCTTTCTACCTGACGAAATCCTTTTTGAAGCCCAATTTGTTTGTATTCTTCAAATTTTTCTGGTGTAATGTATTCCTTTACCTCTACATTTTTACGCGAAGGTTGCATGTATTGTCCGATTGTGAGTATGGAGCAGCCTGTTGCCAGGGCTTCATCCATTAAGGTTAGCACTTCTTCTTGAGTTTCTCCGAGTCCCAGCATAATTCCCGTTTTGGTAACAATATTTCGCGATGCAATGTGTGCTAATACTCTTAAGCTGATGTCGTATTTAGCTTTCGTTCTGATAGAGGGGGTTAATCGGCGAACGGTTTCGAGGTTGTGCGAAATAATTTCAGGTTTTTCATTAATAATAAGATCGATTAATTCAGTTTTTCCATCAAAATCAGGAATCAGTACTTCCAAAGTAGTATCTGGGTTTACATTTCTTATAGCTCTTATTGTTTTTGCCCACTGAGCGGCTCCTCCGTCAGGAAGATCATCCCGATCGACAGAGGTGACGACTGCATGATGTAGTTTCATAAGTTTAATGGATTTAGCTACATTGTCGGGTTCGTTGGTGTCGAGTGGGAGAGGACGTCCTGTAAGCGTGTTGCAAAATTTACAGGCTCTGGTGCAAATTTCACCAAGAATCATCAATGTTGCCGTGCCTTTATTCCAACACTCACTCATATTAGGACATTTGCCGCTTGAGCAAATAGTATGTAGGTTATGTTGCTTGATGACCTGACTAACGTGGGTGAACTCAGCTTCACTATGTAATTTTATTTTTAACCATTCTGGTTTTCTTAGATACGTCATATGTAAAATTGTTTTATTTGAGTAAACAAAGGTACGAAACTAATTTATATTGTCGAGAATCGCATTTTCAATTTGGTGATAACATACAGTAAGCGTAAATTGTTGTGTCGCTTTAACTATTAGTTTTATTTATCGTTTTTCTGTGTTGCTGAAGATATGCTTAGAGAGCTTATGTCTTTTGGGGTTATGTTTCCTAAAATATTGTATCTAATTCATATATTTAACTAGTTGTTTGTTTGTAATAAATTATTGTTTAAAGTAGAATAAAATATTACATTGAAAGTTAGTTAATATATCAAAACAATTTCTTTATTCTCTAAATATTAAAGAAAAATGCTGTATTTTTACAGTCGATTTTAAGGATTTGTGAAATTCTTATTTTTAAATAAAGGCAATATAATTTTTTGATTAAGCAATAATAAAATTGTAAATACATTTTTATTTCAAGTATAGCAAATGAGAAATCTTTTCAGAATTATACAACTAATTTTATTTATTTCTTTTTCAAATGTTTTATTTGCAGGTAATTGCTATTTGTTAGGTGCGGAGTTTTATAAACTTGATAACCTGAATTCTATCAATTCTGTTGTTTCGGAAACTCAGGATTCTGTCAATAATAAACAATTAGCGAAGTCTGGATTGATAGATATTTCTGCTTGTGTAAATACTACTGTGACATTTACGAATTCTGCTATACCTAATGGAGGAAGTGGTTGTTCAAATGTAGCAAAATATGTATGGGATTTCGGCGATGGTACTTCTGTAACTTCATCTCAGTTAACATCTCCCCAGAGTAAAACGCATGCATATACTATGCCGGGAACTTATACGGTAACGCTTACTTCTCAAAATGGCTGTGCAACTGTTGTCAATACGCTACAAGTTTGCGTGGAGTCTCCGCCGGTACCCTCTTTTACGTTAGATAATAATTTAGGTTGTGCTCCTCTGGTAGTTCAAGCTACAAATCAAACTAATACAGCAACACTTTGTTCTTCTATTAACTATAGTTGGGATGTGTCTTATTCGCCGGGGAATTGCGGAACGGTGGGAGCATATAGTTTTACTAATGGTTCAAACTCTTCTTCTGCAAATCCTACCTTTAATTTCACGAATCCGGGAATTTATGTAATTAAATTGTCTGTTTCAAATTTATGTGGAATATATTCAATGATTCAGTTAGTGACTGTTAAACAGCCGCCAACTGCTGCAATCAATGATATTCCTGATTTTTGTGGAACTGCTACAGTTAATCCGACTGCCACAGTTAATAGTTGTTCAAATGCATCGAATCCGTTGACTTACAACTGGAGTTTTTCCGGTGGATCACCCTCATCTTCAACGAGCTCAAGTCCAACTAATATTTTCTATTCAACTCCGGGGCAATATACAGTTTCATTAAATGTAACGAATGAATGTGGTGTGTCAACAACTGCCACAAAACAGTTTACCATAAATAAGGTTCCCAATGTAACAACTTCACCGTTGAACCAATCGGTTTGTTCGGGACTTTCGACGACTCCTGTTAATCTGACAGCGGATATACCCGGTACTACCTTTTCGTGGACGGCAACTGCGAGTTCGGGAGTTTCAGGGTTTACTCCAAACGGAACAACTGATGTTATACCTTCTCAGATACTCTCAACAACAGCTACGACAATCGGAACGGTGACTTATTCCATTACTCCATCGGTGAATGGTTGTACAGGACCTGTTGCTACTTACATTGTTAATGTAAATCCGGCTCCGGTAATTACTACTCAACCTGTATCTTCTTCTGTTTGTGTTGGAGCAACTTTACCTGCTTTGACGGTAGCTTTTGCCCCGGTGGTTGATACTCCCATTTATCAATGGTATAGGTCCACAGGGTCAAATTCGGGCGTGGCAATATCGGGAGCCACAAATGCAAGCTATATACCTTCAGCGTCTGCAGTGGGTACAACAAATTATTATTGTGTAATCTCATTTTCTTCGGGTGTGTGTACCAGCCTTACTTCTAATTCAGCAACGATAGTTGTGAATGCACTACCTACAATCAGTACGCAACCTATCTCAACACAAAGCATTTGTGTGGGAGGATCGATCGGAACGGCTTTAAATGTTGGTTATGCCGGTGGTACGGGAACGGCAAGTTACCAGTGGTATTTTAATACAAGTAATGTATCGTCTGGTGGAACAGCTATTTCCGGAGCTACTGCATCTACTTTTATGCCTCCGGCTTTTAATTCTGCAGGATCATTTTATTATTATGCAGAGGTGAGTTTGTCAGGAAGCAATTGTGGTGTGGCAACAAGTGATCCGGCTAAGATAATTGTTGTTGCCGATCCGGTTGTAAATGCACAACCGCTGGCAACACAAACCTTGTGTCAAAATTCGACTCCGGCAACTCTTACGATAGGTGTTACGGGTGGGGTCGGAACTTATAATTACCAGTGGTATCAGAATGCAATCGGTAGTACAAGTGGTGGAACAGCTATTTCGGGAGCTACATCTGATAGCTACGATCCTTCAACTGCTACGGTTGGTACAAGTTATTATTACTGTGAGATAACTCAAACAGGATTAAATTGTAATGCAGTTAGTAATGTGTCCGAAGTGATTGTGAATGCTCAGCCAACTGTTACAACTCAGCCCGTCTCCAGCACTGTGTGTGTTGGTGGCACTCCGACGCAGTTATCGGTATCAACATCCGGTGGTGTTGGTGCTCCAACTTATCAGTGGTTTAGTAATACGGTTAATTCAACTGTTGGTGGAACTCCGGTTTCGGGGGCTAATGCCTCTGCCTTTAATCCTACTGCCACTGTACAGGGTACTACTTATTATTATTGTATAATTAGCTTTTCGCTGGGAGGGTGTGGTTCTGTAACTTCGAATATTGCTACTGTGACTGCTGATCCTGTACCTACAATCAGTATACAACCCGTAACCACACAAAGCATTTGTGTTGGTGGATTGATTGGAACGGCTTTAAATGTTGGTTATACCGGTGGTACGGGAACAGCAAGTTACCAGTGGTATTCTAATACAAGTAATGTTTCGTCTGGTGGAACAGCTATCCCCGGAGCTACTGCATCTACTTTTATGCCTCCGACTTTTAATTCCACCGGATCATTTTATTATTATGCAGTGGTGAGTTTGTCCGGAAGTAATTGCGGATTGGCAACCAGT
>Ga0302272_1001629_pt1 | contig 10046 bp, 9 predicted proteins | sample III_Bog_N1_2_FD_198772 | JGI IMG/M metagenome (GOLD analysis project Ga0302272, IMG submission 198772) | Peat permafrost microbial communities from Stordalen Mire near Abisko, Sweden - III_Bog_N1_2 | ecosystem: Environmental > Terrestrial > Soil > Wetlands > Peat | place: Sweden: Abisko...
GCCAACTTTGATGCAGTTACTTTTTGGTATCGTTTCCATGTGTGTAAAAATAGAAAAAAGCGACAGATTTCTCTATCGCTTTTTATAAGTTGTCTGTTTTACACCAGGTATAAAACAATAATTCGATCAAATCTATTCTTCCGTAACTTCGGGAGCAGCTTCAGGAGCTTCTTCTTCAGCAACAACAGGAGCAGGAGCCGAAGCAGCTCTGGCAGCGGCGGCAGCTTCAGCATTGCGTTTTGCAATTGCATTGGCTCTTTCTGCATTTTTCTTAGCTTCCATTTCAAGCTGAGACTTCTTTGAAGATTCAGAATCGGAAACTAATCCATCTTTTTTAGCCTGAACTTTATTCGCTTTCTCGGTTACCCAAGCTTCGAATTTCGTTTCAGCTTCTTCAGCCGTGAAAGCGCCTTTGGCCACACCACCTAAAAGATGTTTTTTGTATAGAACTCCTTTGTAAGATAAAATAGCTCTTACAGTATCGGTTGGTTGAGCACCCTTGATAAGCCAGTTTAAAGCTTTGTCAAAATCGAGATTGATAGTAGCAGGATTTGTATTTGGATTATACGATCCAATCCTTTCAATATTACTACCATCCCGTGGCGCCCTGCTATCAGCTATCACAATGTGATAGTAAGCAACCCTTTTGCGACCGTGTCGCTGCAATCTGATTTTTGCTGGCATTTTGCTTAATTTTAATTGATAAACAGTTATAAAAAATTTGTCGCGCAAAGATAAAACATTAAACCTGAATTCAAAATCCGTTTTCAAATAAAACATAGGTTTCGAACGTTTAAGTAATAGGCAAATGAATATCTTTGCGTTGAAACAACCTTTCAATGCTATCTTGCATCTAGTGTATTCAATATTTAATCGTTCAGAAAAACATAAAGAAATGAAACAACTTCGAATTTTTGCTATTTTATTATCAGTTATTTTAATGATATCGTGCAACAAAGACCAGGCAACGGGTACTGGCGATGTTATTATTGTGGCGAAACAGTCGGGAACAAATACCGTGTATGGTCTTTCCTTATATGCCTATACCTTAAGCTCGTTTTCCAGTGTTACGGCGGTAAGCTCTGCCGATCCGACGAAAAAATACACCCTGAAATCGAACCAAGGCTACAAAACAAGCTTTTCCTATGAAACTCCGGAATCAGAATATACAACCACCAAGCCGGTGCCGACAACTTATAATTTTTCGGCAGTTTTCGAAAACGGTGTTGCTCAAACATTCCAGAACATCTTGTCCGACAAAGTGTTGCCAATTCCGAATGTAGTGAAATGCGAATACAGTACAACCAATCATCAGTTGGAAGTCGGCTGGACTGCTCTTACGGATGCAAACAGTTATTCAATCAGTATATTTGAAGGTACGACCCTGACTTTTGGAAGTACTGAAATTAATAAAACAACGCTTTCATTTTCTGTAAGTTCTACCGGAGGTGGCTGGACAGTTGGCTTTACTCCGGTAAGCGGCAAAACCTATAACGTTCGTGTGTATGCCTATCTGAACGAACCAGGAGGTGGCGCATACAACGTTCAGTCCATATCAATTGCTGAAAAAACCGTTGTTTGGGGAAATTAAACATCCAATCAAAATAAAATACGCTGCACACACAACCTAAAGCAAATTTTTTCAATCTACTTACCTATACACTATAAATAACTAAAAGATAAAGTCATGAAAAAAATCAAAGCAATTATCGTACTTCTTGTGTTGTCGATGGCAATATCATGCGACAAAAAAAACGATGAGGATACAACCATATCCGGCGATGTTGTTATTGTTTCAAAAAAATCAGGTGACAATACCGTTTATGCGCTGGCTTATTATGCCTATTCCTTCAGCTCTATGAAATCAGTAACAGTAAAAGGAATCGCCAATTCAACCCCAGTTAACCTGATTTCGACTGGAACTTCTGGGAGTGATTATTTTGCCAAGGAACCAACTGACAACGATTTTTCAACAACGAAACCCTTGCAGGACACTTTTACTTTCAATGCAGTATTTAATAGCGGAAGTACTTCTGTAGCTCAAGATGATCTTACTTCCGTAATTCTTGATCCAGTTACTATTTTATCATGCCAATACAATCTGGCAAACGCCCGCGCTGAATTTAGCTGGTCTGCATTAGCCAATGCCGATAGCTATTCTATTGCCATATTGGATGATTCGGGTAAAATAGTATTTGTAAGTAATGCCTTTGCAAATACCAATACCCAAGTTAATCTTACTGCTAGCACTTCAGGTTGGTCGGCAAACAATCCTGCCACCGGCAAAACCTACACGGTCAGAATCTTTGCATACAAATATGAAGATTCAACTAATTTCACGTCAGACAATATACAATCTACCTCCTATTCTCAGTCAACTGTTGTTTGGGGGCAGTAAAAACCAATCCTTATAAAATATCCGAATCCGCTGTTATTCCTGATGCATTAAGATCAGAGTATAACAGCGGTTTCGTTTTTAAGAACAATTAACCAAGTTCACTTCCGATTAAGGATACGTTTTTTACTTTTGTCATAGTAATTACCTAAAACAGAAAAATGATTTTTAAAGAACAGATAAAAGATCTTAAGGATCGCCGGGATGCGTTAAGGAGGCATCTTTGACTACGATCAGAAATTAATTCAACTCCAGGAAGAAGAACTTAAAGCACAGGACCCCGCTTTCTGGAATAATCCCAAAGAAGCTGAAGCACAGATGAAAGTAATCCGGTCGGTTAAAGTATGGACCGATGGATTTAAAACAGTAGATCGAAGCATGGAAGATCTGCTTGTTTTATACGACTTTTTTGAAATGGAAGAAGCTACTGAACAAGATATTGAGCAACATTTCAGCGAAACGGTTTCGTTGATTGAAGCGCTTGAAGTTAAGAATATGCTCCGGAAAGAAGAAGATAAACTGGGCGCCATTCTTCGCATTAACGCCGGAGCCGGGGGAACGGAAAGTAACGATTGGGCTGAAATGCTGATGCGGATGTACATGCGTTACGGCGAAAAACAGGGATATGCCGTTAAAACAATCGAATATCATGGTGGCGACGAGGTTGGGGTAAAAAGCTGCACCATCGAGTTTGAAGGCGAATTTGCTTATGGCTATCTGAAAAGCGAAAATGGGGTACACCGCTTGGTGCGCCTGTCGCCGTTTAATGCCCAAAGCAAACGAATGACCACCTTTGCTTCCGTATTTGTTTCACCCGCAATTGACGATACCATCGAAGTAGAAATCAAAGACTCGGATATCGTTTGGGATACATTCCGATCGGGAGGCGCCGGTGGCCAAAATGTGAATAAGGTCGAAACAGGCGTACGGCTTCGGCACGCACCGTCAGGAATCATCATCGAAAACACCGAAACCCGCTCGCAACTCAATAACAAGGAAAATGCCCTTCGATTGCTGAAATCACAATTGTACGAACTCGAACTGCGCAAACGTCAGGAGGCCGAACAATTGATCAATGCCTCAAAGAAAAAAATTGAATGGGGCTCGCAAATCAGGTCGTACACCATGCAACCTTACAAACTTGTCAAAGATGTGCGAACCGGGTTCGAATCGGGCAATGTACAGGCGGTTCTCGACGGTGATATTGGCGGCTTTATCAAAGCCTTTCTGATGGAATTCAGTGATGAAAATTAACTAAAAAATGATGTAGGTTACGAGTTACCTGTTCAGGGCAAGCCCAGTAACCCGCAACAAATACAAAATAATGGTTACAATCATAAGACTTGCAGAACAACGCGATGTACCGGGAATTCTGGAAATTTATGCTCCTTTTATTCTCCACACATCGGTCACTTTTGAAGAAACAGTTCCCGATGAAGAATCATTTTGGAAACGTATGATGGGAATCATGGCCGAACTGCCCTATCTGGTTTGCGAAATCGACAACCGGATTGCCGGTTATGCCTATGCATCAGGCTATCGTAGCCGTGCTTCGTACCGGTGGACCAAAGAAGTTTCGGTTTATGTCCATCCTGATTTTCACCGGAAAAGAGTAGCCTTGGCGCTGTACACCAGTCTGAACGAAATAGTTCGCTACCAGGGAATTGCCGATTTGCTGGCCATCATAACCATGCCCAACGAGCAAAGTGTTGCTTTCCATGAGTATGTTGGATACCGCAAATGTGGCGAATTCGCAAAAGTGGGATACAAAATGAACGAATGGCAAAATGTAGGCTGGTTCGAGTTGTTTCTTCAGGATGAAAACGAGTCGCCAAAAGACCGCATTTTGCCCTTGGCCGAAATCGTCGGTCTTCCGGTATATAAGGAAGCCATACAGAAAGGACTGGATATATTCAGAAAATAGAAAAACAGAAAAAATGGATAAGACAAGCAAATACATCAACCGTGAAATAAGCTGGCTTTCGTTTAACGCCCGGGTACTTCAGGAAGCAGAAGACCCCAACGTTCCGTTGTTTGAGCGGATCAGGTTTCTTGGAATTTTCTCAAACAACCTGGATGAGTTTTTCCGCGTTCGTGTTGCTGCAGTTCGCCGAATGATTGAGTTTGGCAAGGACCTGGAACCAATTTTGGGCGAAATTGATGCCGATGAATTGTATGACAAAATTATGGAAACAGTTAAACAGCATCAGCAAAAGGCTCAGGAAATCTATCGGAATTTATGGCTCGAAATGGCCGATGAAAACATTTTCATGCTCGATGAAAAGCAGCTCACCCACGAACAAGGCGTTTATGTGAGAAAGTATTTTAACGTCAAGGTACTTCCAAACATCGTTCCGATCATGCTTAGCAAAACAATAAAATTCCCTTATTTGCGCGACAAATCGGTTTATCTGGCTGTTAAGCTTTCTAAAATAAAATCGCCCGAAAAATTTTCTTATGCCCTAATCCGGGTTCCTAGTCAATCGGTGTCCCGCTTTCTGGTTTTGCCCGATCAGGGAAATAAAAAATACATCATTATGGTCGACGATATCATTCGCTTTTGCCTGAATGATGTCTTCCCCATCTTTAATTTTGATCATTTCGAAGCATACACCATCAAGGTTACACGCGACGCCGAGTTGGATATCGACGACGACATCTCGAAAAGTTTCATCGAGAAAATGGAACTCAGCCTGAAAAAACGCAAAATAGGCATTCCAGTCAGGCTTATTTACGACCGTGAAATGCCCAAAGACCTGCTCGACTTTATCATAAAAAAAATGAAGCTCGACGGAGCCGACAATACCGTGTCAGGCGGCAGATATCACAACCATAAAGATTTCATGAATTTTCCTGAAATAGGAAAAGCACATCATTATTATCAAAGCTTGCCACCGATCCCTCACAAGGATTTACCGCCCCACCAGAGTATCCTGAAGAAGCTGAGGCAGAAAGATGTCATGCTTCATTATCCTTATCAAAGTTTTTCGCATTTCATCGATTTCCTTCGCGAAGCAGCGATCGATCCGAAAGTCAATGAAATCGGGATCACCATTTACCGGGTTTCCGAAACTTCGAAAGTGGTAAATGCCTTGCTGAATGCTATCCGGAACGGTAAAAAAGTGACTGTGGTGATCGAATTGCAGGCCAGGTTTGACGAGGAAGCCAACATCTACTGGTCAAATAAACTTCAGGAAGAAGGAGCTCATGTAATTAACGGCATTCCCGGGCTAAAAATTCACTGCAAGCTGGCCTGGATTCAGCGCAAAGAAAAAAACGGCCTTCGAAATTATGCTTACATCGGCACCGGAAATTTCCACGAAGGCACCGCCCGTGTATATGCCGACAAAGGTTTACTTACCGCCGATGCTGATATAGCCAACGAAGTTGCCCACATGTTCGAATTCTTCAAACACACGTACAACCATTTCAACTTCAACCATATAGTTGTCAGTCCGTTCTCGATGCGCAAATTTTTCATCCATAAAATCGACGTTGAAATTGCCAATGCAAAAAAAAGAAAGCCAGCATATATGATCCTGAAAATGAATAGCCTGATTGACCAGGAAATGATCGATAAACTGTACGAAGCAAGTCAGGCAGGTGTAAAAATACAGCTCATTATTCGCGGGATACTCGGATTAAAAGCCGACGATCCGGTTTTAAGCAAAGACATTAAAGCCATCAGCATCGTCGATAAATTTCTGGAGCATACCCGTGTTTTGCTCTTTGCAAATGGAGGGAAAGAAGATATTTACATTTCTTCGGCCGACTGGATGTCGAGAAACCTCGATCGCCGCATCGAAGTTGCCTGTCCGATTTATTCTCAGGAAATCAGGACAGAGCTTAAAGAGTTACTAAGAATCCAGTTGCTCGATAATACCAAGGCTCGGATTCTCGACAGTGAGCTGACTAATCATTACAACAACAGAGCCAATGGCCAGAAACATCGTGCTCAGGAAGATTACCACAACTACATCAAAAAAAGGCACCAGAATCTCATGCGGATTTACCACAACCCACGTTGTTCTAAAAGTCGTGAAGCGCTCAAGTATCTCGAAGAGAAAGGTTTCGAGGTTGAGAAAATCGAATACATGAAAAGTGGAATTACCGCCCACGAGATCAAAGAATTTCTAAGTAAATCGGGGCTCAAAGTGACCGAAATTATCCGATTTAACGAAGATCTTTACAAGGACAAATACAAGGATAAGGAGTTCACCAAAGATGAGTGGATTAACATTCTGGTTGAAAATCCGAAATTACTTCAGCGTCCGCTGGTTATTAAAGGAACACGTGCTGTTCTGGCCAGTCCCGCCGACGAAATTCAAAAAATAATCTGATTCTAAACTTTAGAACATAGAATTGTCAACTTACGATGGAAACAAATTCAGTAGTTTTTTTCAATAGTCAGAAATATCCGGAGTTGACTGATAAACCCATAATAGCCGCCTGGCAAATTATTAATCCTGAAAATATCGGCAATCTGATTCGGCTGGCCGACAATGTGGGTGCGGTTGAAGTTTTTATTCTGGGCGAAGATTTCCAGTTGAGAATGTCGTCAATCAAAAAAACAGCAGGGCTTAGTTTCAACCATGTTAAGCTTACATTTATTACTTCGGAAGATTTTTTTTCCAGGATAAGTCCTGGCTATCAGGTGATAGCCGTTGAAACCTGTGAAGGTTCTACAAATATTTATATTGAAAAGCTTCCGGCTAAAATTGCATTTATACTTGGAAATGAAAGGAATGGACTACCGGATGTAATCCTTGAGAAATGTTCGCAAAAGGTACATATCCCGATGACTGGCAAATGCAAGTCGATGAATGTTTCACATGCACTGGCAATAGCTTTGTTCGAATGGCAGCGGCAAATGCTATTTTTTTAGTTATATTTAGCAGACCAAAATAAACGACCATGATCACTTTAACCCAATTGGAATACATTGTTGCCGTTGATACCTTCCGGCATTTCGGCAGAGCTGCTGAACACTGTTTCATTACCCAGCCGACACTAAGTATGCAGATAAAAAAGCTGGAAGAAGATCTGGAAGTAATTATTTTTGACCGAAGCAAACAACCCATGATCCCGACTGATATAGGCCGCCGCATTATTGATCAGGCCAGGATTGCTCTTCAGGAATCAGGAAGAATAAACAACATCATCAAAGAACACAAAAACCTGATCTCAGGCGAGCTCAAAATCGGGATTATACCAACCTTGGCGCCCTACCTGTTGCCCTTGTTTATAGGCAATTACAAACGGAAATATCCAAATATCAACATTCGGATCGATGAACTGACCACCGCAAATATTATCGATCACCTGAATCGTGATTTGATTGATGTAGGAATTTTGGTAACACCGCTCAAAGAAGACCGCATCAATGAAAAACCACTGTTTTATGAAGAGATGTTGTTGTACTTGAACGACAACCATCCGCTGGCCAGTCAAACAAACATCAAACTCAAAGACATTGCTACTCCTGAATTATGGCTTCTGAGCGATGGGCATTGCTTTCGCGATCAGGTAATTAACCTTTGTTCGTTTAAAGGAGCTGAAAATTCGGCTTTGCCCTTTCATTTTGAAGCAGGATCGCTTGAAACCATCATGAACATTGTTGATAAAGAAGGTGGATTGACCATTATTCCTGAACTTGCGACCATAAATATGAGCGAGTTACGATTCGAGCATGTCCGTACTTTCATCGACACCAATCCGCTTCGGGAAGTCAGTCTGGTTTATTCACGACATTATGCAAAACATAAACTAATCGAACTACTTGGAAAAGAAATAATTACCTCGATGCCCGAAAAAATGTTAAAAAAAAACAGGGGCACCGTTGTTGAATGGCGATAATAATTTCGTCGTTTTGTTTGGCGATTCAGAAATCTTAATTTCCTTTGCATCGCTCAAATAAAAAGCCGGTAACCAAGCGAGGTTAAAGGAATTTTGGAAAAAAGTCTTGAAATAATTTGGGAACTAAAAAAAATGGCTTATTTTTGCAGTCCCAAAATCAGGGGAATAATCAAGTTGGCCCGTTCGTCTAGGGGTTAGGACGCCAGGTTTTCATCCTGGTAGCAGCGGTTCGAATCCGCTACGGGCTACAAATAAATTTAACAATTTAGAAAAACAAAAAAATGGCACATCATAAATCAGCAAAGAAGAGAATCAAACAGGACGAAACAAAAACTATTCAGAATAAATACGTTGCCAAAACGATGCGTAATGCTGTAAAAAATTTGCGTCTTGAAACTGATAAAGAAGCGGCTACTGTTGCTTTTCCAAAAGTAGTTTCGATGATTGACAAACTTGCCAAGAAAAATGTCATTCATGCAAACAAAGCTGCAAACCTGAAATCTTCACTTGCATTGCACCTGAGCAAAATCTAATACGATCGCTTTAAACGATATATCGAAACCGGCTTAAATTTAAGTCGGTTTTTTTGTATGAGACCTGACCATAATAGTCAAAACGGAAATTTCAATATAAATTTAGATCCCTTCCCCAGAACAGAATTCACTAAAATGGTACCCTTGTGATTTTGCATGATTTGTTTCGACAAACTTAGGCCGATGCCCGAACCGTTTTCCTTCGTTGTAAAGAACGGAACAAAAATATTATCAATCATTGCATCAGGTATCCCTACCCCATTATCCTCAACCTGAATCAACACTTCTCCGTCACCGCAAAATGCTTTCAGGCAAATAAATCCATTTTCCCTTTCGGATAAAGCTTCAGCAGCATTTTTAATCAAATTAATAAGCGTTTGTTCTACTTGGGCATAGTCTGCTACTATTGCAATGTCTTCAGGATTAATGTCAGTGCTGATTTTCACATTATTCGAAATAGTAGATTCCATGAGAAGCTTGCATCTCAGGAAAAGACCGTCAACAGTAAACCGGCTTAAATTCGGCTTCGGCAGCGAGGTTAAGTCTCTGAAATTATTCACAAACTCCAGCAAACCTTTCCCTGTTTCTTCAATGGTATTTAATCCTGAAAGTGTTTTTTCGATTATCTGAGGATTAATTTGTCCAGGTAAAACCGGCGTTTCTTTGCCTTTCATCTTAAAATATCCCGAAATTACAGAGGTTAAAGAGGTAATTGGGCTTACTGAATTCATAATTTCGTGGGTTAATACCCGAATGAGTTTTTGCCACGAATCCATTTCCTTTTTATCGAGCTCGCTGGTAATATCCTGAAAAGAAACCAACTTAATTCTATTGCTTTCGAAACATAACTCGGTGGCTTTTACCAGAATGCTCTGCGAAAGGTTGTTTACTACTCTTTTATGGAGTATTTCCTTCCCCGGTTTTATCGAAAGAATGATATTATATATCTCATCATTTACCGTTTTTATCGACGACAATTGCCGCAGCGGCTGAACATTAAAAAACCTACTTGCGGCTCTATTGAAAATTTCAATCCTGCCATTTTTATCAAAAGCCAATAACCCTATATCAAGATGATCAACAACTCGTTGCAAAAAATGTCTGGTCCGTTCATTTTCCATCTTTACGTCATGAACCAAGATATTTAGGTTATTTAACCGATCGTGCAATTTCCGAAAAGAGTATTCGCTACTGTTTTTAGCAAAACGAAACGACGAATCCTGATCCTGAATTGAAGATAAAAAATTTTCCAGATCAACATT
>Ga0302272_1001631_pt1 | contig 10045 bp, 9 predicted proteins | sample III_Bog_N1_2_FD_198772 | JGI IMG/M metagenome (GOLD analysis project Ga0302272, IMG submission 198772) | Peat permafrost microbial communities from Stordalen Mire near Abisko, Sweden - III_Bog_N1_2 | ecosystem: Environmental > Terrestrial > Soil > Wetlands > Peat | place: Sweden: Abisko...
AAATCCTGTTTGATTTAGCAAAATTATTGACAGATAAAGTTTACACAATCAATTCTGAGCAACGAAAAAAACTTCATTTAGCAGCCGTTTTTGCCTGCAATTTTAGTAATTACATGTACGATATTGCTTCTCAGATTCTGGACGATTCAGCTATTCAATTTGAAATAATTCAACCACTTATAGCCGAAACAGCCGAGAAGATCAAAACTCTGAGTCCTTATGACGCGCAAACCGGTCCTGCTATCAGATTTGATGAAACCACTATTGCCCGACATCTTCATATGTTGAACAAACATCCTGAGATAAGTAAGATATACAGCTTGTTATCAAAAGAAATTCATACAAGACATAAACGAAGCTAATTAGCCTGCACATTAACAACAATTGCAAATTCAGATATTTGCTCATTTACTCTTATGATAAACTATTTAAAACTTATCCGGCTACCTAATCTGTTGTTTATAGCACTGGTTCAGTTCCTTATGCGACAGGTTATACTGATTCCGATTTTGCAGGTTTACGGATTTGATGCATCTATGGAGATAGGAATGTTGAGCTTGCTTATAGTTTCATCGGTTTTGATTGCTGCCGGTGGATATGTATTGAACGACTACTTTGACATAAAAATTGATGCAATTAACAAGCAGAACAAACAAGTTGTAGGTAATGTAATATCCAGACATACAGCTATGTTGCTGCATCAAGTTCTAACCGGAGTCGGTGTGCTTTGTGGATTGGCACTTGCCTATTTTGCCCGAAGTTTCACACTTGCTTTCATTTTTATTGTCATTCCAGGTTTGTTGTGGTTTTATTCTGCTAGTTATAAGCGACAATTTATTATCGGCAATCTTGTTGTGGCTTTCATTGTCGGAATTACGGTTTTGATTGTCGGAATTACTCAACTTGCATTTCTTCAAAATGAATATGGAGAATTAATTTTCGAAACACCCATTCCACACTTATTTTACGGTTGGATTGGAGGGTTTGCTATTTTTTCATTTCTATGTACATGGATTCGTGAAATCATTAAGGATATGGAAGATGAGAAAGGTGATCGTGAAATGGAATGCCGTACAATGCCAATAAAATGGGGACTAAAAAAAACAAAGATATTTCTTTATGTACTAATCGCAATAACTGTAGCTGGCCTTTTTCTTGTCAATTACAGGTTTATTCACTTCACAGGAACATTAACGCTGCGATACATTATTTTTGGCTTAGCTATTCCTTTTGTAGCATTGGTTTATCTGGTGTATGCAGCCAAAATCCCAAAAGATTTTCATCAGGCCTCTACCCTATCAAAATTTATTATGTTATCAGGAGTTTTGTATAGTTTTGTTTTTTATTATTTACAGGCGAAACAACATGGAATCAGCTTATTTAATTTATTTATAGTCCAATAATTACAGCTGAATTTACCCGTAACTTTTAATCTCTTTTTGCCTGTTATTTTTATTGTCTCATTTCAAAAATTGATATAAATGCTTGCTAATCTTGCGAATTTTCAAATTATTCTGGGATCTCAATCGCCACGCAGACAAGAGCTTCTACAGGGATTGAATATACCGTTTGAAGTAAAATCCATCGATGTCGAAGAAACTTATCCTAGTCAGCTTGTTGGAGTTGACATTCCAATGTATCTGGCTGAGAAAAAAGCTAATGCTTTTACATATTTGATGTCTGCTAATACATTGCTTATAACTGCCGATACGATAGTGTGGCACGAAGGTCATGTGTTTGGCAAACCACGAGATAAAGCGGATGCTACACGGATGCTTAAAGCTCTTTCAGGTAAAACTCATCAGGTTATTACAGGAGTGTGCATCAGTACACTGGACAAACGAAAAACATTTCATGTAATCTCAGAAGTAAGATTTGCCAGATTAAGCAGCGAGGAAATAGAGTACTACCTACAAAATTTCAGTCCTTATGACAAAGCAGGATCGTATGGAGTGCAGGAATGGATAGGATATATCGGTGTTGAATACATCGAAGGATCTTATTTTAATGTTATGGGATTGCCAGTACAACGCCTATATTCAGAGTTAAAGCGTTGGAAAAAGAGTATTTAAGGGATATTTAGAAGTTTATGAAGCTGTAGCGACAATCTCCATGCAGGATTTTCATTCACAAAATTAATAGCGTATTCCACATTTTCATCTACTTGTTGAAATCTCTGTTTTACTTCGCCTAAAAAAATAGGACTCACAAAATAATTATCAGCCTCAGGTAATTCTGCTATGTCCGGAAGTACATCCCCGTTTCCAATAGGATATCGAAACTCATTCACATGTTTGAAGTTTTTTCGTAACACTTCTGGTTTTACTTTAGGACTGCAGCTTATGTATTTTATCAGCGATGGGACAGGATTAGTACCATTTGTTTCTATGCAGTTATAATACTCGGAAAAATATGATAGAATTTCATCGGTTAGTTGTAAAGTAGGCTCTCCACCAGTCCAAATAATTAAATTATTCGGATAATCTTTTGTACCAATGAATTTATTTACTTCTGCAAGTATCTGAGAAACAGACATAGTCTCACCCTTACTCCAATCAGTATCACAATACCAGCAATTTTTATTACAATCCGATAATCTTACAAATACAGCCGAGCGACCTGCGTTGGCACCTTCGCCCTGAATGGAATGAAAAATTTCAACTACATTGAGTAATATCTCATCAGCTTTACTCCTCATATCTACAATTCGTTTTAGGTGTTTCACTCATTTCGACTGCCACCAACAATGGAAATTCGGGTTTGAATAAATCAAAGATATACTTACTCATATTTTCTACAGAAGTTTGAAAATCAAATATATCATTTAGATGTCTGTGATCAAGCGTATTATTAACCCAGTCCGAAATCGGTTTTAAGTCATTATAATCCTGTACAAAACCATCTTTGTTTGGTTCTCCCCGCAGGAGTATCTTTAATGTATAATTATGTCCGTGAATCCGTCCACACGGGTGATCGTTTTTTAAACCGTGTAATTGATGACTCGCCGAAAAATGAAACTCTTTACTTATAGTGTACATATGTTTTTTCAAAAGAAAACGTTAATTATTCAAATTCTACAAAAATAGCCAATAAATCTCTACTTTCATTACTCTTCGGTGTTTTTACAACTCTTTTAAAACAAACTTACAAATAAAGCAATATTCAACAATGTCACAATTACACCCAATGAATATAGAAGAATCTTTGAGAAAAGAGTATTTTTATATTTTCCCATAACCTTCTGAGAAGAAGTCAGGTAAACCTGTAAAAAGATGGTGAATGGTAGTTGAATACTTAAAATCATTTGTGAAATGATAAGCCCCTGAAATGGATTAGTTATGAGCAAAATAATACCGTAAGCAATTAGCAGAGAAATAGCTACCCCCACCCTGGAGTGATTATCCTTTATATCATAAGGTTCTTTGTACATACCTGCAAATATGGAACCTGCCGCCATGCCAGAAGTGATTGTCGATGCAATACCGGAAAATAGTAGTGCAACTGCGAAAACAACTGCAGAATTATTGCCCAACAGTGGAACTAATAAATGAGTAGCCTGCTGTAGTTCAGATACGGGAGTCTTTGTCCTGAAAAACGTTGCTGCGGCCAACAGAATCATTGCACTGTTTATAGCCCAACCCACCAGCATAGAAACTAAAGTATCGAGAAATTCGTATCGAAGTTGCCGTTTAATAATTTTATCATCTTCCAGATTCCATTGTCTACTCTGAATGATTTCCGAATGTAGAAACAGATTATGAGGCATAACAACAGCACCCATCACACTCATTATTATCAAAATGGATCCATTAGGAAATGTTGGGGTAACCCATCCTGTAACAGCTTCATTCCAGTTAATATGTACCAGCGATAGCTCGTACAGAAAAGACAATCCAATTACAGATACAAATGCAATTATCCATTTCTCGATGATTTTATATGAATTTGTATAGAGCATGATAATCACAAACACTGTAACCATTAATGCTCCTGCTTTAATCGGAATTTTAAATAACATTTCTAATGCAATAGCACCACCAAGAATTTCGGCCAGCGATGTAGAAATAGAAGCCAACATAGCCGATGATAGCAATATCTTTGAGTATGCAGGTTTAAGATAAATAGCGGCAGCCTCCGATAAACAAAGACCGGTAGCTATGCCCAAGTGGGCAACGTTATGCTGTAAAAGTATAAGCATGATAGTAGACAGAGTCACCATCCACAACAGTGCATACCCAAACTGCGCACCGGCAGCAAGATTCGATGCCCAATTTCCAGGATCGATAAATCCAACCGTAACAAGTAATCCCGGACCTATAAATTTTAAAATATCCAAGCCTCCAAAAACTGGTCTGTAGTTTTTTTTGTCTATATTTTTGAAAAGTTTAAACATATATTTTATACTTTGAGTTTTGAGTAACCTTACTATTATCATTAGCAATAAATGCAAGTATGGAAACTTTCAGATTCAATATATTGAATAATTAAAACATGGTGAATTAATTCATAAATCTCTTACTTGCTAACAGCGCACAAGAAATATTGTTTAAGGACTTGTAAAGAAATGATACGTTTTCTCACAAAAGTATATAAAGTAAAGCAACCAGAAAATAAATAAAGAATTATAGAACAAAAATACACATACGAACAAAGCTAAAACACATAGAATTCTGTTCTATGAGTTTTAGCTCTGCTAAATTAGAAAAAGTTACGTTAAGCTAAACTTAAATCAAAGGAGATGAATAAATGAGATTGAATGCAATCTAGTTTAATCTGTAAAAAACAAATGTATATCGTTCCTCTTTTTTTATTTAAAAGAAAATTACCATTGTCAACAATACCAACATATATGTTGAAAAAATGATAGAAGCAGTTTTTACAAATGATTGGATTTTTAAAGTTTTCATATCAGTATGATTTTAATGTGATTTTGTATGTGTTATTGACATTGCAAATATATGCACAAATGCGTAACATTCTATCAATCAAAACAATGTAGTATTAGTTTTGGATTTGTAGTAATTATTTTTATTAATGGTTGACTTTTCATTTTGTATATAACGAAAGAATATTCAGGATTAGTATGTAGTATATTGCTGAAAAAGTGATATTTACACGATTTAGTATTTGTTTACATATTATTTTAGATGAATACGCATGTGGCAATTACTTCATTTATTTGTAATAATTGCCACAAACAGCCAATAATAGGCATAAATACTAGCTTCAATAAAAGTATATTTATTCAAATCTATAGCTTCTCTTTAATCTGAATTTATATTTTATTGGCATTTAGCGTCATGTATATTCACATAGTTTAACTATTATCTTTTTAAAAACATATGATACAGCCTTAAAAGCTGTAGATTATTTTACACGATTCTATGTATTATAGCACGGAAACAATCAATTTTTGTAGAAGTATATCTGTGCGCAATTAAGTGCTAATAAATTTGAATGAATAATTGGAGGATATACTGTATATATTATCAATCGGTTATAGCATATCATTTCAGAATCTAAAATTATTGAAATTGTTTATATTTAAACAAACTCTAAATTATTATGCAAAGAGAAAAATAATAGGCAGAGTCAAAAATCATATTTCTAGGAATCCTTAATATCAAAATGTAGTTCTGGAAGAAAAGAGAATAATTATTAGAAATAAATGATTTAAGCCAGTATAATTATTTGGATAATTAAATAAAAATAATTACATTTGCCTCTCCTAAAATATTAGTTATAAAATCATTTTGTTTAACTGTTGAAAATAAAACAGATACAATTATTGGTTTTTTATTCTGGCTAATATTTGGATATTGACAATTGGGAAATTTTGTTCACTAACACTATATTAATTCAAAAATTACGAAAAAATGAAAATTGAAAACGAAAGAATTTTATTAAATGAATTAGATGAAAATCTAAGAGCACTTATGATTGTTCCAAGTTATAAGCTGGGAGCTTACACGTTTAACGTTCAAACCAGAGTACTTTCTCTCAACGGAGAAGAAACAAAACTTACCCGTAAAGAAACTTATTTATTTGTACTGTTTGCGGCAAACGTTAACGCCATGTTAGATCGTAAGTACATGTTGACTACCATCTGGAAAGATGACAACTATTACAACTCAAGAAGCATGGATGTTTATATTTGCAAGTTGCGTAAGTTACTTAGTAAAGATACTGATATCACAATTATCAACATACATGGTAAAGGATACAGAGTAATTGTAAATCAATAATTTACAATTAGTATATATTAAAAGAGGCTGAATCACTATGATTCAGCCTCTTTTAATATCAATATTGTCAATCAGAATATTTATTCTAGAAAAACTTTTTGACAGATTTCACATGTCTGACGTGTAGAATAACACAAGGAAAATCTAACCGGATTTTCCTTGTGTCTAGCATAAATCAACGCGGCAGCACGTCTATTTTTAGTTTATCATATGCCCGATTTGCTTTCGCGCGTGCTTCTTCAATGGTACCGGCACTTGCCAAGATAACTCCCAATCGTCTGTGACCCATAACTTCCGGTTTTCCGAATATACGAAGTTGAACATCGGCTTCAGCCAAAACTTCTTCCAGGTTATCAAATACAACTTTATCGCTATCACCCTCAACTACAATAGCCTTTGAAGCCGATGGACGGTAAAATCGCACTGTTGGAACAGGCAAACCGAGAATAGCACGAACATGAAGCGCAAATTGCGACATATCCTGCGATATCATTGTCACCATACCTGTATCGTGTGGGCGCGGTGATACTTCGCTGAACAACACATTATTACCACAGACAAAGAGCTCCACACCAAAAATTCCATAACCGCCTAATGCATCAGTAACCAGCTGAGCTATTTGCTGCGCTTTAGCCAACGCACTATCAATCATTGGTTGAGGTTGCCATGATTCGCGATAGTCACCATCAACCTGATAATGACCTATTGGGTTTAGAAAGGTTGTGCCAGCACTGTGACGTACGGTCAGCAATGTAATTTCATAATCAAATTTTACAAAGGCTTCGACAATCACACGCCCTGCTCCTGCTCTTCCACCTTCTTGAGCTATTTTCCACGATCTATTAATGTCAGCAGCAGTTTTAATAACACTTTGACCATGACCGGAAGAGCTCATGATAGGCTTTACCACACACGGAATGCCGATTTCGGCAACAGCTGATTCGAATTCTTCTTTGCTGGAAGCAAATCGATAAGGCGAAGTGGCAATCTGCAAATCTTCGGCTGCCAAACGACGAATTCCTTCACGGTTCATTGTAAGAAAAGTTGCTTTGGCTGTTGGTATAACATTAAATCCTTCCTTTTCCAATTCAACCAAAGTATCAGTAGCAATAGCCTCAATTTCAGGAATAATATAATCAGGCTTTTCCTTTTCAATCACTTCACGCAATTTATCTCCATCGAGCATAGAAAACACATGTGAGTTATGCGCGACTTGCATAGCCGGAGCATTTGAATATTTGTCCAGCGCTACTACCTCAATACCATAGCGTTGCAATTCAATAGCAACTTCCTTTCCCAGTTCTCCCGATCCGCATAATATGGCTTTTTTGCCTACTGACGAGAGAGTTGTTCCAATTTTTGTCATTAATTTATTATCTGTTTATTTAGTATGTTTAGCTATATTTCTCAGGTTATTTATCTGGTCTTCAGTTCCAAATACAAGTAGTTTATCTCCAAGACTTATGTAGTTATCTGCTTTTGGATTTACCTGCAATTCACTGGTAGATGTGTAACATCCAATCACAACCAAGTTAGTTCTGTTTGGGATGTTCGCTTCACGATATGTTTTATTAATCAAGTCGCTATCTTTATTTATTTCAACAAGTCCGAATTTATAGTCTTTCATTTCTTCCTTCGTTCCTGCAAATTCAACAAAACTGAAAAAATCGGTGCTCGAAGTTGCGATTGAAATTATACGTTCTGTGGCTATTTCGATAGGCGAAACTATAAAATTAGCTCCGGCTTTTCTGAACTTTTCAGTCGAATTTGTTTCGGCTACACGTGTTATTACTTTGATGTTTTTATTCAAATCTTTGGCACTCAATGTAACAAAAAGATTTTCGGCATCGGTTGAAAGTACGGAAATCAGAATCTTCGCCCTTTCTACTCCTGCTTTCAGCAAAACTTCATCTGTTGTAGCATCGCCATCAATATGTATGAACTTTTGCCCGTATATTTCTTTTAATCGTTCGCTTCTTTCGGTATTATTTTCAATTAGTACAACTTCCAACCCTTTCTTCAGCAAATCGTCTAACACGCTTTTTCCGGTCTTCCCATAACCACAAATGATATAGTGATCATGCATTGAATCTAATACTTTATTCATTTTTCTCTGTTTTAGAATATTTAAAAGTTCGCCTTCAACAAAGAAAGCTGAAATTTTTCCGATAGCATACAAACCAATAGTAAATCCCGAAATAACGATACAAATAGTAAATATTTTTCCGGCACTTGTAATCGGAACAACGTCACCATAGCCAATGGTGGCAAAGGTAATTACCAACATATAAAGTGATTGCAGCGGACTTAAACCCTCAATGATAATATATCCCAAAAAGCCTACTATCAAAATACCGGATAATGCCAGTAATGGAACCAGTAACTCTCTCAGTATTAAATGTCTTACTTTTGATTTCATTTCGGACAAATTTAGTCGTCAATATAATTAAATCGTGTAACTATTTTTTAGTATGTATCACTAAATGATTAAATTAGTCGCAAAGCGCATATAAATCTCCACGAGGATTGACCAATAAAACGGGTATCGTTGATTTTTTTACAACATGGTATTCTTTTGGTCCAAAAACTATATCATCCAAGCCATAATCGCGAGAAGCAGAGACAATTATAATTCCGGCATTCATATTCTCCGCTAGCTGAACGGATTCCTGTTCTACTTTAAAGCTGTCTTTTGTTGCTTTATCCAGCGAATATTTAAAGTCAAACTTATCGAATAATGACTTCATCTTTTCTGCATTTGCAGCAGCTTTTGAACCATAATCGTTGGCCAGCAGCATCTTAATCTCCGAGTTACAGAATCTACCAAAAGCAGCCGCAAATTGACCTTTTTCGAGCTCTTCTTCTAAAAAACCTATCGGTAAAAGAATGTGTTTTAAATCCAGTTCGCCGAAAGAATTTTTAAAAAACAAATACGGAATACGTAACTCTCTACAGAATCCCAACAGACTGCGGATTGACCTTAGTTGATTGTCCGGAAGCTGAATAAATAAAAATGAAGCTTCCAATTCTTCACAGATTTCCGACAAAGCGGATTCATTGGAATTTCTTACGATTATTTTAGCTTGAATAGTTTCATTCAATAAACCATTCAGTTGATTTTCACGTTCCGAAATCAATTCATCAGCAGCAACTAAACTAAGCAAACTAAACTCTTTCCCCAGTTGAGTTGCTAGTTTAGAAGCACTCATGAGCAAAGTCTTAGCCGTATTTATTTGTTGAATTTGAATTAAAACCATTTATTATTTTTGATATGGGAGTTATTCTTGAAAATAAACTCTCTTTACTCTCCGCGAAACACTTGTAAGCACTTCGTAAGGAATGGTTTTCAGCCAACCTGCTACTTCAGAAATAGTCAGATTATCTCCAAAAATCTCGACCGAATCACCCTCATTAGCCTCCAGATTAGTTACATCTATCATAACCAAATCCATGCAAACATTACCTATTACCTTTGCACGTTTTCCATTTACAAGCACTTCGCCTCCTCCATTCCCCAGCTTACGGTCAAATCCATCGGCATAACCTATTGGAATAATGGCGATTCGTTTATCTTCGTTCACAATACCTTTTCGGCTGTATCCAACCGTTTCTCCAGCATTTACAGCTTTAACCTGTAGAATGATAGTTTTCAGAGCACAAACCTGCTTCAGTTTTACATCGGGAAGGGAGCTTATGCCGTAATGTCCTATTCCCAATCGAACCATATCAAACTGGTATTCGGAAAATCGTTCTATACCAGCTGAATTGAGAATGTGACGCATAATATGATGCGAGAAAGC
>Ga0302272_1001632_pt1 | contig 10038 bp, 8 predicted proteins | sample III_Bog_N1_2_FD_198772 | JGI IMG/M metagenome (GOLD analysis project Ga0302272, IMG submission 198772) | Peat permafrost microbial communities from Stordalen Mire near Abisko, Sweden - III_Bog_N1_2 | ecosystem: Environmental > Terrestrial > Soil > Wetlands > Peat | place: Sweden: Abisko...
TCCACATAACGCCCCTACTAAATCATCACACATTGGCGATTGTGCCCAAAGGGTTGGCGCTGCCGTTGGGGTTCCTGATGCTGAAAATACAAAAGCTATATAATATATTCCTGGGCTTGCCGTATAAGTAGCAGTAAAAGGCACTTGCTTCATTACTGAAGTAGCACTTTTCCAAATAGTGGCATCATTTGCAGACTCGGCTACTTTATTCCTTGTAGTGCCATTCAATTTATACAAAGCTACTTTATTCTCATTATTCCCAGTAAAATTACCAGCGGTCCCTCCAGACATAAATTCAATGCCAGTAAAAGTGGTAGGTATTTTCACATCTACCATTATCCAGATTGCTAAACCTGAGGTTAATGTTAAAGTATTATAAGCCGAGTTTAAACTAAAAAATATGGGAACTGCCTTTACCGTTGATCCAGCATTTTGTAAAACCTGAAGCCAGTCTGAATTTCTCATAGCATTTAATTGAGTAGGAGTGGCATATTTTACTGTACTGTCTTTTAGCATGGGTACAACTTGCGCTATGTTTACTGAATCTCTTTTCAAAACAAAAGAATCTTTAGCTTGCGTAAGATTGATTGCATTTGCAGCAGACCCATCCAGTTTAATTTTATCCGTATATGGCATAAATCCAGATACGGATTGAGTAGCATCTAAATGAGCATTTCCCCCAGTACCTATATGAGATTTAGGGGTATACATATTAACTGCTCTTTGCCTACTTAAGATTACGGTACTTGCTGTATCCACGGCAACAGAACCTGTCGTTGTTATTGTTCCTGCTGCTACTCCAAGCCCTTTTGTAATACTTGTTACTGTACCCGTATTATACCCTGCTGGATTAGTAGCATTATAGGGGGTAAAACCAAGTTTTGTTTGATATGTATTTGCTGCCCGTTGTCTGCTAAGGAAAGTTACATCTGTGGTATCTGGTATCATGGAGGTGGCTCCTTTCCAAAATTTTATAATTCTGGTAGATTGCTGAGTGATACTATCCACAGTGATAATCCCAGTCCCACTTACCACTTTACCAACTTTCATTCCTTTAGGGAATAAATTTTGCGTTACCCCTGTTAATGAGTATAGAAGTAACAAAACTATAAATAATATTCTTTTTTGCATAACGTATTAATTTTTTAAATTACAAAGCTCCACTAATATTTTCCCAATCCGTATTTTCTACCCCGTTAAATCCAGTAACGGTTACTTCCTTATCAACAATATAAGTACCATTCCGTACTCCCGTTCTAATTTTTAATGAATTATTAGGATCTACGTATTGAGTATACTGGTCTGTGGATTGGCCACCACCGCTGGTGGCCTTAACAAAAAAACTGGCCGTGGCAGCAAGAAATGCTGCTTCAGAAGTATACGCCGCTCCTGTACCATCACAAAACTCATAATACATACCGGTAGCGTATACCTTTTCTGGGGGATCTTCTTTCACAATATTATGAATCCCTTTTTCACTGATCAAATCAACGCAAGAGCCTTTTGTTATACCCCTGTAAAAATCAAGGAACCAATTGCCATCGGAATCCTGATAAAACTTTTTTAACGATTGTGCCATAACTTTAAAGTATTAAAAGTGAATAATTATTTAATTGAATTAGGATCTACATTTTGTTGTCCAGTAACAGGGTTGATAACTTTAGTAGAGCCATCAGGATTTTTACCTGTCATGAATCCAATAATTCCAACTGAAAATGATGCAACCACCCCTGCTATGATTTTTAAATCAGGAGTAATAATTTTCCCATCAGTGGGAAGCGAAAGGACAATTCCTGAAAGAGTCCCTAAAATTCCAAATACGGTTGTTAATAAATCTTTTAAATTTTTCATGATAAATTTGTTTTAAATTGTTAATACTACTTATTCATACGCATTTGATTCTAAATTATTAAAAACACATCGTGCTCCAGTAGTTAATGCCATCCAAGCAGCATTTGTAGTAACCTCTGGAATAAGTGATCCATCACGATACTTTGTTTCTACGAGATTGCAACTTACCCATTCTTGTGTTCCTATACAAATAGTACGATATATTTTCCCATCATTCCCCACATATATCCCTGTTTGCCCATTCGTAAGAGTTGTTGATACTTTTAAAGCCCTTAACGACATTCCCAAATTATTATTCCAAGATGCTATACTGCCGATGGAGGAATTATAGCGAATCCATGTGGCAAAAGTATTATATAAACCATCTACAGTCGATGAAGCTATAACTGCATGATTCAATAAACTTATAAAATTGCCTGAACTTGGCAATCTATAACCTCCCCCTTTAGCATTAAATCCTACCTCATTTGTTGCCCCTGTGTTTGGTGTATTCCAATATGTTAATCCTGTCATCTTCATTTTACCACCCGCAACAGAAGCTGTGAGATAATTAAATAAAATATCCCATTGGGTAGTACTTGGAATAACCCATCCATCAGCAGTTATACCTAAAGGGTTTAAGAAAGCATAATGGTTATATAGATACCCATACTTGACATCAACATATGGGATAATAGCCTGATAATTCCTGAAATTCAATAAGCTATTTTTAGAGCCTTCATAAAGGGGATCAAATGTTCCAGTTGCAAGAGAAAAGGCTTCAATTAAATCATTCCCCCCTGTTACATTCACAACATCTTGTAAAGAGAATGTATTTGTATTTGGTACGGATTGTCCAAAACCTTGAAAATATAACAGGAGAATAAATATAAGTAGTTTATTTTTCATTTTCAAGTTGTTTAATTCTATTTTCAAGCTCAGCAATTTTCTTAATTAGAAGATCAATATATGCTACTGATTTAACCCCTTTTTTATCAGTGTATACCAATTCCGGATTACTTTCTTCAATATCCTGCGCAATTACTCCATACCGTATATGATTGGTAGAATCAGCTTTCAAGGAATATTGAACAAACTTAATTTTATCACTTCCTGTTGTATTTATTGGGAGTATGTTTGTTTTTAATCTCCTGTCTGATGAAAGGATAAAATTAGTAGCGGTAACACTACCAGTAAAATAACCTATACCTGCATTAATGGTTTGATATGCCGATACTGCTCTGTTTGTAAAGGAAAATGCAGCATCGGACACTATATACCCATTTGCCGTCCCTAAACGGCCAGAAGCTTCAATACTTCCAGTAGCTGAAATATTTCCTGCAGCTGTGATATTACTTGCCGCCGTAATATTACTTGCTGAAAAGGCAACATCAGTACGATTCAAATTTCCAGCGTGCCAATAATCAGAACGTCCATTTAATTGACCGGCATTGCTCGCTGTTGCAGCATTGCCAGTTGTATTCTGATTCCAGGTTGGCACAGTTCCCCCAATTTCACTATAATTATATGATGGTTTAGTACTTGCCTTCGCCCAAGCGTAAATTGTTGGATCCGTTTCCGTATAACTTGTTAAATAACTTCCTGCCGGTTGTTTTGCATTCCAATATGCTTTTTCTGTATCGGTTGTAAATCTATTACTTGCATCCTGAGTAATGATGGACGCAGGATGATTCGCCGGATGTGAATAATTTGTGTAACCATTGGGATTAGTATTTGGGTATGGTGTAAAGCCTAATGCAGTCGTTACATTAGATGAAGTTATACCAGTAAGATATCCCATACTTGTCCAGGGAGTTCCTGTTACATAGGTTCCCTTCAACTGATAAGTATTTGCAGCCCTTTGTCTACTCAATACACTAACATTTGTTGTATCTAAAGAAATAGTCCCCGCACTTGTTATAACTCCTCCCGTCAATCCTAAACCAGTACTAACACTGGTAACACCTGCTCCTGGTATTTGAGAAACTAAAGCTAATGTTCCACCGCTTGAAGGCAACGTCACATTATGGGAAGCTATGTCTGTGGGAGCTAATAATATAGTTTGCCCAGTGCCACTATGCAGGGTCAGATTAGATCCTTCCAACCATCCTTGAGTCACTATATTTGTGGAAGCATTAATTCCAGTTCCACTAATATTCCCTGCTGCATCCCTTCTAACAATCATATTCGGGGTTGCAGAATACGTTGCACCATGAACATTTCCTGTAACATCTAATGAATGAGCTTTAGGGGCATAAGTATTAGCCGCTCTTTGTCTTGAAAGAATCACTGTACTTGCCGTATCCACTAATAATATTCCTGCAGTAACAATAGTACCTCCACTCAAACCAAGTCCACTTCCTACTGAAGTAACCGTTCCTGTATTTGCCGTAGCTCCTGCTGCAATATTATCCAATTTGACTTTGTCCGCTGATGTCATGAATCCGTCTACTGTTGTAGTTACATCAGCATGAGCCGTTCCTCCTGATCCTACATGTGCTATTGGGGTATATAATCCAGAATGATTCCCCCAACCATATGCCGTATTCCAATCTGTAGAAGTTCCCCCAGCGGCGGTTATTGTAGTTCCTACTGTCAAAGCACCTTGAGCAAATATATTTTGCGCTCTTGTATCTTGATATGTACTATTTGCAATATTTACAAACTTAAATTCAGAATCCGATTGAATCAGTCCAGTATTAAAAATAACATTAGTTGGAAAGTTAACATACTGTTTTGGTAATGATGTTAAGTCATATTCAGCCCCCATTGTTATGCCTGTAAAAAAAGTGGGCGTAGGATATGCTGATTGACAAGTTACTTTAATACTTATCCCATTATTGAAAGATGTCCTATGAGAAATTGGTATATCATAAGTCGATGTAGCTGCATTCCAATATATATCCCCTATTGCAAATTGAGCAGGAGTTTTATCGAATGCTTCTGTAATTCTGCTTGTATTATTCCAAAGTACATTACCAGTATTTAGCCCCATGGCAAACAACTTTGTAAGTCTCCCATTGGCATTAGCCCCACCATAATGTGCAGTAATCTCTACTTCGATGGTCCCGGCAAAACCAATATTAGGTAATTGTATATTTACCGCGCGGTTTGCTAATGAACCAGTAAATAAGTAAAAGAATATTTTTTGCGAATACTTGCTATCATTAATTATACCATTTAAAGTAGAATAATCGGTTACATTGAGGGTATTATTAATTGTGGTAGCACCATTAATAGATCCCCCCGTCACAGGAAAATAAACCCCCGTATGTAAATGATCCCCATACGCCGATGTTGCATGAGTAATTCCAAATCCAGGAAAAGAGACTTCCCTAATATCTACTCCTAAGGTACAGGTAGATATTGTTTTAGTACTCAGTAAAGGCACTAAAACAATATATTCCTGCCCCGTCGCATTATTTATTATTTTTGTACTGATTGATAAATTACTTCCAAATGGGGATACATCATTTGTAACTTTTAAAACTAATGTAGGGGATGCAGAAACAAAGAGTACCCATAAAATAAACAAAAATAATATAGATTTTTTCATGATTAAAAAAAATAAGGTTTAATTAATAAGAGTATTCCACTAAAATTTTGTCATATTGCCCAATTGTTGAGCCAATCCTAACTCTATTCCCTCCTACAAGAATCCATTGTGATGTAGATTTTAATACGGATCCATTTACTGACACTGTAATTGTTCCGACTACAGGAGTTTGGGATAGTGTAAAATGGTAATGATTTACCGCAGCACTATCTGCAGTAGCCATTTCCATTTCATCCACTTTAGGAGTCCTAACCAATGCCGCTGTTGCCGCCTGATTACCGTTCAGTTTATTAATAGCCTGAACAATATTATCAGTAGCTGATACTGTTCCAGCGGCACTGGAATAACCAGTAAGTACCTTTCCAATTACTGCTGCATTTGTCACGGTTGTTGCGTTTCCCACCGATGTTACCTCCCCCGTTAAATTGGCATTAGTCGTTACAGTTGCCGCATTTCCTGTGATACTTCCTGTAATTGCATTCGTAACAGTAATATCTGTTGCCCATAGTTTTGTCAAACGAGAACCTGTTGTCCCCAGAGTTTGCCCTGTTGTCTGATCAAGTTTAACAAAAGCAGAACCATCCATATTTAACTGAGTAAAGGATGCTGAAGCTGTTGTTAAGGTAGCAGTACCAAGAACTCCTGCAGTAGCAACCCAAAGTTTACCGTCAGCAATATTATATACTTTCGTACCAATGGGAAGATTTGTTCCAAAAGCTGTTGTAGCATTTTGGATTCTTAAATCAGCCACCGCCGTTACCTGCCCGAATGTGTAAACGCTCAAGAGCAGGAACAAAAAACCAATTAATACTTTTTTCATGTTCTTTTAATTTTGAATTTTTAATGTATCATACAATCTGGGGTCAATATATAGAGTGATGGTTGTGGTTCCTGTCCCAGCCCATCGTGAATTGTTTAATAAGTATCCATTATAGAATACTTGTGCCGTTGATTTCAAGGTAAAGGGTAAAGAATAAGTAGTTACCCCATTTGATGCCGCCTGCTCATAAAATACTAATGGAGCATTATAATTTGTACTTACGGATATGGTGGCGTCAGCGGTAACAGAAACACCTGCCCCTATTTTTACACCACCTAAAACAGAGGCCGTAGCATATGGAAGAGTATAATCAGTACCAGGTATTTTTTCCCACGTTGCCCCATTATACTGAGCCTTGTCTCCTACTATAAAAGTAAGCCCCAATGACGTTCCAGCAGTAGTACATCTATAATACCACCCAGCTGTCCCTGTTCCGTTTACTAAAGTAGGGGTGTTTGTGTTTGCATTCCAAACTCCTTTATAAACATCCCCTCCAGCTGCTGGGGGATCATTATACATTATATTTTTATTAGCATCCAAAGAAATCCATTTATTTGCAATACCTTTTGTTAATTCAATGTTTGTGGTATTAATTTTAAATAACCGTGCTGAATCATTTATAGAGATATACTCCCCATTTATATGCGTTCCACTCAATGCCCCTATTACTACAGGAAGGGAATACTGATTTTCATAGTTTTTAGCACTAATTAATAATCCCCGATCAGAGTACCCCACGCTATACATATTATGTACCCCTGTATTGTAATAATGCCCTACCATCCCCTGATCTGAATAATTACTCATAAAGTAACCATCCCCATTTTTTGCAAATGCCCAAAATCCAAGACTGGATAAATAACCATCTAATGTCAAGTAGGCATCTTCCTGATCCGGGAGTTCATTACTCGTATAGAAGTAAGGATAACCAGGAGCTATACTTTTTTTTGTTGAAAATGGGGAGTACTTATATCCATCCCAATGCAGTATATTGTCTATTGGTTTTATTGTATTTTTTAAACTGTCTAATGATTTGTTTAATTTTTTCACACTCACTAAAGAATTCCAACCGTACAAAGAACTTTTATACATCCATGGGACGGAATCATTTAGATTATATGCAAATGAAGGGCTTTGCAAAATTTTAAAATTGGTTCCTGTCGGTTTTACCTCCTGCCCAAAACAAAAGAACTCAATAAAAAGAAATAAAATAAAAAATAATTTTTTCATAATTGATTATTTTGAAATTATTATCACTCCACTTGCTAACTCAGGTAAATCCCAAATAACACTAACTAAAAGGTCATCTACTATTGTACGGATTGGTACTTGTTGATGTTCTAATTCGTTATCATCTTCATCATTTATCAATAAAACAAATTTAGGGTATCTCCCATAAACTAATTGATAAATGCTCCAATCCGGTATTCCTGGTGTACTTGTATTATTAAATTGTAGTGCTAATGGTTCAGGGTATGGTTTTGGTATATCTGGAGTGGGTATATTAACACCCCCACCATTTGAAGCACCAGCATTTACTGAATAAGTATAGGATTTTTCCTGCCCATATTTATTACCTTTATATCTTCTTGTTACTTCTACCTCTACCATTTTTGCTAACCATTAAGAGTTACATCCGTTGTATTGTCGTATTCAAATAATTCTACCGTATAAGAATCATTCGTTAAGCAGTACCGTATTCCTCCCATAACAAATCGTACAGTACCATCAGGTTGCATAGCATCTTCAAATAATTGAAAAGGTTTTATCTTGTTTTTACTTTTAATTGTGGCCGTTACCTTTTGTCTACTTCTATTATACAATTTGAATTTATTCTTTAAAATAATATCAACTAAAGGTACAAAAGTAGCATCCCCAGTTATTGTTCCACCACTTGTCGCTTGAGTACTAAGGACACCACTTATTATTGTCGTTGTTATAGCCATCTTTTTTGTTTTTCAATGGTTAAATTTTAATTGTTTTTAAAAAGTAATACAAATACCTTATTAATGTAAGTGCCTTTAAATTTTGCTATGTTTCAATAAAGGAACGTATTGCACGAACTCTCATGTGATTATTTTTATCCCAAAAATCAATATAAGATGTGTCCGTTATTTTCCTACTAAAATCAATAGCCCACGCTCTTTTTCCGGCTTTTACTATTGGTGGTAATTCCGGTGGGGTTTCCCCTGCACTACTTGAATTTTTACATTCAGTAGATGACCAATACCATCCTGGTGAAAAACCTTTAACAACATCTTTCATTAAAAATAGTTTTTCAAGTTCCCTGATACTTGGCATATAATAATCCGTATAACCATCACATTCGTAATTTAAACAAAATTTTACGGCATGGTCTGAAGTTTTATAATCCGCATCCATTAAATTTGTGTTTGCTAATCCTTCTCCTATTTTTTGCCCCGTTGCCCCAGTTGTTGAATACCCCCCATTTAAACTTGCATAAAAACAATCATTGCTTTGATCTACAACTGCAGCAATAAGTCCTTTCCTTACAAGTGGGTCATACCCAGTATCCCCAAGTTGCAAAAAGTAAAAAATGATACCACCTTGATGATAATCTCCTAATTGAAGGTATTTCGTAGTAAAAGATTTTTCATCACCATAAAAAACACCTGTCTCAGTGATATAGTATGCTCTTACGTAATATGTAGTATTAGGTATCAACCCAGTAATAGAACTTGTAAAAACATTCAAGCCTGAACCATCATTTGTTTTAAAGTTATCTATTGTAGGATTGGTAGATGTGTTCCAGCATACCCCTTTTTGTAAAACGTTGAAATCCCCACCAAGTGTACCCCAACGTTCCGTCCGTATACTCAAATCATCACCTCGTAAAATACCATTTTTATAATTATAAGATTCAATATCATACAAAGACATTGAAATTTCTTTTGTATTTAAAAATCCTGAAGTATTTACTTTTCCTTCAATTACATTATTTTGAGTACCACCAGTAGTTGTTATTACTACATCTCCAATCCAGCACTCTTTTACTTGAACACCTTCCGTATCTACTTCTTCCGGTAAGTGAAATCTTTCTAATCCCAAACCAAATACAAAGGATTGGTCACCGAGTAATGTGCCTACGTCTAACCCATCAAAATAAGTACGAACTAAACCAATGGGTATTGTAATTGATACGGTAACACTTTTTGTTGCAGGATCAAAATTGGAACCCCCTATATTTGTTTGTTGCAATTGGTCAACTATTATGCCATCTGAAGGTCCTAAACTGGTAACCCAATCTTCCCCTGAATTGATAATGTAATAATTTGTACCGCTTAATCTTAAAAACCAATTGAAATCAAAAGAGTAATCTTTCCATTTTTTAGTCCAAAAAGCAATCTTTGTAAGATCAATTACATATTTAAAACTGATATTTAATTGTGTTTCTGTTGAATCAACTGTTATTTTACACGTGGTAAATAATCCTCTATAAGTAGGGTTATTCAAAGGGTCTAAAGGATGTTCACTATTACGTTGCACCCTTTGTATCGAATTGGCAATATTGTTCTTTGGTAATCCCGCAGAAAACCAAAGTATATTACCCGTAATAAAATCACCAACTTGTTCCTGATATATTTGAAATGATCTGTATGGTGGGGCAGGGATCGCATCCACCGTTGGTTTTACATCCTTTAATGATGAAAGTACTAAATTAAAAACTCTTTTATCGTCCAAATTAATTTTAATAGTTTTTAATCCAGGGATTACTGAAAGCGTTTGTGATTGATTTGTAAATACGATTTTATTTGCATCCCCTATTATTTCTTCAATTACAACGATTGTTCCAGTAGATGTAGGGGAATAA
>Ga0302272_1001633_pt1 | contig 10029 bp, 9 predicted proteins | sample III_Bog_N1_2_FD_198772 | JGI IMG/M metagenome (GOLD analysis project Ga0302272, IMG submission 198772) | Peat permafrost microbial communities from Stordalen Mire near Abisko, Sweden - III_Bog_N1_2 | ecosystem: Environmental > Terrestrial > Soil > Wetlands > Peat | place: Sweden: Abisko...
CACCAGCAATGTCTGAAAGAAATTGAAAATTTTAATCACACAGGTACTGAATCCAATAAAGCATTAGCAGTTACCTGGAACGGTCAGGCACCGGGTATCGGTATCAGGGCTTCTGCACAGCTTTCGCAAGTACCTTATAAGTTTGACAATTCGATCGAAGCGAGGGAAGTTTTCCCGGAAGGCGAATTAGATGCCGATCTTCAACAGGTCGATTTAAGAAAAACAAATAGCTGGCGTCTAAAGCTCGGACAAATTGAGACCCTCGAAATGGTGGAAGTCCAGCTGGTCAATTCCATTGCGCCGTTCGTGCTTTGTAATCGTCTTGCGGCATTGATGCGGAAAGATTATACGGGTAAGAAGCACATCGTAAATGTTTCGGCGATGGAGGGCAAGTTTCATGGTTTTAAAAAAGCTGACCGTCATCCGCACACCAATATGGCGAAAGCAGCCCTCAACATGATGACGCATACTGCTGCCAGCGATCTTGCAAAAGATGGCATCTTTATGAATGCGATTGATACGGGTTGGGTTACAGATGAAGATCCCGCAGAATTGGCAAAACACAAACAACAGGTTCACGATTTTCAGCCGCCGTTGGATATTGTGGACGGTGCAGCCCGCGTTTGTGATCCATTTATCGATGGTGCAAATACAGGCAAACACTGGAGCGGAAAGTTTCTGAAAGACTATTTCCCGATCAGCTGGTAGAAACTGGCGATATGATGGAGACCTTGTTATACTTATTACGGTATTCAATCGGCGTTAGTCCCGTAACTTTCTTAAATGTAGCACGGAACGCCTTGGTATCGGTATAACCTACATCAAACATTACCTCGTTTATATTTTTGCGGGCAGTTTCAAGGCTTCGTTTTGCAGCTTCAATTTTTACACGCTGAATATACTCTAATACAGAATTATTCGTTGCCTGCTTAAACCTGCGTTCAAAACTCCTTCTGCCAACAGCTGCACTGTCAGCCAGCTCCTCAATCGTGATTTTCTCTTCAATCTTTTTCTCAATGTATTCCTGAGCATTCTTAACCGCCGCATCATTATGCTCCTTTTGTCCTTTAAACATTGCAAAAGAGGATTGACTATTCCGGTTAATATCAATCGCAAAATACTTTGAAGTTAAAATAGCCGTCTCGCGGTCTGTAAATTTTTCAACCAAATACAAAAGCAAATTCCAATAGGAGTTTGCACCACCGCTTGTATAAATCCCGTTTTCCTCGGTTACGATGCTACCATCCTGAACATTCACCTCAGGAAACATGGCACGAAACTCATTGATGAAACCCCAATGCGTTGAGCATTTCTTTCCATTCAGCAGACCCGTTGATGCCAACAAAAATGCCCCCACACAAAGCGAAGCAATTTCAGCACCTTTACCATATTGTGCTGTAATCCAAGGAACAAAATCACGGTTTGCTTCCATTGCTTTTGAAATATCACCAAACAAAGCAGGAATAATAACCAAATCGGTTTTCTCCACCTCATTCAACAGCCTATCAGAATGAACAGAATACATTCCATCATTGAGTTTTATTTCCCTTTTCAAACCTACCAGTTCAATATTAAACAATGGTTCTTTGCCCGATTGTGTAAAAAACCGGTTAACCGCGCTAAAACAGTACTGTGGATCTGCAATGGCCTGCAGAACTGAACTTTCAAGAACAAGGATTGTTATATTTTTCACTTGAATAATTTGATTGAATTTCAGCTTCTTTAACGTTTTTTTGGTAATGATGGTTTCAAGGTTGGAATGAATAGAGAAGGATGTGGCATGCAGCAAATTTAAAAAGCATGTTGTCGCAAATTACCCCATCAATTGTCATTTTTGGACACCTTCATTTCTTAATTCTCAAACTATTTTTGTATGATCAGTATTAAAGTAATTATTAAAAACAAGTACCATGGAAACAATTGAAAAAACAAATATTACCGTTGGGGTAACCATTCATATGCCTGTTGAAAAAGTATGGGAGTTCTGGACCGACCCAAAGCATATCCTCCATTGGAATAATGCATCTGACGACTGGCATACGACTAAAGTAGAAAACGATTTACGCCCGGGCGGAAAATTCTTATCACGCATGGAAGCCAAGGACGGAAGTATGGGCTTTGACTTTACAGGAAAATACAATAAGATTGAGCTGCACAAATTAATAGAATCCACTCTCGATGACGGCCGGGAAGTCCAGGTGTCCTTCGTTTCAAATGGTAACGAAACAACAATAACGGAAATCTTTGAGGCGGAACAAGAGAACACGATCGAATTACAACAAGCAGGTTGGCAATCGATCCTGGATAACTTCAAGAAATATGCTGAGACTTCCGATAAAATGGAATCACTGCATTTTGAAATAAGTATCAATGCAAGCGCTGAAAAAGTGTATAATACACTGATTGACAAAAAGCATTACACAGAATGGACATCAGCATTCAATCCAACTTCGTATTACAAAGGTTCATGGGAAAAGGGATCTAAAATTCTATTCCTTGGAACTGATCCTAATGGGAATATGGGAGGTATGGCAAGCAAAATTAAAGAGAATATCCCCAACAAATTTGTGAGCATCGAACATCTTGGGATCTTCAAAGATGGGGAAGAGTTAACCACTGGTGAGGATGTAGAAGGCTGGGCAGGTGCCTTGGAAAACTATTCTTTTACGCAGAATAATGGAACAACATTGTTTTCAGTTGACACTGATTCCAATCAGGAATTCAAGGCTTATTTTATTGAAACATGGCCCATAGCATTGAATAAATTAAAAGATATTTGTGAACAATAGTTTTATACGAAGCATAAAGAATAGTTAATCCTTTAATAATAAACATCATGGCAAAAGTTAGCACTTATTTAAATTTCACCCGAAATACAGAGGAAGCATTTAATTTTTACAAATCAGTTTTTGGTGGCGAATTCGTTGGCGGTATTATGCGTTTCAGCGATGGTCCTCCCTGCGATGATACGACACCTTTTCCGGAAGAAGACAAAAATCTGGTAATGCATATGGCCTTACCTATTCTCGGCGGTCACTTGTTGATGGGATCAGATGCTCCTGAATCAATGGGTTTTAAAGTAAATTTTGGTAATAATGTCTATATTAATCTTCAACCCGATACACGGGAAGAAACAAGGCAACTTTTTAAAGCACTTTCAGATGGAGGAACAGTGGAAATGGAATTGCAGGACATGTTTTGGGGCGATTACTTTGGAAGCCTGAAAGATAAATATGGCGTACAATGGATGATTAACTGTTCAGAGAAAGAATAAGCATTTAAAATTAAATAACGATGGAAAATACAATATACCCTTGTCTCTGGTTTGATGGAAATGCAAAAAAGGCAGCAGAATTTTACTGCTCCGTTTTCAATGATTCGGTCATTACCGCCGAAAATCCAATTGTAGTAACCTTTGAATCCTCCGGGCAAAGATTCATGTGCCTGAATGGAGGGCCACAATTTACTTTCAATCCCTCAATTTCATTCTTTGTAGTTTGTGAAACCGAGGTGGAGATGGATAATGCATGGAAGAGTCTTTTGGAGGGTGGTTCTGTGCTAATGCCACTCGATAAGTATGAATGGAGTGCAAAATATGGCTGGCTGCAGGACCGGTTCGGTGTCAATTGGCAATTGTCATTTGGCAAACTGGAGGATGTCGGTCAGAAGTTCACCCCGGTTTTGATGTTTACCGGCGACCAAAATGGCAAAGCAGAACAGGCATTTCAATTTTACACTTCAGTTTTTGATAACTCTTCAGTCAGAGGCGTTTTGAGATATAACAAAGGCGAAAATGAAGCTGATGGAGCAGTGAAACATGCCCAATTCAGCCTTGGCAAACATGTTTTTATGGCAATGGATAGTTCCTTCCCGCATCATTTCAACTTTAACGAGGCCATCTCATTTGTGGTTGAGTGCGAAACGCAAAAAGAAATCGACTATTACTGGGATAAGCTCTCTGCTGTACCCGAAGCCGAGCAATGTGGATGGCTCAAAGACCAATTTGGAGTTTCGTGGCAAATAGTTCCAACCATTTTGGGTAAACTGATGAGCGACCCTTCCAAATCAGAACGTGTTATTCAGGCATTTCTTCAAATGAAGAAATTTGAAATTGATAAACTGATAAATGCTTGAATAAAGGGCACTTGTTATTCCAAACTTACCAAATATGAGGCGGCAATAATGGTTTTAGAGATATTAGCAGTGATCGGTCCCGGTAATCGGGATTAAAACGTATGATTTGTCCGCCTTCTTCCATATTTTTATCTTCCAATTCAGGATGAACATTCAGTGCAAAAAGTTAGTCGTTGCCAGAATAGAATAAGCAAGCGCATTTAGATTTGCATCCGTAAGTTTTGCAATTTCTGCTTTTAACTCATTATTAATTGCAATTGAATTGTGCAGAATTTTTACGGACGAGCCACCAAGTAATCGCCTTCCGAATAATATTCATTGATTACCCCGGCACTCCGCTCGCATTTGGCATTTGAATATCTAAATATGTGGAATATGCAGGCTTTTTCTTACTCGTTTAACTTTTTCTTTTTTAACCGGTTTTAGCCAGCTCTCTCTGTATTCATGAACAAAATCGGCCAAGTGACGAGGGTCGTGACCGGTGATGCTGCGGAAGACATCATTCGTATAGTTCATTTTCCCATTTCGCACAGCATTATAAAGCAATGAGAGGGTTAATACGTAAAGCAATGGTTTTTTATCGACCAATTTCTGTCGCACAAACTTAATAGCAGAAGGCCGTGTATATTTGATATCGCGTTCTAATTCAGATGAAAATATCTTTGCAATCTGATAAAAATCCATAACCTCGGGACCGGTAATATCGTAAGCCTGGTTTTCATGACCCGGGAGCATCAACACCGTAACGATTGCTTCGGCAACATCCCTGACATCGATATAATTGACAAGACCTGCACCTCCGGGAATATTAATCTTATCCAGATCCTGTATATCATGCCGATGAAAAGTCGACAGATTCTGCATATAAAGCGAAGGACGTAAAATTGTTGAGGGAATATTTAGCTTTTTAAAGTGGTTTTCGGTACGGTGATTGGCAAAGATACGATTACGTTCAGCCCCAACAATCGAAATAAAAACGATGTGCTTTACACCTACCTGCTCAGCCTTGGCCAGAAAAGGAAAAATATACTTCGAAACATCCGAAACCTGATTCGGGCGAATCAATACAATTTTGGTAACCCCTTCGAGCGCTCTGTCATACGTTGACGGTTCATCAAACTCAAACTGACAAAAATTGCAATTGGCAATCCCTTCAATTTTCCTTGCCCGTTCAATGTCCCGGACCGCAGCAACAACCTCAACTCCGGGATAATTTTTACTTTCCAGCAATTTAAGGGTAGTTAAACCAACATTGCCGGTAGCTCCGGTAATTAAAATCTTCTCCATAAACAAAGTAAAATACTGTTATGAAAATCAGACAAGCGCCCAAAATTCAACACCACAAAAATAAAACCTTTTCGATTAAACTAAACCGTTTAATTAACGCTGTGGCAAATATATTCCATAAAATAACCAAATTACTATTTTTCATCCTTTAAAATCCAATCGATGGCAGCGCTTCCAACGTTAAAAGCCAATCAATAACGAAGCTTTCAGGAAGTCGGAAGACAGAAGTCTAAGTGAGTAAATAAAAATATATTTTTGTGCTTTTAGAAAATTATTCGATCTATCTCAAAATTTGATAAAATGAGAATATTAATTGCTATGATCGCGTTCCTTTTCTGCGTGATCCAGGTGAACGGCCAGAAGCAAAAGAAAACCCATCTGTTTTCGGATATGCCCAAAGACCTGAGCCTCTTTATCAATCCGACATTTCAATTTAGCGAGATTGCACAACAATATTGCAGTACTCCCGGAATCCGGGCCGGAGTAATTATCAACAAAAGACTCATCATTGGGGGTGTTTACAATTATAATTTTAACGCGATCATACTTCCTGAGGCAAAAGGTGGCGGTAAACTTCGGATGCAATGGGGTGGTCTCCATTTGGAATACACATTGTGGCCTCAACAGTTCGTTCATCTTACAATTCCCGTATCTGCCGGTATGGGGAATCTAAAAACTACGGGTGGCACAATTGAAACAATGACAGGCAATCCGAATTTTTTATTCGCTGAGACAGGACTTATGATTGAATTCAATATTTGGAAACATGCCAAATTAGGATTGGGCGGAAGCCATCGCTACATCAGAAATGTGACTTATAATTCATTAACGACAAGTGATCTAACCGCTTTTGCGTTTGTAGCATCCGTCAAATTCGGTTTTTTTGATTACAATAAACGCCGTTAAAGTCTTTTTATCTCAACCATTTTGTCATAAGCATCTGTCAGTTATTAATTTCTGTCATACAAATTATCGACCCAGCAATGGAATTTTGGCTAAAATAAAAATTTGTAAATTCTTTTAAAAATATCTGTTGCAAATTATTGAAGTATGCTTATCTTTGCCACCCGTATCGAAGGAAGAGTTTAAGAACAAGATATTAATAAATAATAGTTCACATGAAAAAGGGAATACATCCGGAAAGTTATCGGCTGGTAGCATTTAAAGATATGTCAAACGAGCATACTTTTCTTACCAGGTCATCAGCTGCATCAAAAGAAATAATCGAAATTGATGGCGTTGAGTATCCGCTTATTAAGGTGGAAATTTCAAATACTTCACACCCATTTTATACCGGTAAAATGAAGCTTGTCGATACTGCAGGACGTGTAGATAAGTTCCTGACCCGTTATTCAAAACACATGGATAAACGCAAGCAATAGGCTGTAAAAAGAGCTTGAAAACCCCGTATTTTATCAGTACGGGGTTTTTTGTGTCTTTTTCATATTTGGTTTAAATTTGCTTTCCTCAACTGACAGAATGCCCCTTTTTCTGCAGTTATTGTGCGATCATCGGATTTGGCACACGAATTGAAACATGAATAGTCACCTCATTCAAATGAAGGTTGGGGACAAATTGTCATCACTTTAAACTTAAAATGGAAAACAAAAAAAATAAAACCTCAAAAAACAACTTCTTATATTCAAGGGAGATAGATGATCAGGACGACTTTATCCCGATTCTGGTCGATGGCGATGATTCCGATCTCAGTGCTGTTGAAGTGCCGGATATCCTGCCAATCTTACCACTTCGCAATACTGTTCTTTTCCCGGGAGTAGTAATGCCAATTACTGTTGGACGACAGAAATCACTTTTGCTGATCCGTGAAGCTTATTCGGGGAATAAATTGATTGGTACAATCGCCCAAAAAGACGGACAGATTGAAGATCCCGAACCTGATGATCTGTTTCAGGTTGGAACAATGGCCGAAATCCTGAAAATTCTGGAGATGCCCGATGGTTCCACATCTGTAATTATTCAGGGCAAGCGTCGCTTCCGGTTGAAAGAAATTACAGAAACAACTCCGTACCTGAAGGCAACAGTTCAGGTAATCGACGACATTTTGCCAACCACCAAAATGCGCGAGTTTACAGCATTGGTTGAATCGTTAAAAGATCTGGCCCTTAAAATTGTCAAATCTTCGGGCAACATTCCACCCGAAGCACAATTTGCCGTTAAAAATATTGAGAATGCCACCTTCCTGATTAATTTTATCTGTAATAATACAGAGCTCAACGCTTTGGAAAAACAGGAATTACTCGAACTGGACGATCTGCGCGACCGAAGTACTAAGTTGCTCACTTATCTTGTTCGCGAAGTTCAACTGATTGATCTAAAAAAGGACATTCAGAAAAAGGTGAAAGTCGATATGGATCAGCAGCAACGCGAGTACCTGCTTCACCAGCAAATTAAAACAATTCAGGACGAACTGGGGGGAAATCCTTCGGAACAAGAGATCGCCGATCTCAAAAAACGGAGCCTGGATAAAAAATGGAACGAAAACGTACAGGCGGTTTTTGATAAGGAACTTTCGAAATTGATTCGGATGAATCCTGCTGCCGGTGAATACTCGGTTCAGTCAGGTTATCTTGAGACTTTCCTCGATCTTCCCTGGAATGTCTATTCTGAAGATAATTTTGACCTGAAGAATGCCGAGAAAATACTTGACGAGGATCATTACGGTCTCGAAAAAGTAAAGGATCGGATACTTGAACACCTGGCAGTTTTAAAATTAAAGGGTGATATGAAGTCGCCGATCCTCTGTCTTTACGGCCCTCCGGGAGTTGGAAAAACTTCACTTGGGAAATCGGTTGCCAGAGCGCTTGGACGCAAATTCGTCCGGATGAGTCTGGGTGGACTTCATGACGAATCTGAGATCCGCGGACACCGCAAGACTTATATTGGTGCAATGCCAGGCCGTATTATTCAGAATTTAAAAAAGGCCGGAACTTCAAATCCTGTGTTTATTTTGGATGAACTCGATAAAGTTTCGAACGACTTTCACGGTGATCCGGCATCCGCATTGTTAGAAGTGCTTGATCCGGAGCAAAATGCCGAGTTTCATGACAACTATATCGATCTCGACTATGATCTGTCGCGTGTAATGTTCATCGCCACTGCAAATAGTTTGAGCACCATTCACCCTGCACTGCGCGACAGGTTGGAGTTGATTGACGTAAGCGGCTATTTACTTGAAGAGAAAATCGAAATTGCAAAACGGCATTTGATAACTCGTCAGCTGGAAGGCCATGGAATGAAAAAGGATGATGTGAAATTTTCAAAAGATGCACTCATCAGGCTTATCGAAGACTATACAAGGGAATCGGGAGTACGCGAAATGGATAAGCAATTAGCCAAAGTGATCCGGAGAGTCGCCCGAAAGATTGCTTTCGAAGAGGAGTTTAATAAGAAAATAGGACCTGCCGAGATACGCGAGTACCTGGGTTCGCCTAAATATAGCAAAGAGAGTTACGAAGGAAACGAATATGCCGGCGTGGTGACAGGTCTTGCCTGGACTTCAGCAGGCGGTGAAATCCTTTATGTGGAGACCAGTTTGAGTCAGGGAAAGAGTAAATTCACAATTACGGGTAACCTTGGCGAAGTGATGAAGGAATCGGCAGCAATTGCGCTCGAGTATTTGAAATCACACTGCAGTCAGCTTGGACTGAAACCTGCCGTCTTCGAAAAATGGGATGTGCACATGCATGTGCCCGAAGGAGCGATTCCCAAAGATGGTCCGTCGGCCGGAATTACAATGGCAACAGCGCTTGCGTCTGCTTTCACGCAGCGCAAAGTTAAAAAAGGGTTAGCCATGACAGGTGAGATTACGTTGCGCGGACGAGTTTTACCCGTTGGCGGAATCAAAGAAAAAATTCTGGCTGCAAAACGGGCCGGAATTAAGGAGATTGTGATGAGTAAAGAGAATAAAAAGGATATTGAAGAAATCAAAGAGATCTATCTAAAAGGCTTAACCTTTCATTACGTTGAGAATGTGGGTGATGTATTTGAGATCGCTTTGATGGATGAGAAGGTGAAAAATCCTTTGGCCATCTCTTAATTCAATTAAAAATATTAGAGCCGCTGCATTCGATGTAGCGGCTCTTGTATTTTATAATATAGCGATCTATCAATCAACAATATCGTTGGCTTGTTCCGCCATTACGAAGATGTTTTCCGCCCCCGGAACATTGCTTCGTAATGGCGGAACACTGCTTCGTAATGCCGGAACATATCTTCGTAATGGTGGAAAGATACTTCGTAACGGCGGAATATTACTTCGTAGTGGAGGAACAAAGCTACAATGTTGCGGAAGGCAACTTTTTTGGTCAGGAACATCCCTTCTGAACAGAGGAACTGATCATCTAACTTGAGTATCGACATTTCTTTCGTGGTGAAAAAGAAACTTATGATTGTTTTTTCGCAACAATTGTAAATGCCTTCCCCTCTTCGATTATTTCTTCAATAACAAAGCCATTTAATTTCATAAAAAGCTGTATCTCATCCCGGGTGAAGGCCCGCAATGTTGTGATATCATCAAACTCCGAAATCTCATGATCCTTCTCAATGATATATTTGGCAGTCCAATCATAAATCCAGCCGGTTGTGAGG
>Ga0302272_1001638_pt1 | contig 10011 bp, 7 predicted proteins | sample III_Bog_N1_2_FD_198772 | JGI IMG/M metagenome (GOLD analysis project Ga0302272, IMG submission 198772) | Peat permafrost microbial communities from Stordalen Mire near Abisko, Sweden - III_Bog_N1_2 | ecosystem: Environmental > Terrestrial > Soil > Wetlands > Peat | place: Sweden: Abisko...
CATTCTGCACGCCCACAAAACCATCATAACTAACCTGTATTTTTCCAGACTTACCCTGTTTGGTCGTGATCAGGATAACACCATTAGCAGCACGTGCCCCGTAAATAGCGGAAGAAGCACCGTCTTTCAACACATCTATGGATTCAATATCCGAATTGTTCAATGTATTAATATCACCACCCGCAACACCATCGATGACATAAAGGGGATCCGAGTTACCGGTGGTACCAATACCACGTATGTTTACTTTAAAATTTTCACCAGGTTCACCTGAACTTTGAGTAATGTTTACACCCGGAGTCTGACTCTGCATAGCTGTCAGTACATTGGTGGTACTTAGCTTCTGAAGATTGTCTCCTTTCAGTTGAACAGTAGCTCCGGTTACCAGTTTCTTTTTCTGGGTACCGTAACCGATAGCGATAACTTCATCCAACATTCTAGAATCAGATTGAAGAGATACATTAATAACATCACTGGTTACTTTAATTTCGAGTCTTTCCATCCCAATATAGGTGAAAACTAAGGTTGATCCCTTTGGTGCATTCAAGCTATACTTACCATTGAAATCAGTAATTGTTCCGGTAGTTGTTCCTTTCAATAAAATAGAAACACCCAGAAGCGGTGAACCATCACCAGCATCGGTCACAACCCCCGAAACAGAAAGATTCTGCTGTGCAGAAACAAAGCATACTCCAAACAGGAGTAATACCGCTAGAAAAATGATTTTTCTTTTCATGGAATTAAATTTAATATTAGAAGATTAAATATATATCGGAATAACGCATCCCGACCATGCAAAAATAAAGCTTTATAACAAAGCAAAACTATACTAATTTATCCTAATACAATACTTTTCAAACATTACTTCCCAACCAACACTTAAATTGGGTATAAAAATACATCAGTGGATGGCGTGTGAATTTGCAAAACGTGATATAAAGCTATTTTTTATATCCAGAATAAATGTGGGATCCTGATATTCTTTTTTCGAAAATACTGTGGGACAATACTTAATGCAATATAAAATATTTCATAAGCATGTAAAAACAACTCATAACACTGTAAAACCGGTTAACTACCAATTAAAATGACAGTCGCTGGATTTACCTTTTTCTAACTACCAGTCTGAATACTACTCAAAATTACAGAAAAAGCAGTTCTAACTTTCCATCATATTTCACATTTTATTTTATTACTTCATACACTTTTATCTGTTCTTTAACTGAATAAAACACAACAGTTGTAATGAATCTTTATTATCACATTTTCTCGGGCAACATCCGATCCGAATTGGATTGGCTTAAACTAAAAAGTGAGGGCTTCATTAAAATGAAGCCCTCACTTATAAAATATCAATTATGCAGTTCGTGGAATAGGGTAAATTATCTGTTCACATAGAAAATTTCTTCACCCTTCCATTGTGTCAACAGGACTGCTCACGTGGATGGATTCCGGCTGGTTGTTGAAAGCAACCCTTCAGAATAACGGGAGTTCTTAGGCTTTCTTCACCTGAGAGAAAGAACCATGTATGGATTTCAGAAGCCGTTGTGGGCTGCATTCAGGTACAATGATTCGGCGTACGGTTTGCAAAGGCACGATAGAATCGCGCTTTGTAGATAATGAAAACGAAAGCTTGAAATACTTGCTCAGCTCCAGAGCCCCTTTGTGGTCGTAGACCCCGTTCGGATAAGCCCAGTATTCAACCGGCATGCCCACAATTTTCTCCAGCTTTGCTTTAGGCGCTACTACCTCTTTCTGCCAGTCAGCCGCGTCCTTATATTTGATCACCATGGTATGGTCCCAGCTATGCAGGCCTACGGTATGTCCGTTTTTAGCCAACTGTGCAATTTGCTCGGTAGTCATGTAATTTTTTTTGTTGTAGGTAATGGTCATGATAAAAAAGGCACCCCTGAAACCGTATTTCTCCATCACCCGGGCAGCAATGGCTGAATGCTCAATACGCGAATCATCAAATGTTATCAGGATTGGTTTCGAAGGCAGTTCCTTATTATACACCAGGTAGTCATACAATTGCGCTGGCTTGATAGAGTGGTAACCGCTATCGGCCAAGACTTTCATATGGGCAGTAAACGTTGCCGGGCTAACCGTATAATCACCTTTATGGTCATTTTCAATGCGGTGGTAACACAGTACTGGCACCTGCTGTTTCGCATAAATCACGGAAGAGGAATTTTTGGTCTCATGAACTGCAACAGATTCTTTTTCTGTCACACTACTCGATACTGCACTCTGTTTTTCAGTAGCTTTATTGGTTTTGTTACAACTGATAACCGTGAAACACAACACTACGGTGCAAAGAAGACTAATTTTTCGATTCATGTTAGTTATTTTTTAAGTGGGCAGCAAGCTTGAGCCTACTTTCGCCCTGAAAAGATTATGGATTATGTTCAATGAAAGGCCTACGCTCCGCTCGTTTTAATTTTCTTCCAGGCAGAATAAAGACTTATTTACTTCTAAGAAACAGTTTCGTATATCAAAGGGTTCAACCGGAATAAAATGAATAGTCGGGTGGCTTAAATCATCAATCTGCTGTACTGTTTCGCAATACCACAGTTGAAAAGTTACAGGATCCGGTATCAACACCATCAAAACCTGATCGCCAACCCTAAGCCGGAGGAATTCACCCCAAGCCTGATATCGTAATAGGCTTCCTTGTGCGAGGTCATTATTTCCTGATTATAGGCATTCACTGCTTTCAGGATATTGTGGTTCGCCGAACTGATGACAGGGATAGCAATCACTACCAACCCGCACCCTACCGCTGCGAGTGTCCAGTTAGGCTTTCCACCTCCAATGGCTGTACCGATAGGCCACCCGATCATGAAACCGCCCGCATAACTCAACACACTTGCAAACCCGACACTGCTCTTCACTTTTTTCATATATTCTGCTGATACAGCATTCTTTTGAATGATATTCCCTAGTTTGTCGGCCCCTATTTCTTCCCCATGATATTTGTACCGCCAACCATTCCCCTTTTTTACAACCTGAATGGTATCTAACTCCGGCACCTGTACTTTCTGACGTGCACTGTCACCTGAAGTGGCTGTTGCAACTGGCACCTCAAACGAACTTACTTTGTAGATGGAGGCTGTGATACGATGACACGAACTGAGCACATCAGGGTATTGATGCTTTACGATCTTTAATGCATTTCCACCTGCTTTCCGGGCTTCCTGCCTGGCAGCTTCAAGTACAGTTTCATAATCGCAGTGTGAAGTAAAACCCGAATCCCCTACTTTCACTTCCCCTAGCAATTCCGAATGGACAGGAACATCATCCGAAAGATCAATCACTTTTACTTCCTGCGTTTTGTCAAGACCAGCATAGTTTTTTGAAAGAGATGTACTGATACGTGGAGAACATGAATTTAATGAAAGGAGCGTACCAACCACCAGAAACAGGGTGCTTAATTTTTTCATTGTGGAATTTTTAATAGTGAATTGTTTTTTCAGTTTTTAAGCAGAGAAAGAACCATTTTAACAAGCTCCAAAATTACAAATTATTTTTTAAATTATTCACAGTCGTGTTAATTAATTTTCAGATGTACCTGCCTGCATTTTCAATTCCATTCCGCGCAGTTTTTTCAGGATTTTTCTTCGGTCTCATTTTATCATCCTCTCGACTCAATGATACAGATGCAACTTAGATAAAATACAGATAGTACTTGGCTCTATAAAAAATGGTTGGGTAAACCCTTTTTGTCAATTAACTTGTTTACATGATAGTTGTGGTTCAAATGGGTTGAAGCCCTAAAAGTGTTTTAGGTCTATAAGCCCCTGATTTAAGTAACAGGCATACTAAACTGTTGTATTAACCGAATCGATTGTAAAATAGCTGTTACCTCTTCCGGCTTGACTGAAGTGGCGACAGATATATGGATCCTAAAATGGGCCATTCTATTATTTCAATTACGAATCCGGATACAACCCACTTACAATTATTCCATTTACGCGAATTGAGTTTTCCACTCACCTATTCAAAAAACAATCCTCCTCTGGAATATCCTTATTCCGGTTTTCTATCTCCAGGATTCAACTAGTGGTTGTGTAGAGTTCACTTTCATGAATCAAAGTGACCAATTCATCACAGCAGAATACCAATTCACCGTCTAATCTATACCTGGTCGTATTCTACTTTAGGATATCCCATAGATGTCCCATAGATGTCCCATAGATATCCCATAGATATCCCATATTAATATTGGTATGGGTTATCTATGGATTATGAGTGAATTATTTATGGGTATAGTATTTTTTTACCTAAAAGAGGTAAAGAGAAGGATACGAGTAAGAAGGGTATAGACGTAAGTAGTTTTGTAGAGTTATTATTAAAAAGGTTCAAGGAAGTCGATACCTGTTCATGTTGTAAAATCACATCACCTGCCTAAATCGTTATAATCCGGTTAAATAAATTTTTAAATCCTGCGTTTAAAGCGACTGGATAGTGAGATCATGAACTAAACAATCAACCATTTTTCTGAACGGCAGCCAACGGGAATAAGAATCGGCTTGATGCTGATACCGAACAATGCTTCAGTGGCAGTTAGTCTGAGAATAAATGTACGCAGATCAGTTTATGCAACGCGACGAAACAAGCATAAAGCAGAATAACATTTCATATCATGCATTACGTATTGATAAATTTACAGCGCATCACTTTCCACAAGCAAGCTATTCCTTAGAGTCGTAGATTCAGGTGAAAGTGTGTCGCGGGGATGCAGTTAGAAACTCAACTTTACGTGAGATCAGGAATGTTTATTTCCAAAGAACCATGGATGACACAAAAAAAGTGTCTATGCAACTTGATTAAGCTGCATAGACACTTTTCGGTATTCGATAAACGGGTTACTGGATAGTGTCTCCGGTTTGTTCGGTTTGAACAGCAGATTCAATGGCCTTATCGGTAGCTTGTTTTTGCTCTTCCTGACCTTGATTGGTTTTTAGTTGTTCAATTGTCTTGCGCAGGTTTTCACGTTGGCTGTTATACTGATCTACATACCCTTTGTTTTGATCGGGTTCATAAAGCCAGTTCACAGAATTAATTTTCAACAAGGCATCATCATATTTCTTATCACTCACAGCCTGGTTCACTTCATTAATAAGGATCTCCAGACGGGCTTTTTCGTCATTAACCGATTGTTCGGTTTTATCTTTGCTCTTTTGAGAAGTGTTATAGGTCATGACAAAAACTGCAGAACCTATCAACACGATTGCCAGGACAATCAGGAGAATCTTAGAAGTAGATGATTTCTTCGGTTCCGGTTCATAGGATTGTTGTGGTGGTGTGGCACTGGATACCGGTGCGTGATGAATAACAGGCGTAGGTTCAGTTACGGGTGTGTGCACTGGTTTAACCGGTTCCTGAGGTTGAGTTGGTTCCGGCGTTGCTGCGGGATTTTCGGTTGTCGAATCAGCCGGTTGTACAGGGACTTTCGGAGTTTCGGTTGATTCCGGTCCGGTTGGTGTTTCTGAAGAAGTTGTTGTCATTGTTTGAATTTTAGAGGGTTGGTATAAGGATGAAGCTGTTGTGTTTCTTGTTGCAGAAACCGGGTGTTGGTGGCCATCTCCTGCTGGATCGGGTGTCAAAACCGGTTCTGTCTTTTTCAGCTTATAATTCTTTAAAGTAAAAAAAATGAATAAGATCGAGGCCAGTATAAACAGGTAGATTCCATTTTGAGGATCTACGCTGCTTCGGGAAGTTACATCACCATAATTGGCACTATCGTGGGAACCGGCACCAAACCATTCGTGAAGGTATCCATATCCGTTGATGAAATTAACAATCCCAGCTACAAAGGTCCATCGATATTCTTTGTAGGCCAGAAAGCCACCGAGTAAGGCAACCAACAAACCAATGATACCATACCCGATAGAAATTCCGGATATGATTACCGGTTGGAAAGTCTCACCGGCATCCATCGGACTACCCGCTCCAGAGACTTCTACCCAGGGTAAAAAGACAGAAATTACGGTTAACCCCACTGCACCCAGTGCCAGGTAATTTACTTTATTCATTTGTTTCATTTTTTTATAGGGTTATCTAACAAAGTAGCTGAACCTATATAGCATGTCGTTTTCAATAGCAATAAAGCGGTATGCCGTTTCAGGTTTTGAAAGCCGGAACGGTATCAGGTACTCAAAAAAGTGCCGCTCCGTCCTTCTTGGTGAATAGGGTTTATCCTTTGTTGGGAAATCATTTATCAGACCCGGATCTTCAATTTCAGGACTTCAACCCAGTATTTAATTACAGACCACAAAATTACGCATTTCATTTCACTTATGCTGTCATTTCGTGTGGAAATTTTACATCCGTCAACTACACACAAACTCCCGGAACCCTAAATCCAGTGATTATGATAGAGTGAAAGCCACATGAAAGTATGTCGCCCAAAGCATATACCAAATAACCCGTTCAATCTGTCGATTTGAACGGGTTATTCATGCAAACAGGGTTTATCTGTTTGTGTATTCCTTTAGTCTTTCCAGATCACTACAATTTGTACCCGTCTGTTTCTGGCTCTGTTTTTCGGGGAAGTATTTGGCACCAAAGGCTGATCATAGGCCATACTTTCAGTCTTAAGCTGTGAGTAAGTGACACCATGTTTCGTAAATTTACGTTTCACATTGATGGCCCTTTTCATTCCCAGGGCTTTATTTATTTTATGAGTACCGATATTACAAGTATGACCAACTAACCGTACATGGATAGAAGAGTTAGCCTTTAAAATATCACTTAACTGCCCAATCATTGAATTTTTTGATTCGATTACCTGAGCAGAGTTGAAACCAAACATGATATTCATGGATTCGGCAATTCTTTTAGCATCTTCAAAAGGATCGCCGGTATGGACCGGTTCGGGTTTTGCAATTACCTGGACAGGTTCAGCTTGTTTGGGTTGAACCGGTGTTTCAACAGGCTTTTGAACGGGTGCTTCAACAACAGTGGGTGCCTGTTCGGCTACGACAGCTTCCTTGGCAGGAGGAGTAGTTACTACCGGTTGTGGCGTTTCTACCGGTTGAATCGCCGGAACCGGCGGTGTTGGTTCTACCGCTGACACAGGTGGTATAGCTACTACAACGGGAACTGGCTCAATCGGTGTAACTGGTTGTACAGGTGCTACCGGTTCTACTGCAGGAGCGGGTTCTACCGGTGGTACAACTACTACTGCGGGAACTGGTTCTATCGTTGGAACCGGTTGTACGGGTGCTACAGGTTCTACAGCAGGAGCAGGTTCTACCGGTGGTACAGCTACTACTGCGGGAACTGGCTGTTTAGGTTCAATAAGGCTTTCAGATTCTACGATAGGGCTTTGTTCGCCAAGATGAAGATAGACCCCTACTTTCACACCGACAGCTATCGGTGTTACGCTATTGGTTTGTGTTGAAGCAAGCATCCCGTTATAAACGCCACTATTGGCTTTTGGTTGATAGATCAATTGGGAACCTGGGTTCAATATATTGTTCAATCCATAATTTAAATAGGCACCCACATACAAATCGAGTTTCTCGGATAATTTATAGAGTCCACCCAGATCGGCAATACCCATAAAAGCCGTTTTAAAGGTGGTATTACCGCTGAAATGATTCGTCATGGTAGAAAACCCATGTTGAGGCATATCGCTCAATGGAACGTTCCACTTAATGTAATAGCCTGACGTTACCAGTTCACCTCCGTTTGATTTATAACTGCCATTCACTGGAAAAGAGATCTTACCTCCCACAGAGGCTAACAGTCCTAATTTAGGAGATATCGGCTGTTTAAACATGACAGCAAGCGGAATATCAATCATAAGGGCCTGTTGTTTTTCCTGCCAGTTCTTATAATTTGCACTAAAATCATACCCGACTCCTTCGGTATCGATATCAGGAGTAGTTGACAAATAGTTTAAAGTAGAAAGTGAATTAAACGATTGAAATCCAAGTCCTGTATGTAAACCCCATTTCGGTGTAAAAAAGAAACTGTACCCAGCGTTTAACGTATATCCAACCCGTCCTTTTTGAGTCCCGTTCTGGAGCGAATAGGACAGGTTATGATAACCGCCACCCACATTGAAATCAATAAAACTTCCTGTTTGTTGGGCTTGTAAAGCTCCATACAGAACTAATGCAAATACGAGTATTAATTGTTTCTTCATTTTAAATCTTTTTACTTAGAGGTTTTCAATAGGTTTTATGGTGATTCACCGGGACTCTTGGAGTCCCGGTGAACATTTTTTATTGTGTTACAATGACTTTGAAAGGAAATTCCTGTCCTTTGGAAGTAGTGACACGTCCAAGGTACATACCTTCCACCGGAGGTAAAGTAATGGCATTGAGTCTTTCCACTTTGGAAGAATGGTAAACACAGACACCTTGCATGGAATAAAAAGAAAGTTCTGCACCATCGAGGTCTTCATTTTCCATACCGGTTAATTTAACAGTAAGGGCTTGATTTACTTTTACCGGACTCGGGAATACAATCACCTTTTTAGACAATGGGATATTCAACACCTTAGCACAGGTATAAAGTGTTTGTCCATCGACAGTAGTCAACTTCAACGAATAAGAACCTACCAGACCGCCAAGATCATTATAGAACTGTTTGGTTGCCCCTTCCAGTGCTACCCCATCTTTATACCACTGGTAAGCGACAAATCGGTTGCTGCTGTTATCGCATAACACAACATCATCAAACTTGGCAACTATAAAGTCAGTAGATACGTTGATGGTAAACAGGAATGTATACACCGGGCTTTCAACACCCAATTCATTCCGCATTTGCAAGGTTCCCTGATACGAGCCATCTTTTGTTCCTTTTGGAATGGTTATGGCTAGCACATCACTGCTAAACACGGAAGGCAAATTTGAATATCCTACATTTTGGAGACCTGCTGCAAGGGCAGTTGCTCCGAAGGTGATCTTATATTGCGTTGGCGTACCTGTCAGGATAGTATATCCCAGATCCATGGTAGAACCCTCACAACCTGTGGTTACATTGACCAAGGTACTCAGGGTAACACTTTCGGAAATTTTCGCTCCCGTCACCGGCAAGCTAACCGGTGCCAGGTAATTGTTCTTAGCAGTACCATTCAGAGCGTAGACCACAGTTATCGTTTTATTTATACCCACGGCAATTGAGTTATAATTGGCTGTTCCTGTCACGGTTACTTTTCCTGCATCAACAGCTTCAATACCCAGCAAACTGCCTATGGTTGTAATGACTGCAGTTGTGTTCCCGTCATACATTTTATCCATTACAAGAACAGGATTGGTAATTGTCAGTTGTTTTGAGGTGATCTCACCCGTAGTAATCGTATAATTCGCAGGGATTACATAATTGCCCGATGCCGAGCCTGACAGATTATATTTAATAGCAATGGTTTTACCCGTTCCGGCATTTGCATTATCCGCTGCTTCCACTCCGGATAGAGTTTCTATGTTAAAGACGGCATCAGTGGTTCCGTTATAAACTTTGCTGGTCGTTAATTTAATTGTTGCAACCACCAGCAATTTGCCGGTAATGGTTCCGTTCAACTCAATATAACTGGATGGAACGAGGTAGTTTCCGGCCGTTAACCCGGCAAGTGAATAAGTACAGGTAATCGTCTTTCCGGATCCGGCATTTGCATTGTTATATGATGCTGAAGCTTTCAGGGTAACATCGTCCGTACCTACAATACCTGAAAGAACTCCCGGAAGCACTACTGCAGCAGTAGTTCCATCATAGACTTTCGATATGGTTAATATAGGATTCGAAGCTGTCAATGGTTTCCCGCTGATCTCGCCAGTAATGATGGTATAGTTTGCAGGAGCTGCATAGATCGCAGATGCCGAACCAGTCAACCCGTACGTTACGGTAATGGTTTTTCCTTTTCCTGCATTTGCATTATCATAAGAAGCAGTAGCTGTCAATACAACATTAAGAACATCAGCCGGATCAACTCCTGAAAGAATACCCGGAGTTACAACTGCCGCTGCACATCCATCATAAACCTTAAGTGTCGTTAAA
>Ga0302272_1001640_pt1 | contig 10009 bp, 7 predicted proteins | sample III_Bog_N1_2_FD_198772 | JGI IMG/M metagenome (GOLD analysis project Ga0302272, IMG submission 198772) | Peat permafrost microbial communities from Stordalen Mire near Abisko, Sweden - III_Bog_N1_2 | ecosystem: Environmental > Terrestrial > Soil > Wetlands > Peat | place: Sweden: Abisko...
AAAGTCTCTGAAACAAATCCCAAAACGGTGGGCAATGCTTCGCGCCAGTAAGTCCAGTTATGCGCGCCGTCACGAACCCTAAATTCGTGGGGAATCTCCTTTTTGCGCATCGCAATATGAACAAGTGAATTTCCTTCGTAAAGAAAATCATCATCCCCGCAGTCGATATACCAGCGTACCGCCTTCTTCTGATCATCAGGTATTTGGTTGATAAGGTTCAGCGCATTGTGCTTTTCGAAATAGGTTTTGATCTGTGCTTCATCCGTAATTCCAGGATCACTTTTACTCATGCGGGTCTTGGCTTCTTCAATACTCAAAGGTCCAATATAAGCACTTAACGGACAGGCTGATGAAAATAATTCGGGATGATGTAATGCATACATAAAGGTTCCTCCTCCACCCATTGACAATCCAGCTATTGCACGATAGCGTTTTTCAGCTTTTATCCGGTAGGTTTTTTCAATTGTAGGTAGAAACTCCTGGAAGAAAAAGTCTTCGTAATTCCAATCACCTCCAATGCTGTTAAAATATCCCATTCTACCAGTATCGCCATCGGGCATCACAATAATCATTGCAGTGGAAATTCCATCCTGAATTGCCTTATCTGCAATGCGTTGTACTTCGCCGAACTGCACCCAGCCCGTATGATTGTCTGTTGCTCCATGAAGCAAATAAAGTACTGGGTAACTTCGTTGCGAAGTTTCGTAACCGGCTGGCAGATAAATGGCATATTTCCGGTCACTTTTCAGAATTTTACTTGGAAGTGACAGGTTGTCTGATACTTTACTTATTTGGGCTGAAGTCAACAGCGAGAAACAAATAAAGATCGACGAAAATAGAAATACCTTCTTCATAATTAATTTGTTTGGAGTTTTTAATGTGATTCAATAACCATTGTAAATATATTAAATGATAATCAGATATCAGTTGATTGCGTTGATTAAGGCGTGAATCCTTTCCATTTTTCTGCAACGGTTTGTGGTTGAGGTACAAATTCAAATCTAAACGGATTTTCCTCAAACTGTGAGTAGATTGACTTCCCTGGTTCAATGGTAAACTGATGGTATAATTCCGGCCTTTTGACAACCAATTCACAGTCAAGATAATTCAGGTTTTTATGCCATTTAATGGCCCCATTCTCCGAAATAACAGGAAACCATGCCAAGCCTTTGTGCCTGCGAACTGCTTCATATTCAAATCCGTATTCGCGGTCGCACCATGCTCCAAAAGTCAGTGGCTGCTCCTGATCCGCGCTTATCGTGGCGTGTGCCCAGTAGGGAGGAACAATCACCACATCACCTGGTTGGGCAATAACAGCAAAACACCGCCCAGGCTGATCTTCTGCTGTTTCCTGCATATAAATGATGGCTTTGCCCGACCATATCTCGTAAACTTCGGGCGTTGACCAGCCTGAAAGAGGCGATACTTTGTGAATATGTCCCTGACTGCGAACCGGCTCAACACCCAAACAACCGGCAGCATAAGTCACCGCACCATACAACAAGTGAAGATGTTCTAGTTGGAGGAGGTGCTCGATTTTTCCTACATCCATGGCTATTGAATACACCGGATCGGGTACTGTACATTCCGGGTCGCGCAAGCTTTCACGAATCGAATCAAGTGTGCGGTTTTCGACAACAGGGCCAAAAACATTTGACCCGTATTCGAAGCCCATGGGTTGAGTGGTAGGTTTTATATCGAATCCTGGATAAAACTTCATTTTGTTGATTTTAGCCACACGACCGTGCAACTCTACATTTCGTTAAAACCTCACATATCCTTTTAATGTGCCGCACTTTTGACCTTCGCCGGACCCGAATGGGCGAATGGTATATGCTCCAACCTTGGCCGGAACAATGAACACTTCGGCATAATTGACGACAAACGGCTCAAAAGCATTCAATGGACTTTCGACAATCACTTCATCCCCTTCAACCAAACAAATCACATGAACACCACCGTTCGTATGATGTTCGACCTTTTTTGTGAACCAATGGCGTCGCGTTTCAATAAACTCGCGTTCGTGCAATCCTGTGCTTTCTTCCACCCAGCCATCGCCTTCAGCGACTACCTGAACATGGTTAATCAGATTTTCTTTTGTCCACTGTGTGGTCCGATCCCACTGTATATTAGGTTTGCCGTGCTCAATATTGATAGGTCGCGGTTTGCCATCCATCCCCAATCGTCCCCAGTCCCAAAGTTTGAAGGTGAAAATATAGGGTGTTGCACTGATTTCGAGGACCATACTGTTTTTCCCGGAACAGTGTACAGTTCCTGCCGGAATCAGCACATGATCATGCTTTTTCATTGGCCAGGTTTGCACATGTTTTTCTGCATCGAACGGTTTTCCTCCCGCCTGGGCTTCTTCCAGATCAGCCAGCATTGCTTCCGGATTTACATCTTCGCGTAAACCAATGTAAACAATCGCATCCTCTTCGGTATCCATCATGTAATAACTTTCATCCTGAGTGTAATGCATCCCGAATTTTTCCTGGATATATTCGGTGAGCGGATGAACCTGCAAACTCAAATGGCCGCCTTCCATTGTGTCCAGAAAATCGAATCGTATCGGAAATTCATCGCCAAAACGTCCGTGAACAGGATCGCCAAGCAACTCGCGCGGATGACTGAATACCACGTTGATGGATGGAATTTCGATGATGTCTTCACCAAATTTCAGCAAAAGACTGTTTTCTTCGGGAACACAGTTGAAACACCATGCATAGTTGGGAGCTGAGACATCAAGATTGCAAACTTCTTTCATCCACTGGCCACCCCATGGTCCCGGATCAAAAAAAGGAACCACACTGAACGGACGATTGATTGCAATTTTCATTCCTTCAAGAATCGCTTTTCCTTCAACCATTTTAGGCTGACCAATCTTATTCGTATCAAGTAGAAAATCCCATTTGTCAAATAGTGTCTTTTTCAGTCGGTCGCAAACGCGCCAGTCCACAAAATATCCTTGTTTGTAGAGCAGCATCCAATCGGTGGTATCCCGGTTTTTTACACCCAGATTGTCGACCAGGTGTTGGCGCATCCTTAATTGAATCTCCCAGCGGGCCATATCGGCATATACAAGCAAATCAGGTTTAGGACAAAGTAGTGCAGCACCGTAGCCATAAATCACGATCACGCCTTCTTCTGTCGAATCAATTTCAGCCTGAATAGCCGTAACTTTTTCCGAATCAAAGTAGGGATCCATCGTCAATCTGGTTAGGAAACCAAAAACTCGATCATTGGTTACATCCGGAAACACAAGTTTTTTGATTTCTTCTTCGGGCAGCATAGAATCTTCTGCCAGAATAAAACGGGTATGATTCAAACCTTTCTTCAGATTGGCAATCAATTCTTCATGGATCACACCCTGGTAAGTTTCAATAACCACGATCTTTTTCTTTCCACCAAGATCCGATATTTCCTTGTTTAAACGGGTACAAATGCCTTCCCAACTGTTTACAACCTTGTATTGATTGTTTTTTACTTCAACAACAGGGAGATTATTGAATTTCGATGGCTTGTTTAAATATTTCATTCTCAATTAATTTATATTCTCGAACAGGCATATAGTTCACAATATATGTTTTTACTATGTTTTCTATGTGACTGTGGTTTATTTTTCACTTACCGATGATCGCACCAGGTAATCTGCCCCATAAAGAGCGGCTGAATCAGGGAATCTGGCTTCAACCAATTTTACTTTACCCCAGGGCGTCCAGGCGAATTTATTGACATTCTCCTGAAGAATTGGCAAAAATACAGATGCACTTTTCATGATGCCACCACTTAGTATTATTATTTCCGGATCGAAAGCATGAATCATCGTGATGATCCCAGCTGACCATGCCGATAAACAGTGCGCAAGCACCTCTTTAGCCACAAGATCATTATTCCCCGCATGATGGAAAAGTGCTTTAAAATCGAGTACCTTCTCATCTCTTATAGAACTATTTTTAAATTCGGGATGTTCCTTCAACAAAGAAGGTAAACGCCAGGTGGATGCTTCGGCTTCAACACACCCTTTCCCTCCACAGGTACAGGGAGATCCTTCATGGTTCACCGTAAAATGTCCGCCCAGGTTCCCTGCCTGAAAATGTTTGCCTTTTAATAACTGTCCATTAATGAGAACACCGGTACCAATTCCTGTTCCGATTGTCATCATCACCAGATCGCGGTACTCTTTCCCTGCACCGCATTGCCATTCGCCCAACAATGCCATCCGGGCATCGTTTTCTGCAAAAAGCGGCCAGTTCCATTTCTCCGAAGCCCAGCCAACCAAATCTACATCAGGACCATCCTCGTATTTTTGATTGGTGGAGAGAATCCTGTTCTTCGATGAGTCGACCAATCCTGCAAAAGAAAATCCGATTCCCAGAACATCTGTGGCTGACAGTTGATTGGCTTGAAGTAATATTCCGATGACTTTTTCCAACTCCGGAAGCTGTGGTTTCAAACCGGAAGCTGATTGTGCTTTGATTTCTGTCCGGTCAACCAACTGACCGTTTTTCAGTAATCCTATTTTAATAATTGTTCCGCCTAAATCGATTGCAATGGTGTGTTTCATTTATCTGTTTTTTATGTAGAGACGCACGGCAGTGCGTCTCCATATGTGCCAATTAATTGTTTATCTGACAGTTGTTATTCTACCCTGATCATTACAACTCCCCATGCCGGGATCTCAATATTACTATTTATTTCCTCGGTTTTATTTTCGCCAGAGTTGGTCAGCCAAATGTGTTGTATTGGTTTCTTTTCTGAAACCAGGTTGGTTTTAACAGGTGACTCGGATGAATTGAAGAGGGTTAACAGGCGTCCTTTACCGTTGTCGCAAGGTTTGAAAGCGGTTACGATTACCTGTGACTGATCGGGATAAATGCCAGAAGTTACCGGGGTATTTTCTGTAGCCTGTTTTACAAGCAATGGCTGACTTAATCCAATGGCATACTGCGAATTTTCACTGGCACTGAACTGTTTGTGAGGCCAAAGCGCATATCGGAATGTAATTAATCCTTCCTGGTAAGCCCTGTAGTTAGTTCCCCAGTGATTATTCAGTGCCCATGAAAACAGTGTCTGCGTAGGTTCGATGTGCTTTCTCCAGATGTCCGGATTGGTTTGTGATCCAAGCATAACTGCCGTAATTCCTCCAACTTCGAAAAGAGGAGCATCCAAAGTAATCAATGCAACGCCATTTTCCTGGTTTGAAACGTCGGCCCAACGATTTGCAGTCAGCCAGTTTTTACAGGCACTCGGTATCTGATCTTTTTCGGGTTGCATCACACCATAAGGAACATCCAGTTTGACAATGCCATTGGGTACCTGGAACGGGAAAGCGAAGTTTACACTTTCTTTACCTCCCGTTTGAGCAAATTTCCAGTCACCTGGTTTTGGGTTGATCTGTGCCCGTTTTTTATCTAAAATGTTTAAAAGTTCCACTTGTTCCTGACCTGCCATTAAACGTACTTCGCGGACAAGTTTGTAGCAGGCCGGTGCTTCTGATTCAATCAAAAATGAGGCAACGAGTGGCCCTTTTTCTTTGACAGATATCTGAACCTTTTTTATTCTCTGAATGTCATTGATTTTATCCGATTCAAGAAAAGCATAGTCGTTCAAACCGTAGCCTGATGAGGTATTTACAAAGTTAATGTTTTTGGTGGCTACTGATTTTAATTCAGCGATGGCGCCAGTTTGGGGATCGATACGCAACGAAACGAGACCGTTATCAATGGTTGTACCCTGAATTTTCACAATGCCTTCAATAAAGGCTTTTCCCTTGGAAATCACAAACCTTTTTGTGGAATAGGGGGGAAGTGATTTTACCAGAATTGCCAATTCACCTGTCGAAAGTCGTTGCGATGGAACCGGCTTTTTATCAGAATTCATTACGCGGTCGCCGGTAGTAGATAAAGAGATAGGAATCAACACAACTTCTGTACGTGGCCATGAACTTGTATTGTACACATCAATAGTTGTGATTAAACTTGTTTTATCATTTAAAACCAACGCTTTGTCGAGTAAGAGATGCGATTGTTTGTCGGCGTCAAGTGCATACGATTGTTTGATGTCCCACTGTTCTTTGGTCATTTTGTTTTCAGGATCGGTGAGGCTGCACCATGCTCCCCAGGTATGCTCGGAGTAAAGCAACACTTTTTTCCACGCTTCTTCAAATTCACCAACAGGGTAGCTTGACTGATCTTTCATTGCCCACAACGCTTCAGCTTGCGACAGACGGTCAGAGCTTGCCCGATTCATGCCTGTTTCGAGTGCAGAAGAGCCGGCACCATCCTCCCAATAAGGTGTCCAATCGCCTTTTACACTTTGTAACTGGCTTCCAAACTTATTTTCGAATGCTTCAAATGCTTCACTCGTTGAGGAAATAATAAACTTAGGATAGGTGTATTTTGAATTCCAATCTTTCACAAATTCAGGTATTGCTGGATCGGGTTCGGCATTGTCACCATGACCGCTCCAACGAAGGTGAGCAATCTCGTACGGATAGTTGGTGCTATCCAATTGATTTGCAAATTTCTCTACAAATTCGGGTGAAAGTTTTCCGATCATATGCGATAAGGCATATCCTTTTAGCGGTACCCAAACCAGTACTTTTTCATTTCCGGATGGCGAAACCCAATAGAATGGTTTGTTTTCCCATTTAACCAGGATGTCGCCGATACGATCGAAATAGTTGGGTGCCGTTGAAAAGTATTTGATGCCGGCTTGAGACATCGCTGTTACAGTTCCCCAGGTTTGACCGGGAATATCGCTTGTCATTGCAGCAGTGATTGGCACCTTGCATTTCTTTGCCAATTCGGTGGAGAATTTAAACAACCTTGAAAGCTCCTCCGGGCGGCATAATCCAGTTAAAACATTCAGGTACATACCGTTTAATGCAACTTCCCCCCGTGTTACAGCATCCAGAAACTCTTTTTTCTGAGTTTCGTTCATTCGTTTGAGGTATAAATCAGCAGCCCAACCAACTTCCACGTTCCAGACAAAACGGGATCCTACGGGATATTGAGCGGTTCGTTTGGCAATCTCCATACCTTTTACAAGATTTTGGACCTGCTTGTCTTCAATCGCCGTTTGAATTTCGGTGTAGCCGATATCTGTATGCGAATGATTCAGAAGATAGCATACCAGCTTTTTAACTGGTCGTAAAATAACCTTGGTTTGATAGGCAGGTAATCCTTTGGATTCAATTTTCAACGCAATATTCTGTTCTGTTGCAACCGCTTTAACAGGAATCTCTATACTGTTTTCCCCTTTTTTTAGATGAAGTGTAAAAGGTTCGTTACCATCAATATATGCGACAGCCAGACATGAATCTCCAGAGTAATTCGCTTTTACGAGAATCGGCTGGAACTCCGCGCTGTTTTTCTCCAGAAGAAAAGGCAAAGCCTTAATTCCGGTAATTTCAAGTTTTTGATTTGATGGCTTTTGGGCCACCGAAACGGATGTCATCAGACACATAGCTGCAATGACGACAATTGCCAGATAATTAATTCGTTTGTTTTTCATTGGTTGATAATTTGTTGTTAATGGTCATATTCTTTATTTTATTAGCTTTTTAGTAGTATAGAAACGCTCAGTTTGTAGAGACGCACGGCCCGTGCGTCTCTACAAAATTCATCTTCGTCTTTACCCCAATTCTGGTTTACCGTCAATCTCAATTAATCGTGCTGAAAACCCGTTAGTGGCAATCTCTTGATAATCATGCCCTGCATCCGAAGGCCAACAAGCGCCAACTACAAGGCTTTCAGAACATGTATTAGCCAACCGGTGCGCAATTTCACCTCCAATATAGTGAAGACTACCGGGATATACTTCTTCTGCCCAGGTATTCCGGTCGCGGTCCATTAGAATCAGCATCCCTTTTCCCAGAACTCCCCAATAGAATTCGGCCCGATCGGACTTTACATGAAAATGGCCTTTGGTCATATAATATTCGTTGCCAACTTTTCCTGGCAGTATGGTCGAAGTACCAAAGGAAAGCCCTTCCGGATTGCCTTCATCTACCGGCATCCATGATTGTACTTGATAAACGGTCGTTTCAGGCGGGATCAATTTTACGGCTTCCTGATCGAGAAAAATGGATGCAATATCTTTTAAAACCCTTTTCTGGTAAGTAATTGGCTCACCTTTCAGGGTAAAATCCTTCAGATCTAATTCAACAGGAGACCTTTGTATTTTTAGATGTTTCATTGAATTTTCGGATTTAAATTGAAATACGAATAGCTGACAGCCTGCCCAATCTTCAGAAACCTGCAACTTATCAAATTGATCACTGTCCGCAAGCCATCGTTGGTGGAAATTGCCAGGAACGGAATGCTAACGAGTGCAAGAATAAGAATTCGTTTCATAGTTCAGCAGTTTTAGAAGGAGGCTCTTTTAAGTAGCAAGAAGGGGTTATCAATTTTCAATTTCTGATGGTTGAGGATCATTTCGGCCATACTTTTTCCCATTTGGGCAAAATCGGTAGAGATGGTCGTAATTCCTGAAGCAACAATTCCTTTCAGTGGCGCTTCATTGTAGGAAACAATTCCCATTTCAGATCCCAAAATCATTTGTTTTTCAATCGAATAGCGGACTAGAAACTCCAGATCGCGATCGTCGACCACCACAAATGCATCACCAGGTTTTATTTCGAATGATTTGATATCAGTGACCACCTCAGAAACGATGGGATGCTGTTTGCAGAAATCACGGAATCCGGTGGCTATATCTTTATAGTGAGATTTCAGGTGACGGATGACAAGTACCATCCTTTGATATTTGTCGACCAACAAAGAATTCATTTTCAAAATCCGATAAATATCGCGCTCAAAATCCTGACAGACATAAGGATAAACGTCTTTGTACTGCTTTCGTCCCTGGTCGAGGATGAAAACCTTGTTGGATGGCAGTTTGTCAATTAAACTAACAGTATCGGCTTGATCGATGGGCATGATCACATATTCGGAGTACTCTCCAATAGCACCTTCAATAATGGTCTGAAACATTTTCAGGTTATTGTGGTGAAAAAAGATTTGTTCATTGCCATCCTTTTTCAGCGCTTCCTTAAATGAATCGTACAACTCTTCCTTATAAGCAGTTAACCGGTCGAAAACAAGCAAAACCTTGTGTTTGAAATCGGTGTTTTCATTTTGAATATAATAGCCTTTCCCAACTTGTGACGTAATGATTCCTTTGGATTTCAATTCGTTGTATGCCATCAGAACCGTATCCTGCGAAAGCCCGTATTGTTTGCAAAGTTGGTTCAGCGACGGAATTTTATCACCCTTTTTCAAGTCACCGGCCTTGATCTTTTGCTGAATCGCATCAATAATCTGCCGGTATTTGGGAATCGGAAGATTGTCTTCAAACTGAATATCAATTGTTTTTCGCATTTGCAAACCTCTGGGTAGTACTATGTAATAGTAGTAAATATTTAAATGCAATGTATCAGTTCACTAAAATATTATGGTCTCAAAATAGTATTTATTTCGATACGAAGTGATATTGTCCGCTTTTAACTGCAAATACCTGGTAGCCTTCTTCTTCTCCCATTGATTTTACATCATTGGATTTAGAAATCGGAAGACCACTTTCCAGAATTTGTTTCCCCTTCCTTAATGGTACATAAACAGTTGCCTCGCTGCCAACCGGAACAGTTACCTCCGCAGAGAATTGCAAATCTTCATTTTTCCAGTAAATACCAGCCTCGCCATTCGGTGTCTGGCTAAAATACTTTACAAACTTAATATCATCAACGAGTTGAGGATGGAAAATGATGTGCTTGTAGCCCGGTGCGGCCGGATCGGCATTCATTCCTGCAAGCTTTCTGTAAAACCAAACCAGTCCGCCGCCAAACATCGGGTGATTGTGCGAACCTTCCTCGCTCCATTGTTCCCTGGTAGTGGTTGAGCCCAGCTCCAGCCAATTGCCATAACCAGGCTCATCTTTCTTATTTATAGCTTCGTAAGCCAGATCGTGCATCCCATTCTCCGAAAGCACTTCGAAAAAGAACTGCGTA
>Ga0302272_1001649_pt1 | contig 9994 bp, 7 predicted proteins | sample III_Bog_N1_2_FD_198772 | JGI IMG/M metagenome (GOLD analysis project Ga0302272, IMG submission 198772) | Peat permafrost microbial communities from Stordalen Mire near Abisko, Sweden - III_Bog_N1_2 | ecosystem: Environmental > Terrestrial > Soil > Wetlands > Peat | place: Sweden: Abisko, Stordalen...
TGATGGCACTGATGAATGATTCGGGGGTTGAATTACGAGAGTTGCGTGTGGATGGGGGCCCGGTAAATAATAATTTTCTGATGCAATTCCAGTCGGATATGCTGCAGGCAAAGATCAACCGGAGTCCGGTAGAAGAAGCATCTGCATTAGGAGCTATATTGATGAATGCTTTTGCATTTAAACGGTTGACTGACTTCAAGCATGCGACAGCTTTACGAACTAAAAATGACTACATTGAACCCACGATGTCGCGTGAAAAGACTGAGGTGCTTTATGCTGAATGGTCGAGGGCAGTCAGACGTACTTTGATGAAATGATTAGCATCGAGCGTTGAGCATCGAGCTTTGAGCATTGAGCATCAAGCGTTGAGTATTGAGTAAAGAAGAAAGAAAGAGTAAAAAACAAATAAACCAGTAATATCTAAAACATAAAAAAATGGCTTACAAACAAAAACTTACCTTTGGACTAATCATTGGTACCCGAAACTACTTCAACTCAGCTTTGGCGGCTGATGTTCGTACCACGTTGCTGAAAGAAATCAAGACCCAGGGTTACGACTATGTGATTCTTGACGAATCGGAAACCGAGACTGGATCTATTGAGACCTATGAAGATGCAAAAAAATGTGCTAACCTATTCCGTGCCAACCGGGATAAAATAGACGGCATCATTGTATCCTTACCTAACTTTGGTTTTGAAATTGGTATTATCAACTCGATCAGCCTGTCCGAATTGAATGTACCTATTCTGGTGCAGGCATGTGATGACGAAAATGACAAAGTGACACTGGATAAACGCCGCGACGCATTCTGCGGCAAGCTTTCTGTGTGCAACAACCTGTATCAGTATAATATTCCGTTTACCGACACTACCTTTCACACGTATTCCATCCATAGTGAAGAATTCAAGAAGGACCTGACTTATTTTGCCGGGGTTTGCCGTGTGGTAAACGGGTTACGGAAAGCCCGTGTCGGTGCCATTGGTACCCGTCCTGCAGGTTTCCAGACTTGCCGTGCCAGTGAAAAGATACTTCAGGCTACCGGTATTACGGTTATTCCCGTTGATTTATCCGAAATCCTTGCTTCCGCCGGGAAAATAGACAAAGAATCTGCTATTATGAAATCGCGCCTTAGCGAAATAAAAGCCTACGCCAGAGTACCGAAAGAATATGAAGACAAGCTGGTTCTTCAGGCAAGTTTCGGATTGGCAGTGGACGAATGGACAGCTGAAAACGAAGTGGATGCCACGGCAGTACAATGCTGGGATTCTCTCGAAAAGAATTATGGTTGCGCCGCATGTGTGAGCATGAGCATGATGAGCGAAAAACTCATGCCGAGTGCCTGTGAAGTGGATGTGGCCGGTGCTGTTTCTATGTATACCCTGATGCTGGCATCGGGACAACCTTCAGCATTACTCGACTGGAACAATAACTTTGCAGAAGACCGGAACAAATGCGTTTGCACCCATTGCGGGAACTTTGCCAAGAGTTTTACCAAAAATGATATTGAGTTAGGCACACTTGGTGTGTTGGGCAACGTATTAGGGAAAGTAAATACGTTTGGTGCCGTAAAAGGAAAAGTGACCGAGGGTCCGTTTACCTTTTTCCGTATTTCGACAGATGACACTCTGGGAGTGATCAAATCGTATCTGGGCGAAGGGAAATTTACGAATGAACCTTATCCTATGGATGGTGGCATAGCTGTTTCCCAAGTGGATAATTTACAAACTCTACTAAAATACATGTGCAAGAACGGATTTGAACATCATGTGGGGATGACCCGTGGTAATGTTGCCGATATCATAGAAGAAGCTATCGACAGTTATCTGGGTTGGGATTTGTACAAGCACATCTGATCAGGCTTTAATTAATTGGTTTCAATTAATCATTATTTCAACATAAGTTAAGTGGAAAATTAACCACTCCACTTAACTTATGTTGAATCTTATATCACACAATCTTATTCTAATACTTTTTAAAAATTACCATTATGATTCTTATCCAAAATTACATCCCGGCGGTTGTTTTTCTTATCTTTAGTATGGTCTGTTGGGGCTCCTGGGCTAATACCCAGAAAATGGCAGCAAAAACGTGGCGCTTTGAATTATTTTATTTCGATTTTGTCTGGGGTTTGTTACTGACCGCTGTTATTGCAGCCTTTACATTAGGTAGCTTCGGATCTGATGGGCGCAGTTTTATGCAGGATATTGCCCAGGCTGACACAAACAGTATCCTATATGCACTGGCAGGTGGTATCGTCTGGAACTTAGGCACTCTCTTACTGGTGGCTGCCATGGCAATTGCCGGTATGGCTGTTGGATTTCCTATCGGTGGCGGGCTAGCCTGGGTACTGGGTATCATGGTTAACTTTTTTATTTCCGGAGCACAGGGAAACAATACAACCATTCTGTTTTCAGGTGTAGCACTTATCGTGGCTGCCATTTTCTTTTGTATGCAGGCCTATAAAAAACTATCTGCAGGCCAAAAAGGCTCTACCTCAAAGGGCCTGATCATTTCATTATTGGCCGGTGTAACCATTGCATTCTTCTACGGCTTGGTGGTAAAGTCACTTGATCCTGTTTATGTATCGGGCGGCTCAGGTAACCTGACTCCTTTTTCAGGAGTATTTTTCTTTACCATTGGTGCAGTGATCAGCACTCCTATATTCAATTATTTCGTCATGCGTCACCCGGTCCAGGGAGAAAAGCTTTCCATGAAAGACTATTTTAAAGGCGATGTAAAGACCCATTTAACCGGCGTGTTAGGAGGTATTATCTGGATGGCCGGTATGGTGGTTAGTTTTATGGCTATCCCGAAAGCAGGTCCGACTATCTCCTATGCCCTGACGAATGGGGCACCTGTCGTTGCCATGTTTTGGGGAGTATTTGTCTGGAAGGAATTCAAAGGAGCCCCAAAGGGAACCAATGGGTTGCTGGTAGCCATGTTTATTCTTTTTATTGCAGGCTTAATTACCATTACTCTCTCAAAAGTATAACCACTCACAGCAGATTAGTCAGATTTTTCAATAGATTTTTTAATCTATTGAAAAATAGGAACAACTTAAACGTAAACGCTGTAATTTAAGTTAAAAATATAAATCATTTTATTTTATATGTTTGGTTCCATTTTCATCACTCTATAAAGAAGAAAAGAGAATCAAAAAAAATCATTTAATTTAGAAAGGAGGTCACAATGATTTAACATCCATTAGAAATTTACTCTAAATCGAATTGCAGAAAACTAAATATTCACTTAAATCACTTAGAAATGTTTAAAAATCACACCTCAAATTTTACGGCACGGCGAAATCGGAATGCCTGTAAATCTTATCTGATTTTATTATTTGCATTTACTTCCTTGTCTTTGTTTGCACAAACACAAACAGTAACAGGCGTAGTAAAAGACATCTCAGGAGAACCCCTTATTGGAGTTTCAGTTCTATTAAAATCAAATGCTAGAATTGGAACCATAACTGATTTACAGGGAAAATTCTCAATTACAGCTCCTATAAATTCTTCCCTTACTTTTTCCTATTTAGGGTATGTCTCTCAAACAATCCCAGTAAGTTCCGATCTTATAGTTGTATTGAAAGAAGATAACCAAAACCTCGATGAAGTGGTTGTAATAGGGTATGGAACTGTTAAGAAAAGGGACCTGACCGGAGCTATAACTACAGTAAAGAGTGATGTTATTACACTCACACCGGCAAGCAATCCTATGGAGGCACTTCAAGGCCGTGTTGCCGGATTTGATATCACTAAATCATCAGGTCAGGCTGGCGCAGGTGTCACTATGCAGTTGCGAGGGAACCGCTCTTTAAGTGCATCAGGAAATCCTCTCTTTATTATCGACGGTATGCCCGGAGATTATTCTACCATGAACCCAAATGATATTGAAAGTATCGAAGTTTTAAAGGATGCGTCTTCCACGGCAGTCTATGGTTCTTCTGGATCGAACGGAGTTGTCATGATCACAACCAAGAAAGGCAAGGAAGGAAAAATGAATGTGAACTTTAATACCTATATGGGTTTGAATGGAGCGTCCATATTGCCTACCATGCGCAGTGGTGAAAGTTATATGAATACGATCCGTTTAGCACGTAAGGAAGCCGGAACTTATATTGATGATACCGATTTGGTAGATCCTGCCGTTTACGCGGCATATCAGAAAGGCCAAAACATCGATTGGGCAAAAGCTCTAATGCAAACAGGAAACGTTCAAAACTATTCTCTTTCCATATCAAATGGCACAAAAAAGACCAAGGAATATTTCTCATTAAATTACTCAAATGAGAACGGTCAATACACGAATGACAACTACAAAGTACTTTCTGCCAATATCCGTCTTGATCAACAGATCAACAAACTTTTTGCTGCAGGTATCAATGTTCAGGGTGCATACACTATGCAGAACAAAACATACAGCAAACTGTACAGTGCCCTAGTAGCCTCCCCATACGGATCTTTATATGATGATAATGGAAATCTTAATCCATACCCGGTAGTTGGTGACAATAAGCAGGTAAACTTGCTTCTTGATCAAAACAGTAACGTATATTTGAATAATAATTCTGGACTTAAATTGTATGTTACTCCCTATATTCGTCTGACTCCGTTGAAAGGAATGACTGTTGAGTCCCGCTTAAATGGAACTTTGGGTTATTCGAATGCCCATCAATATATTGGATATGGTTCCTATCAATTTTATGATGCTTTAGGAACTGGTGCTTTAAATGCAAGTGCCGATTTACAAAAAGCCCAGGTTTCGGCAACGGTTTCCGGAAGCACTGATTACAGCTATAAATGGGAAAATATACTGACTTACAACTTTAAAATAGCTAGGGATCACGAATTTACTTTTACAGGCGTAAGCAGCTATAATTATAATCAATCAGAATCTGTGACGAGTGGAGTGAATGGAATCACGAGTAATATTTATAACTGGACAAATCTTGCAGCAGGAACAGGAGCCAAAACAGTAGGCTCCGGATATTCTATGTCAAAAGGCATCGGCATCATAGAACGTTTATCTTATTCTTACCTGGGCAGATATCTTTTCTCGGCTTCAATGCGCCAGGACGGGGCATCCAAACTAGCCAAAGGAAAACAATGGAGTTCTTTTCCGGCTGTTTCTGCAGGTTGGCGTGTATCAGATGAACCTTTTATGCAGGCTACAAAAGGTTGGTTAGATAATTTAAAAATACGCGTTGGTTACGGGGTTACCGGAACAGCCGGAATTGATGCTTATTCATCCTGGTCAACCCTTGCGCAAGGAAACTTAACATTGGCAGGGCAAAAACTTACGAACTATTATTATCCAAAAACAGTAACGAATCCGTTTCTTACCTGGGAACGGTCTCATAACGCCAATGTAGGTTTGGACATGTCATTTCTGAATAACAGGATAGATTTTACAGCCGACTATTATGTAACCAATACAGATGGTGTAATCTGGCAACAGTCTTTGCCCGTTACAAGCGGTGCATACGACGCAGCCACGAATTATATCACCAATGTTAATATGGCTTCTACAAGAAATAAAGGCATCGAGTTGGCATTGACGACTAGAAATATTGTATCGAAAAATTTTAATTGGGTATCCACCATCACGTATTCAAAAAACAAAGAAGAAGTAACTTCTTTGGGATCCGGCAGTCAGGATTATGTAACAAACGCTTTGACTGGCTATACTTATCATATCGGCTCCCCGGTTAACTCGTTTTATAATTATAAGATTACAGGTGTCTGGCAAAAGGGTGAAGAAGCCGATGCTGCAGTGTTTGGAGTGCTCCCGGGTGCTATAAAAATTGATGTACCGGGGTTGGTCAGGGATAGTGAAGGACAATATCACAAAACCATAAAGGGAACGGACGGAACTGATGTTACAACGGTTTACAATGGACTAAACAAGTATGCTATCAGTACAAATGACTATCAGATTATCGGTCATAATTCACCGGATTGGTCATTGGGATTCCAGAATACAGTTACCTATAAAGGTTTTGATTTAGGGGTATATATGTATGCGCGTTTTGGTCAGATGATTAACTATTCATTGTTATCTTCGTATTCGAATTCGGGTACTACTAATTTTCCTGAATATTTCAATTATTGGACATCTACCAATCCTTCAAATGATTTTCCTGCTTTGAATTCTTCACGTGATGTTAAACAAATGACAGGCTATTATGCCCTTTCGTTTGTTGACGGTTCATTCGTTAAAATCAAGAATGTGACCTTGGGATATACTATGTCACATAAGTGGTGTAAATTTCTGCATATTGAAAAATTACGAATCTATGGAACTATCACTAATCCGTTGATCATTGTAAAAAGCCACCTGATAAAAGATTATGATCCGGAAATGAACGGTAGCCTTGATTTCCCATCGACTAAACAATTAGTATTCGGATTAAACTTAACATTCTAATAAAAGATGAAAAAGACATTCTATAAATTGACAACCATCATATGTGCTGTTGTCATGCTTAATTCTTGCAGTTTGGATGAATATAATCCAGCAGCAGGCGATGCCTCTCTGACTGCTTTTACAGCATGGTCGGGATTGGAGGCTAATTGTTATTCCCCTTTGTATTCACAGCTGTTTTCAGCTACCGACTATTTATCTGTGGCTGAGACCGGAACGGATATGTGGTTAGTAAAAGCAAACGGAACTTCAACGAAAGAACTTTTTTATTATGAGAGTCTTTCGACAGGGACAAATGCGACAAATAAGCTTTTTAAGCAATGTTATGCCATGATTGCATCCTGTAATTCGGTGATCAACGAAGCAAAAAACCTGACTGATGGCTCTGCAGCAGATATTAAGGTACTTGTAGCTGAAGCTAAATGTTTAAGGGCCTATTATTATTCGGTTTTAGTTACCCAGTATGGCCCTGTTACATTGAATCTTGACGATGTCGGGAAGGTTGATTTAAATCCGGTTCGTGCTACCGAAGCTGATATTTATACCCAAATCATCAAAGACCTTAAAGAAGCAACAACAGATTTGGGAGTTACCCCATATGGAAATAATTATGCCAGAGTAACCAAAAAATCGGCTCTCGGTCTTATGGCAAGGGCATATGCACAAGGGGCAGGGTTAGACCTGACGGAAGATGGAAAGTCATATTGGCAACGTGCCAAAGAAGTTGCAGAAGATCTGATTACTAACGCGACTGCTGATGGCGCTTACTTATATCCAGACGTTTCGGATATGTGGGCTGATGCGAATAACCGCAATAACAAAGAGGCTCTTTTTATCGCAGCGGGTCCGCAGGCGGGTGCAAGTGATGCCTTTACCTATGCCTCTGGTACCAATAGATTATATGCGTATACCTGTGGTAATCCGGGAGCTATGACAGAGTTTTGGAATGCAAACCACAAACCAAGCGACAAAGGATATTTTTACGGACGAATGAATTCTTCAACCTATATGCCCTCTAAATATCTGATGGATTGCTTTGATCCTACCTGGGATAAACGCTGGGAAAATACATTTACTTATGGTTATTCGGAATGGAGTATGGTTCAGCCTGCATGGGTTACCTATGCTGCAGGAACCGTTACCATAACTCAGGCAATGATTTCGAAGTACAGCCTTAATCCAAGCCTTCTAGGCAAGAAGTATTATCCGTATGCCGATTGTAACGCTGTAACAAGAACTTATGGTGGTAACCAGTATCCAGCATCAGTCTGGCCAAAAGGGGATCATTCAGGAAATATTGCAAATCTGTTACATCCAAAGAAAGTTTATGTGGTAGATTATCCAATTGCAGCAGATGATGATCGTTTTAGTGTTGTATGCTCAAAAACACGTCTTACTGCTGTACAAAAGTTGAATTATAGTTATTTTATAGTTAACATTGATGACTTGTATGATAGTAATGGCCTTCCCTGGACAGTCCCTTTTGACCAGACTACAACTTCTGCGGGAACCAATGCCTATCAGGCTTATCCGTCATTAAACAAGTTCAACTGGTCGTATGATGGAGTATTTAACGGATCAGATCTTCAGGCAAAGTATGGTGATATGTTTATTATGCGCATGGGCGAAGTTTATCTGATTGCAGCTGAGGCTGAACAGAAATTAGGAAACGGTGCAGATGCTGCTAAATACTTAAATGTGCTTCGTGAACGTTCTGTTCGTACAGGTGTTGTTAAAACCAGTGTTGATTTAACCACTGCTACCGAGGATGATATTTTTAATGAATATGCACGCGAAATGTGTGGTGAATTCAATCGTTGGGCTTTGCTGAAACGTCATAAAGCGTTTGAAGCCAGGTTGCAAAAATACAATACCCGTGCAGCCCAGAGTTTTAAAACAGTCAATTACTATCGGCCAATATCACAGGACTTCTTATCTCAAATATCAAACAAAGAAGCATATGGTGATAATGGATATGGCACAACTGCAAATTCAGGATTAAAATGACCTGAAAATTTAAATAAATTTAAGGGTGTCCTGATTTTAGGACACCCTCTTTCTCTTTTCACCAACCCATCTGGATTATATATTAAGTAATTGATATTAAGTACAACACAAAAATTAATTTATAATATTACTTTGCGTCTACCCATTGACATAGAACGACATAGTCTATTATCAAAGTATAAACTAATTTCGAGCACATACTTATTTATTGATGTATTTATTAAAAACAGCTGTGTGTGTTAGTTTAAATTTGCATATTCGTATTATAATCAAGATAGTACATCTATTATGAAACACATTATTTTAATAAATAAAAAAAGAGAACAATTAGAACAATCTTACAAAACAAGCTCTAATTTCATTGAAAGAAGTCGTAGTTTTCAAATCATGCTTTCTGATAGAAAGAATTCAATGGCAGAAGTTTCAAGGATTACAAATATAGACATACAAGCCGTTATAAGGTTATTTAATGCTTGGGAATCTGCCTCTGCAGAAAACAAGATGAGTACCTTATCAATAGCTGCTGATCGAGGTCCAAAAGTAAAGTTGGAACAAGTCAGAGATAAGCTTCCAGAAATGGTTGAAAAGTATAGTGGAAATTTAATATCTATTTCCCATTTGACTGATATTGAATACAATATAAAAAATTCCAAACAAACTTAGATAATTTTTAAAAAAGATGATCGGCTATAGCTTTAAACGAGCTCGACTTACGATCAGAAACTTACTAAATGAAGAACAATTTGAGAAACAACAATCTGAAATTATTGAACTAATAGAATTACACAAACAAGGATATTTAGATTTATATTTTTGCGACAAGAGTCACTTTGGATTAACTCCGAATTTGCCTCCTACATGGCAACATAGAGACAACTCCTTATTACTTTCCGTATTCAAATTAAAGTCATTGAGCGTTTTAGTGTTCATAGCACTTTGCTACAAGCTATATTCTAAAACCTATGAACAAACAATTAATTCTGATATTGCTATTGAATTCATTGATGATTTTGCCAATTAAATATCAAAAAAAACAGTGATAATACTCGATAATGCACCGATACATAAAAGTAAAAAGTTTATTGCCAATATTGCTCGTTGGTGAGAACAGGATTTGTATATTTACTTTCTTCCTCCATATTCACCAGAACTGAACAAAATTGAAATATTTTGGAGATTTATTAAATATCAATGGGTCAATTGGATGCTTATCGTAGCTTTCAAAATCTAAAAGAACGACTGAACGCAACCTTACTTTTGGTTGGCTCAAAACATATCATTAAATATTATTGATTACTTAGAAAGTAAATGGCAACTAATAAGGGATATTAAATTGCTTCACGTACTTAAATCAGTAATGCTTATCAAGCATTTAGAATTCTAAAACGATTTTACTCATACGAATAACAAAAAAATTAAACCATAATCATATCTGATACATTAAATTTAAATCACATGAATAAGAAACCAATCATCGGATTAGTCATGAAATCGCTGGAAGCAGAGTTCTTTCAGGAAATGAAAAAAGGAGCTATTGCTTTTGCCGAAAAACAAACAGAATTT
>Ga0302272_1001650_pt1 | contig 9992 bp, 3 predicted proteins | sample III_Bog_N1_2_FD_198772 | JGI IMG/M metagenome (GOLD analysis project Ga0302272, IMG submission 198772) | Peat permafrost microbial communities from Stordalen Mire near Abisko, Sweden - III_Bog_N1_2 | ecosystem: Environmental > Terrestrial > Soil > Wetlands > Peat | place: Sweden: Abisko, Stordalen...
TTCAACATCTGTTTTTTCAGTTTCTGAGGCATCGTCATTTACAATATCATCTGTTTTCTCATAATTTATATTTTGTTCGGATTCATCTTTTAATTCACTTTCCAAATAGGCACTTTTTTCTATAGGGAGTGTGATTTTAAATGCCGTTTCTACGTTTGGAATACTTTCAACATCAATGGTTCCATGATGTAACTCAATTAAATTTTTGACTAGATGGAGTCCAATCCCCGATCCTTGTTGCATGTTGCTTTGTTCTTTCCCTTGATAGAACCTGTCGAATATGCTCTTTATTTCATATTGTTGAATCCCTTTTCCGTTATCAGTGATGATTATTTCCACCTCGTCATTTTCAAGGAGATCTTTTTTGACTGCTACTGAAACAGATATTTTACCGCTATTATTTGTAAATTTAAAAGCATTGGACAGCAGATTGAATAATGACTTGTTGAGAAATTCTGCATCAAACCAGGCAAGCAACGTATCCTGCTCGTGAATAAATTCAAAATCGATATCTTTTTGTTTCCGGAGTTCATCAAACGAAAGCATAATTTCGCTGATGATTAGTATCATATCTTGTTTCCAAACTTTTAGTTTCATTTGGCCGCGTTCTGTCTTGCGGAAATCAAGCAATTGATTCACCATTCCTAATAAACGTTTCGCATTTCGAAGCATCAATTTAAGATGGGTTTTCTTTTCTTCTTCAGTTTCATCCATCTGCATTTTTTCAAGAGGCCCGATAATTAAGGTTAACGGAGTCCTGAATTCATGGGAAATATTGGTAAAGAACTGCAATTTTTCCTGATGTAATTCTTCTTCTTTTTCACGTTTTGCTTTTTCAATTTTTAAATGGTTTGCTGCCCGTATGCGTGTGGTGAAAAACAACCAGACAAAATAAAGTATAAATGACAGGATGATAAAATATATCAGGTACGCCCAAAATGTTTTCCAGAAAGGAGGTCTGATGATAATATCAATGGAGGCAATGTTTTTATCACTCCAGACAGCATCCGGACTGGAAGCCTTCACTTTAAAAGTATATTCGCCCGGTAGCAGATTTCTGAATGTCACACTATTTTGATTTCCCAAATGATTCCATTTTTTATCCGATCCTTCAAGAAAATAAGCATATTGAATTTTTTGATTGGCATTATAATTAATACCAATAAATTCAATGGTAAAAACCGATTGGTTGTAATTTAATACGATTTTATCTGTAAGAGTGATGTTCTCTTTTAACGGGGAATTTGTATTTTTACTCTCAGATGGAGTAATTACTTCATTAAAAACGAGTAGTCTCGTAAAAATTACAGGCGGACATTTGTCGTTCTTGGTAACATTCAAGGGATCAAAGATATTCAACCCAATGAACCCACCGAATGCCAGTAATCCGTTTGGCAAATTTGCTACCGATCTTTCCGAGAATTCACGGCTTTGAATGCCATCCTGTGAACTGAAATTTTCAATTTCCCTGGTTAATGGATTTACTTTGGTAATGCCTTTACTGCTTGCTAACCATATTTTTCCTGATTTGTCGATGGCCAATGACCGGATATAATTACTGTTCAATCCGTTTGTTTCGTTATAAATGGTTCCTTTCTTAGTACGACGGTTATAAACCATTAGGCCTTCACCCTGCGTTGATAGCCAGACCTCATCTCCATGTATAAGAATATCATTCACCACTCTTGGAACAAAGGTGGTTGGTCTGAAATCTACTTTTTTAGTGGTAGTATTATAAGTCACAACTCCTGCACCATAAGTACCGATCCACATTATTCCATCCCGTGATTCCTTAATACTGCGGATGCCAGTCCTGTTATTCATGATATTGATCCGGTTAACTGTTTTACCGTTATTTGTAAATACTGCCAGTCCGGTACTGGTCCCTACCCACAATGAATGATCTTTTGATTCAAAAATGCAACGGATATCATTTCCGGGAATCGAATTTGGGTTATACGGGTCAAATAAATACTGGGTGTATTTTTTACCCATCTGTTTGATTAATCCATTATTATAAGTTCCAAACCATAAGTTGCTTTGAGAATCCATAAAAATGGACTGGTATATCAGACCCGGGAATTTAGTATTGATATCGAGCTTTTTAATAACTTCACTTTGAAGATTCATTTCACAGACTCCAATTTTGTCAGTTCCCATTGTTCCTATATAAACATTCCCTTTTTGGTCGGAACAAATTGATGTAATGGGTGAATTTGGCAAAGTGTTTTTTGAGTCCGATTCATGTTTATACAATCTGAACTTTGTAGGGAACCCTTTTAACATATTTACACCTCCCCATGCAGTGCCAACCCAGATATTATTGTCAAGATCGGCAAATAAAGAATTGATCGATGGACAACTTAGTCGGGTTGATGATTCCCCCTGACTGAAAACCTGATACTGGAATTTTTCATTTAAAGAAAAGGACCGGACAGAAAAATTCATTAAAAACTGTTCGGTACCGATCCATATTCTACCGGCATGATCTTCCTTAATAATACCGATAGAGTTATAATTTAATCCCAGCGGATAGTTGATTATTTCCAAATGGTTGGTGGTTTCATTATACAGGTAACATCCTTTTGACGTGCCAATCCAAATTCTGCGGAAGCTATCCTGATAGATGGTACGGATAAAAAGGGAATTGTCGGGCAAGGGATAATAATTAAATTTCTTGTCGTTGAAATCATACCTGTAAAGACCATTGTGTTGTGTACCAATCCATAGCCGGTTATTATCATCTTCAAGTAAACTTACGATATACAGAGGAGGTTGTATATTCTGAATTTTTGGAAGCCTTAATGCATAAAATTTATGGTCATTCCAATTGAAAAAGTTTACACCATTCCCATATGTGCCTATCCATGTCCGGGTTTTATCAATTCCTGAGGTGAGGTAGGTAATATCGTCATAAACCAATTTTAGTGGGCTTGTATTTGTCTTAACCTTAATAATGCTATCCGATTTATAATCATAGATATTTAATCCGTCGGATGTACCTGCCCAGATATTCCCATCGGGGGCCAGCAGAAGGGTTTGTGTACGGTTATGCGAAAGAGAATAGCGGCCTGAATTTACAGAGAAATAAGTGAAGTTTTTGCCGTCAAACTTATTAAGCCCTTCTTCGGTAGCTACCCATATAAAACCTTTACGATCCTGAAGAATGTTGTAAATTAAATTACTTGAAAGACCTTGCTCGGTAGATAATTTATTGATTTGATTCGATTCGATTTTTTGTGAAGATAACGTTGTGGTAATGCAAAATAAGATTAATATTGATAATATTTTGGTTGAGTTATAGAATTGAGTTTTCATGAAATTGAATTAATTATACAAAGAAAAGGATTTCAACCTAAATCTGCAATTATTATTTGGCTAAAATTGATAATTTTAGAGAATAGCAATAAAGTGTTACAATAACAAATGTTTATTATCCAATAAAGAAAGTGAATGTTTGTGATTGTTGCGAAATTTGCATATGAGAATCCGGAATGCAACTTATTGAAAATATCAATCCCTTAAATATCAATTGACCATTTGCATTTGATAAACTGTCAAAGTTTCAAAACATTTAAATTATAGTATTTTATTATGAATCGAATACTTTATTCAATAATTTCCATTATGCTTTCTATAAATCTATCTGTATGTGAAATAAGCAAGTTGATGTAATAATGAGGTGATATGTGATCCCGATAAATGAGAATATCACAAGTTCAATAAGAGGTAAGTAGGTAGCATTGAGTATTGAGCAAAGTAAGCCCTCGTGACGGGAAGTGAAGCCCTCACTATTGTTGTGAGAACTTCGTTTTTTTTCATAAATCAACATTTACTGAAAACTTAGTGAGGGTTTCACTTGGAGAACATATCTCAACATGATCTGAAATCTTGGTGAGGGTTTCACTTAGTGAGTAAAGAAATAAAGAACCTTTTTTAAGAGAAAGAAATAATAAAAACGATAAGTATGAATTTAAATCTATCCAAAACAAACTCATTTTTCAACCATTATTCTGTTTCTAAATGCTTGTATGTCATTCTGTTTGTTTTTATACCACTTGCAGTTTTTTCTTCCGAACCGGGAATGGGCAAGCACGCACCTTCAAAACCGGATGTTACAAAATTTGTGGTCGAAAGTGGAGTAAAATGTCAATCCATAGATAATTTCAGTGCCTCTGATGGTTGGAGTATGCAGTTTATTGGCTTATGGCCGGAAGAGAAACAGGAAAAAATGGCAGATTGGCTGTTTAGCACTGAGAATGATGCAAATGGGAAACCCAAAGGCATCGGATTATCATTATGGCGTTTTAATATTGGGACAGGCAGTGCAGAACAAGGAGAATCAAGTCAGATAGGAAGTGTCTGGACGCGCTCGGAATGTTTCCTTAAACCGGATGGGACTTATGATTGGAATAAACAGCAAGGCCAACGTAATTTCATGAAATTAGCCAAACAACGGGGCGTAAATCAGTTCCTCGGTTTTATTCTTTCAGCACCGGTTTACTGGACTCAAAACGGTTTGGCAACAAATACAGGAAGGGATGCTTCATTTAACCTGAAACAAGAGCATTACACCGATTTTGCACGATTCCTGGCGAATGTAATTATTGGTCTGGAGAAACATGATGGAATAAAACTCGATTATATTTGTCCGTTTAATGAACCCGATGGACATTGGAACTGGATAGGCCCAAAACAGGAAGGAACACCTGCAACAAAATATGAAATTGCAAAAACTGTCAGGTTAATAGGACATGAATTTGTTTCACAAAAGATAAACACCAACATCCTGGTATCCGAATCGTTCGATTATAATTGTTTGTACCGTGTTCATCCAATGGTTCATGCCGACCGTGGTTATCAGATTCAATCCTTTTTCAGCCCCGACAGTATATCAACCTACATTGGAAATGTTCCAAACGTGCCACGTTTGATGGCAGCGCATAGTTACTGGACTGATACACCTCTTTCCGGTTTACGTACTATCAGAAAGGAGTTGGGCAGCGAATTGAAAAAGAACAATGTGAGGTTCTGGCAGACCGAACTTTGCATTATGGGAAATGACAATGAGATAGGAGGGGGTGGCGGTAAAGATCTGACCATGAAAACAGCTCTATACGTTGCGCGTATTATCCATCACGATCTGGTATATGCCAATGCTTCAGCCTGGCAATGGTGGCGTTCCGTGGGGACCGGGAATTATAAAGATGGATTGATTTATACCAATCCTGATAAATCGTTGTTGGATGGATCATTTACTGATTCAAAATTAATGTGGGCACTCGGAAATTATAGCCGGTTTATTCGCCCGGGAGCTATCCGCTTAGAAATTGTAGCATATAATGCTCAGGAGAAAATAATAACTGAAGGTGATACCGATCCTTATTCATTGATGATCTCGGCTTATTTGAATAAAAACAACAAACCCGTTGCAGTAGTGATAAACTACGGGGATAAAGAACGGACATTTAAACTTAACTGGAAAGGAAATGCCCCTGTTGAATGGCAACCCTATTGTACAAATGACGAAAAGGACTTTAACCTTCAACCGATGTCAAAAATCAAATACGGCAAGGAAATTACAATACCTGCCAGGTCGGTGGTTACTTATCTTGGTGAAAAATAAATTTACAAATCGAATATATATGAAAAGACTTCTATTTTTGGTTGCAGCAACGAAGGACACGCAAAATTGTTAGGAATGGAAGCCAGTAACAATACCTATATGGGTGATTACACGGACAATGTCCAACGGGTGTATCACGGAAGATTAATAGCCTATATTCAGGCAACCTGCAAAGAGGGGAAAATAAACATTAAATTTTCAACTCCATGGCTTAAAGATGGAAAAGTGTCCCTCGAAGCGAATTAGTTGGCAAGCGTCTGACCGTTTCTTTTACGGTCTGACGCGTAACAGACCCAAGAGACAAAACAAAATTCACAAAGCTCCGGAAAGCGTCTGACCGTTTCTTTTACGGTCTGACGCGTAACATAACCAATAGCCAAAATAAGATGAAAAGTGCCCCGGAAATCGTCTGACCGTTTCTTTTACGGTCTGACGCGTAACAGAACTCAGAGATACTTAAAGAATTGTATACTCTGTTTATTAAAAAGAAAGCGAATATACTTTCCAACTTGTCGGAATTGTATATTCGCATCTTTTTTTTGAATATAAAATAGAATATTTAATTGCTTCAATTACTTCTACTATTTAGAAGATCTGAATTGATGACTGTTTTATTTTTCATATAAAAGAAAAAAAACTTATCTTGCAGTCACAAATACAACATCAAAAATCAATCTAGTATGAAAAAAAATTGCCTGATACTTATTTGTTTAAGTATTATCTCTTTAGGGAATTCATTTGCTGTAGTGAAACTTCCTGCCATCTTTAGCAGCAATATGGTATTGCAGCAACAATCGGAAGTCCCTTTCTGGGGGGAAGCTGCTCCAAATAAAACAGTCAGGATCGCTTCATCATGGAACAAAAAAAACATCGAAACAAAAGCTGATGCTAAAGGAAACTGGAAAACAACAGTATCAACTCCGGTTTATGGAGGCCCATTTACTATTGCAATCAGTGATGGTAAAAAAACAATTCTTGAAAATGTGATGATTGGCGAAGTGTGGCTTTGTTCCGGACAGTCAAATATGGAAATGCCATTGGCAGGATGGGGTAAAATCGCAAACTTCGAACAGGAAATAGCCGGGGCTAATTATCCGGAAATAAGATTATTGCGCGTTACAAAAACACTAAGCACCAAGCCGCTGACTGATCTGGAAGTGAAGAATGGAGGGTGGGTAGCATGTTCTCCTAAAACTGTTGAAGAATTCTCAGCAGTTGGATATTTCTTTGGAAAGAATTTGTACATCGCTAAAAATATTCCCATCGGTATTATTAATACATCATGGGGTGGAACCATTGCAGAAGCATGGACAAGTGGCAGTTCTCTTAAAACAATGCCTGACTTTAAGCCTGCTGTTGAAAAAATGGAACAAACAGCAGTAAATAAGGCAGAATTAAAAGCTAAATACACAAAAGACCTGATTGAATGGCAAAATAAGATTGCAAAATCAGATAAAGGTTTTTCAAATGGGAAAGCCATTTGGGCCGTTAAAGAGTTGGATGAATCGGATTGGAAACCAATGAATATCCCTGATAACTGGGAAAATCAAAGTCTTCCGGGTTTTGATGGCGTTGTCTGGTTCAGAAAAACAGTTGAAATACCTGCTGAGTGGCAAAATACAGGATTGACACTCAATCTGGATATGATTGATGATAATGATATTACATATTTTAATGGAGTTGAAGTCGGGCACACCGATGGTTGGAATTTGTCCAGAAAGTATGCTATCCCTGCCTCACTCGTAAAATCAGGTAAGGCAGTTATTACAGTAAGGGTGTTTGATAGTGGTGGCGGAGGTGGTATTTATGGAAATGCATCTCTTATAAACCTGAGTAATTCTTCAGATAAGAACATTCCCCTGGCAGGAAGCTGGCAATACAAAGTGAGTTTTAACCTGAATGAAATCCCTGCAGCGCCGAAACTTGCCGATGATCCGAACCAACCGACTGTTTTATTCAATGCCATGATCAATCCGATAGTACCTTTTACCATTAAAGGAGCTATCTGGTATCAGGGTGAAAGCAATGCAGATAAAGCGTATCAATACAGGGATTTGTTCCCGCTGTTGATCAAAGACTGGCGAAAACAATGGAAATCCGATTTCCCTTTCTATTTTGTGCAACTTGCCAATTATACCGCCGTACTCCCACAGCCTGCAGAAGCTTCATGGGCTGAATTAAGGGAAGCACAACTGCAAACTTTGCATCTTGAAAATACAGGAATGGCTGTAACAATTGATATAGGAAATGAAAAAGATATTCACCCTAAAAACAAACAGGAAGTGGGTCGCCGTCTTTCACTGATTGCAAGGGCAAACGCATACAATGAAAACATAGCTTTTTCGGGACCAATTTATGATTCCTACAGGATAGAAGGAAATTCAATTCGAATTACATTCAAACAAGTCGATAAAGGTCTGAAAACTAAAAACGGACAAAAGTTAACCGGCTTTGCAATAGCAGGACTTGACCATCAATTCCATTGGGCAGACGCAGTGATTAAAGGAAATGAAGTAGTGGTTTCCTGCAAAGAGGTCGAAAACCCAATATCAGTACGGTATGCCTGGGCTGAAAATCCGGTTTGCAACTTGTTCAATGGGGCTGATTTACCTGCTTCACCATTTCGTACCGACGACTGGCAGGGTATTACCTATGGCAAGAAATAAAAAGAAATTAATAATTAATAATTAAAAAATAAAAATTAATAATTTTTGTCGTTTAGTTACTGTTTTTCTTTGCGAAACTTTGTGGCTTAGTGACTTTGTGGCAAGAAAATATTAATACTAAGACACAAAAACACTAAGTTTCACAAAGGGTGCATTCAAGCAATATCCTTTACTAAACGACATTGTATTATAAATGATTAAATAAAAATACAGATAAACAACAGGTATTCAATAAAAAGTCCCGATTGCAATTTGCAACCGGGACTTTTTATTGATGCAACATTATTGAATAATAATTTTCTGGATAGTTTGATCCTGTGAGTTCTTTACCCAAACAATATAAACACCTGAATTCAACTGGAGCGAAGAAGAACCCTGAAGAGTTGACCGGTTAACTAAAACTCCTTCCGTCTGATAAACGGAAACTTGTATCGGAGTATTTAAAATGCTCTTCATATTCAAGGTGTTTCCTGAGACAATTGTTTGAATTTCATTCCTTAAGTCATCCTTTTAAATTTCGATAGTTCCTGTTAAACTTGCCGCAATCTGATTGAACCATGCGTCCCTGTATGTATAGAAATTGCTGTTGACATCATGTCCGTAACTTTCATACATAAAATGTTCTTTTGTGCATTGCAGGTTATTATAATCTGCCATCCCAAGGGCAGGAGGACATGTAGGATCCTGTAATCCTGAACCGGTAAGTATCGGGCATTTAATTTTTCCTGCTAATTTTTTATATCGAAATAACTCCAGTTTTGTAATGTTGTTGCCAGGCTTAATGAGTATTTTTTCATGTATATATTCAGTATATTCATGGGCCATTCATCGATATAATTTACATTCTCTTTAATTTTATAGTACATTGGAAAATCAGATAAAAATGGAATTGTCGGTGCGGCGGCTGCAATACGCTGGTCCAGTGCGGCAATTGCATACGTTAATGCACCGCCCTGACTTGCTCCTTCGGCACAAACTTTCATCGTATCCACTTCTGGGCGTGAGAATCCAAAATAGCTCTTAATGCATCCATAAATGTATATTTATAATAATACGTGTTTTTATCTTTTAGTCCGTCAACAGTCAGATCTACATCGGTATTTGATATGGCAGCCGTACTAATACCTTGTCCACGGATATTATAATTAATGATCACCCAATCATCTGTTCTGGTTGAGGGTTGGCAGGTAAGCCAATATCCTTCCGAAACAACTACTGCCGGGAATTTACCCGGTTTGTTTGGTACACTCAGATAACCATTGATGGTACTTCCCTTGATTGATTTCATGGATACTTTATAAATGAGATGGCTTCCATAGTTTTCATAAAAAGTGACAGCGTATTCAGGCTTCACGGCTTTAAGTGAATCTGTTGCAGCTTTCCAGAAATCATCAAAATCAGGTTGGGCATCTGTTCCAGTTGCTATCTGCTCATACTTATAAACTATCTGACGATGAAATTTGTGTTCTGTTAATGTTACGAGGGTATCAGTCACATCGATATGATATCTGTAAAATCCGGGTTCAGGAGCGGTTAATTCATAGCGTATCGATTTAGTCTCTCCCCCTGCCATGACTATCGTATCTTTTGTTAACCTGTAGGGGTCATTAGCGGTTGTACGAACATCAATATTTAAAATAAACTTCAGGTTGGTTTTCCCGGTATTCTTAAGATTTATCATACTTACCGGATTAACAGTT
>Ga0302272_1001651_pt1 | contig 9991 bp, 7 predicted proteins | sample III_Bog_N1_2_FD_198772 | JGI IMG/M metagenome (GOLD analysis project Ga0302272, IMG submission 198772) | Peat permafrost microbial communities from Stordalen Mire near Abisko, Sweden - III_Bog_N1_2 | ecosystem: Environmental > Terrestrial > Soil > Wetlands > Peat | place: Sweden: Abisko, Stordalen...
CAACTGCATTGGCTTCCATTAATTGCAACGCCTTTTTTCGCTGCTCAAAAACTTCATTCTTATTCATTGGTTGCTATTGATTTTAAGAAGGTGAAAGGACAAAGGTACGGGATAAATTTGTTGAACTGTCCCTTGCACACTAATTTTATATAACAAATTTAACTGTTCTTTGTTCTATCAATTTACTATTCAAGAACTAATAGTTTAGTTAAAATTACAACATAAATATTAATTACAAAGCTTTTCACAGGAGAACAGGAGACTTTTAATAGCAGGGATATGTCAATAAAAGACGATGATTGCTATACTGAAACAGATTTTTACTTATCCTCTTATTTCAGTACCTAATGTCTTAAATTGACGTATTTTCTGACAGAATATTAATTTACAAACAGAGCAATGTTTTTAAACCCGTAGGGTTGACATGATTGTAAAAATAAAGAATAATACAGAATTTGAACCCTGTAAGGGGTGACATAAAAAAGGTATGCCGAAAAAATACAACACCCCGTACGGGATTAAAAATATGCTTGCTATGACAAGTAAAAGTAAAAGGTAACTACAGATTACTTCCTCATTTTTGGTTCCGGCTTGTCCGGCTTAGCAAACATATAATCAATTAATTCAAATAAAGTCTAGTGTAAAAAATAACAGAGAGTCATTAGAACAAAAATCCTTATTAATATTGTTGTTTTAGTTCCTCATACCATTTTTTCATCACAAAGAAAGCTTTCTTCTTCTGCCCCTTGTCGGAAACCAGTCCTTTACGGTTAAAATCATCCTGGATATCGCGCAATTGGCGTCGTGGTGAACGGAAATCTTTCAGAATCCAGGGTGTTGTTCCTGCAAGTCCGGGAATGCGTTTCAGCATATTCACACTGCGGATGTAAAGATCTTCCTGATAGTCTTCCGAGAAACGATCGGTCAATCCACCACGCATTCCATACAATGCATCGCCACCAAATTCAGATATGATAACCGGTTTCTGCTCAGAGAATGTCCAGTTAACCCGGTCACATTTTTCAGGCAATCCATCATACCAACCCACATATTGATTGAAACTAAGCACATCCATTACCTTACTCAACGGATCATTTACAGTCATCAGGCCCGGCTTTACTTCTTCCTTTTCCATTGCAGCACCCACCAACCTGACAGGATCGAGTTCACGTGCTTTAGCAGCCAAGCGGGTTAAGAAGCTCAACCGTTCATCACCATGGGGCGTTTCGTTTGCTATCGACCAGATAATAATATTCGCACGGTTTTTATCACGTGTGATATTATCGGTAAGTTGGGTTTCTGCATTCTTGTATGTTTCAGCATTGCCCCACTGAATGGTCCAGTATACCGGTATTTCCGACCATACCATGAGCCCTAAGCGCTCTGCCTGACGAATCATTTGTTCATTATGCGGATAATGGGCTAGCCGTACGAAATTACAACCCATATCTTTGGCCCATTGCAACAACGTAATATCTTCTTCTTTTGAATATGCCCTGCCATTGCGGAAGGCAGCCTCTTCATGTATACAGATTCCTCTAAGGAATATGTGTTTGCCATTCAATAAAATTTGGGTTCCTTTTGTTTCAATCGTCCTGAATCCTATTTGATCGGCCAGGACTTCATCGTCTACCTTGATACTGACAGTATAGAGTTTTGGACTTTCCGGTGTCCACAAGGCTGGGTTGGCTTTTACTTCAAAAGTGGCATATCCTTTCGCATCAGAGGTTATTTGTCGGGCTATTTTTAGCTCAGGGATCTCAATTTTCAGCGTTTTGTTCAATTGTTTACCATCCAGCTGAATCCAACCACTAATAGTGTTTTTATCTCCTTTTTTAAGTTGTACATAATAATCCCGGACAAAAGTAGCCGGTGTTTCAACTAAAGTAACCTGGCGAGTGATGCCACCATAGTTCCACCAATCGGAATTAATGGTTGGTACGGCATCCAGCTTACGTTTGTTATCTACTTTTACCACAACCGAATTTTCTCCTGATTTCAAAAGTCCGGTAACTTCAAAGTTGAAAGGGGTAAAGCCACCAACATGTTGACCTATTTCTTTCCCGTTTACAAAAACAATGGCTTCATAATTCACGGCGCCAAAATACAGGAATATCCTTTTATTTTCTTTTACCTGAAACTGGAATCTTTTTCTGTACCAGACAGTACCTTCATAATAATACAGTTCATCGCGTTGTGTATTCCAGTCGCCCGGAACTGATAAAGTCTTATCGGTGGTAAAATTATACTCCTGCAATTTAGTTTTATCCACATAATCATTGTCTTCGCCATATCCACCTTTTTTCAGCGGTAACCGACGATAATCATAGTATCCGTTTTCGAATGGATCCACAATGGTTTTCCATATTCCATCCAACGAAGTAGTTTTACGACCTTCCACATTTATAATCTGCGGAGTGGTTTGAGCCAAAACTATAGTAGCGCAGGATAATGCAAGAAAAAGCAATTTTTTTTTCATCAATATTTCTTTTAATAGACTTTATTTGAATTAATTGATTATATGTTTGTTTTACAACAATATTCATTTAATTTTTCAGTTACACAATCATATATTTAACAATATGATTATATTCAATACAACAAGATTAAACACTCCCCAAAGGAAATGAATTATTAAGTTATATTAAATCAGCCACAGCAGCAATACTACGATCACCAGTGCCGGAAGCATATTCAGGATACGCAGTTTTTTTATTTCCAGAATATCAATCCCCAGCCCAATCAGTAAAATACCCCCGACGCTGGTCAGTCCCTGAATGATTTCAGGAGTAAAGAAAGAACCTGCATAAATGGCCAGCAAGGTGATTCCTCCCTGAAACACCAATAGCGGAATGGCAGATACCAACACCCCTACTCCAAAGGCTGATGCCAGCAATATCGACGAGAAGCCATCCATCAACGACTTGGTCAACAACAGGTCGGGTGAACCGCCGGTGCCTTCCTGAATAGCTCCCAGTATAGTCATGGAGCCTATGCAGTACAGAAGGAAAGCTGTTGTCAGCCCTTCCGAGAACTTATCACTGCCAATGCGCAGCTTCCGTTTAAAATAGTTGCTAAGTTTCTCTGCCCCACCTTCCAGGTTCCACCATTCGCCCAATAAGGAGCCAATGGCCAGGCTGCTCACAATGATAAGGATGTGCTGCATTTTATACACCATGCTGATACCTATGGCCATGGTGAATAGTCCGATTGCCTGAAAGTAAATAGTGGTAATCCGTTCGGGCATATTCTTTTTCAGCAACAGCCCTATGGTTCCGCCCGCCAGTACTGCCCCGGCATTAATAAGTGTTCCAATCATGTTATATAGATATTAGCTTAGCGATATTATTTAAAAAAAGATATCAAACTTTTGCGATAGAACCTGTTTGAAGGGATAAGTTCAATCATTCACAATCATCCATGCAACTGCAAAAATACGTTTTTTTATTGTTATACCATCCGTGATCAGAAAACAGTCCAGCCGGTTTTATAACCCGACTGTGATTCAGACCATTGCACGACAACTAAACAGGCAAATAAGACGAGGGTCAAATTGGGGCTATATTATTTTTACAGAGCGTATTATTCACAATTCAACAGAGTACTGTAATGAATGATAAAGACCCTGAAGATCGAACAATCATACAACAAATATTCGTTACAACACAAATAGAGAACTGCTCTGCAACCAATTGTAATCAGTACTCCGATAACTTACATCCTAAATTTACAAAATTCAAGCCCCCGATTTCTTGATTATTCTCCTGTTTCACTCCAATTTTTACCAAATCAATAAACAATCCGTTTTTCTTTCTGATTTTTGTGCCTTTTCTCCTTATTATCAATGCAATATATTCAGAATTTCAAGTTAGATAAAACAGACATAATACAGTGATAAAATAGACATAAAATAGAGATAAAATAGACATTAATAAGATCTATTTTATCTCAGTATTTGCAGTGTATTTGAATTATTTTGTTTATTTTTGTATTTAAATCAAAACAAGACTAAACGTATACCCTGTTATACTGGAAGTCAAAACAAATAATATTAAATCCTTAAAAATTACAGCTATGTCTATTATCAAATCTCCCTTCGAAATGACCGGTAGCATCCGGGGTGTTTCCTTTTACAAACAGTATGGCTCCGACAAAGTAATTATGCGCACCAAGGGCGGCGCGCAGAAAAACCAGATACGGAAATCACCTAAATTTGAGAAACTGCGCCTGCACCAGACCGAATGGACAGGCTGTGTAAAAATGTCGGGAACGCTGTGCAACACGATGTATCACGTCAAGCAGCTGGCTGATTTTAACGTGTCGGCCGCAATGAACGGCTTTTCGAAGAAGCTGCAGGCACTCGACACCGTAAATCCCATTGGGCAGCGGAGCATTGAGCTGTCCCGGTACAAATACCTGCTGGATGAGTTCCAGTTGAACCGGACACGCTCGTTTGGCAGCATCCTGCGCATCAGCCCTGTGTGGGAGATCAAGCGGGAAACAATGGAAGCCCGGGTGGAAATACCGTATATGAACACCGATCTGCAACTGGTGAACCCGATGAATTACCCGTTCTTCCGGATCATTACCTCGCTGGGCATTGTATCGGATAGATTTATGGATCCTGAAACAAATAAGTACCTGACAAATAACCCGGAAATAAACGGGGCGGTACTTCACCAACCTACTGACTGGTACTCCACCAACCGGGTGATTGAGGCGCAGGAACTGATCCTGAAATTCGATACACCGCGGTATACACCTACAGGTGATGATTTCTCTTTGGTGCTCTGCATCGGTGTGGAATTTGGCAAACCGGGATTTGACGGACAACCGTTACCGGTAGCCCGTGCCGGATGTGCCAAAGTGCTCGGGGTAAGATAAGATTGGTATTGACAGTACAAATGCACCAGCAGCATTTCAACTGCCCTTCACGAGCCGGTCAATCCCCTGCGGGGTTTCTATTGATATTTATTTCCTACGGGAAAAAAGGAAAGATTATATTTATTTCTCTCAATTCTTTTCTCCGTTAGGAGATAAATATCAATAGAAACGATCTCACCGCAACAGCATTTCCCCGTCAGGGGATGAATATCTTATAGGATATTGTGTCAGAACACCAATCAATCATGTCTCTACGTTGGGAATGCTTAACCGGATAATCCCTCGTAAGGAAACAAGAGGGAATAGGTTAATCCCCTACGGGGAAATGGAGTGCAAAAAGGAATCATTTCTATTGATATTAATTCCCTACGGGAAAAAAGGAAAGATGGTATTTATTTCTCACAATTCTTTTCTCCGTTAGGAGATAAATATCAATAGAAACGATTTCACCGCAACAACATTTCCCCGTCAGGGGATGAATATCTTATGGGGTATTGTGTCTGAACACCAATCAATCATATCTCTACGTTGGGAATGCTTAATCAGATAATCCCTCGTAAGGAAACAAGAGGGAATAGGTTAATCCCCTACGGGGAAATGGAGTGCAAAAAGGAATCATTTCTATTGATATTAATTCCCTACGGGAAAAAAGGAAAGATGGTATTTATTTCTCACAATTCTTTTCTCCGTTAGGAGATAAATATCAATAGAAATGATTTCACCGCATCAGCAATTCCCCGTCAGGGGATGAATATCTTATGGGGTATTGTGTCTGATATATTTTTAGTTAAGAGCATATTGCTATGAATGTATCTGGTCATTTAAATCTTTATAAAACAGATTAAGGTTACCCTAAAACGCCCAATTTAATGACTTATTTTATATAAAAAGTTCACAAAACCCGATTAATTTAATCATGTTTAAAAATAATTATCTAAAAAGTTTGAGGTATTAATAATGATTTGTACTTTTGGAGTGTGAAAAATACAATTTACTAAAGTTATTACTAAAGATGTATAAATTAAAATCATTCTTTTTAAATGAATACTGCATTTTAATTTTAGTTATTTTAAATGCAGTACTTATTTTCATACAGGAATTTCAATTAAGGGGTAGTATCCTCGATTATATCGAACCAGTATTTACTATTCTTTTTGTCATTGAAATGACAGTTAAAATAAATACATTTAGTTTTTCTAAATATATTTCTAACAATTGGAATAAACTTGATTTTATTTTAGTAATTATTTCAATTCCTTCTTTAGCCGTTATTTTCTACAATAACAGTTCTTTACATCTCAATATATTTCTTGCGCTACGGGTTTTTAGAGTATTTAAATTCCTACGCTTAATTCGTTTCTTTCCCAATGTCTCTTCACTTATTACTTCTGTAAAAAGAGCAATAAAAGCTTCGTATATAGTAATCTTTGGTTTTTTCTTATTGGTTTTTATTGTATCATTAGTAACATGTGCATTATATAAAAAAATTGCACCTGAATACTTTGCTAATCCGATAGATTCATTTTATTCTATATTTAGACTTTTCTCAGTAGAAGGTTGGTATGAGATACCTGATTTAATTGCATCCAGATCCAGTTTGTTTATAGCTTTTATTTCTAAACTCTATTTTGTTGTTTTATTACTTTTTGGTGGTATTTTAGGGCTTTCACTAGTCAATTCAATTTTTGTAGATGCAATGGTGAGTGACAATAACGATGATTTACAAAAAGAAGTGACAACTCTTAGTACCAAAATTGATTTACTTACTGATAAAATTGATGAATTAGACAATAATCATAACAATCACAATAATCTTAAAATTTAGTATTATGGACTTTAAAGATCAAATCAAAATCCTTGGTGATAGAGTTAGCAAACTTAAAGACCAAATTTCAACAGAAGAAGCTACTAAAAATGCTTTTATTATGCCTTTTCTTCAAGCTCTTGGATATGATGTTTTCAATCCAATTGAAGTAGTACCTGAATTTATTTCTGATATTGGTATAAAAAAAGGAGAAAAAATTGATTATGCTATCTTTATGGATGGCAAACCTACAATACTGATAGAATGTAAACACTGGGCTCAGGATTTAAGTATCCACGATGGACAACTTTTACGGTATTTCCATGTATCAAAAGCTAAATTCGGGTTATTAACAAATGGAATTATGTATCGTTTCTATTCAGATCTTGTTGATGCAAATAAAATGGATGAAAAGCCATTTCTGGAATTCAACATCTCGGAGATTAAGGATAACCAAATTGAAGAACTAAAAAAGTTTCATAAATCATATTTTGATGCAGACAGCATTGTCAATACAGCAAGCGAACTGAAGTTTATGAATGAACTAAAACAATTGTTGAATCAGGAACTAAATAATCCAACACCAGAATTTGTTAAACATTTTGCTAAACAAGTTTATCCAGGAATGATCACGTCAAAGATACTTGATCAATTTACTAACCTGACTAAAAAATCTGTTCAGCAATATATCAGTGATTTAATTACTGAAAGGCTTAAAACTGCCTTAAATAAAGAAGATGAAGCTGCAAAGGAACAAGATATTAATCAAATTAACGTATCAAAAGAGCCCGAGAGTAAAATAGAGACCACACAAGAAGAACTAGAAGGCTTTATGATTGTAAAATCAGTTTTGAGACAGAAAGTGGATTGTAAACGTATTAAATACCGTGATGCTTTATCTTATTTTGCAATACTGCTTGATGATAATAATCGTAAACCAATTTGCAGATTATATTTCAATGGAGTAAAAAAATACTTTGTAACTCTGGATGAAAATAGAAAAGAAGTAAAAACGGAGATTAAATCACTCGATGATTTGTATTCTTTTTCAGACCAATTACTTAAGATAGTTGATACGTACGAATTGGTAAAAGTCTAATATAACCAATTTCCCAGACGTAAATTATCTACTCTATCTATTCGTCCCAATCTGTACATTTGCAGTCGTTGTCTATCGCAATTCTGATCGAAGCGCAGACTTGTGCTGATAATTCGAAAAATTTATAACTTCGCAATTTAAAGTCTATCAGTAACCCGTTCACTTTGATCTATTTGTGATTAAAATAGCTCTGCTCTATTGTCAAGCATTGCATATCATCAAAAAGCATTGGTTTTAAAATATTTAAATTAATGTCCATTGGAACTACAATACGTTCAAAATAAAATATATCTGATACGTGGAATTAGGGTTATGATTGACCGCGATTTAGCCGAAATGTATGGAGTAGAAACCCGTGCATTAAATCAGGCTGTTAAACGAAATTTTGAAAGATTCCCGAAAGATTTTATGTTTCAATTGACCGACCTGGAATTTCAAGATTGGAAATCACAAATTGTGATTTCCAATTCTATCAATATGGGTTTAAGAAAAAGACCTTATGTCTTTACCGAACTTGGTGTAGCCATGCTGAGTAGTGTGCTCAATTCAAAAACTGCAATACAAATAAACATGGGAATTATGCGTGCTTTTGTAACTATTCGGCAATCGTTTATCAGCAAACCCATTGGTAGTATAGCTGAACTTCAAACCGAAATAAAAGAGCTAAAAGCCTATATCGAAGATGCTTTTTCCGACTATAACGATATAAATGAAGACACCAGGATTCAGATTGAGCTAATAAATCAATCGATTGCTGAATTGCATACCGGCAATATACTAATTTCAAAACCCCGAAAAAGAATCGGATTTATTACAGAAGAATAATTATTTAAATTCTTTCAATGCAATTGTAAGTAATTATCAAACTTGAAGAAGTACTTCGGGTCTCTATTTCGTCTATGTATGATTCTTTGTATACAACGGATAGTTCAAGTTACCTTCTTAATAGACAGCGAGTGCAAACTAATTAATGCTGGAGGGAAAAAGGGTACAGCATATTAGAAAAAAAAGAGAAACAGACAATGAAGCAAATACTTACGATTATTTTAATGTTAGCATTCACGCTGGCGACTTTCGGACAAACGAAAACAGCAAAAGACTATGGGTTCACTCATTTGCAATTTGACTACAAATCAGACAAGGTTGACATATTGGTAAAATCTAAAAAGGGAGACGAAAATAAGAAAAAACCTTTGTTGTTTTTCTGTCAGGGGAGTTTACCCAGACCTTTAATTATGTATGATGAAAAAGGTATTTATCGGGTTTTTCCATTTGTCCCGGATAGTTTTATGGTTAGGTATCATGTAGTAATAGTTGGCAAACCCGGTATTCCATTAAGCAGAGACATAAAAACACTTAACTCGAATTACTGCTTTGTTGACAGTACAGGGAACTACCCAAAAGATTATACTGAAAGAAATCTTTTAGACTACTACGTTGACAGAAACATTGAAATCATAAAGTATTTACAAAAGCAAAAATGGGTTTCCAGCAAACAACTTATCCTGGTAGGGCATTCGGAAGGAAGTACAGTTGCAGCAAAAATGGCAAGTCGCTCACACTTAGCAACACATTTAATATACTCAAGTGGCAACCCAATGGGGCGTATTATGTCAATCATACAACAAAACAGGGCTAGCGAAACAGATAGCTTACTATCCGGGGAAGAAATGATTGGGTATTGGAGAAATATAGTCAGGGATAAAACGAATATGGATGCTACACATGGTGACGCTTTTAAAGCAACCTATGGATTCTCATATCCACCAATTGAGTATTTAGAGAAACTGAAGATTCCGGTACTTATTTGTTATGGAACCAAAGATTGGTGCGCTCCATTTGTGGACTTCATAAGAGTTGATTTTATACGAAAAGGAAAAACTAACTTTCAATTCAATCCCTACATTGGAACGGAACATAATTATTACCCATTCACAAAAGAAAACAAGCCAAATTACGATATATCTAACTGGGATAAAGTCGCTAATGACTGGCTTAAATGGATAGAAAAAAATACGCGCATATGAAAACTTCGTTATTGAAAATCTTAGTATTAATGCTTTTGATTCCTTCCTCTGCCTTTGCACAACAAACAGCAGCAGGTCAGGACTCCCTACTTGAACGAATGGTTGGGAAGTGGGTTCTCAATGGAACCATAGAAGGCAAAGAGACAACACACGATGTTGTAACTGAATGGGTGTTGG
>Ga0302272_1001652_pt1 | contig 9990 bp, 8 predicted proteins | sample III_Bog_N1_2_FD_198772 | JGI IMG/M metagenome (GOLD analysis project Ga0302272, IMG submission 198772) | Peat permafrost microbial communities from Stordalen Mire near Abisko, Sweden - III_Bog_N1_2 | ecosystem: Environmental > Terrestrial > Soil > Wetlands > Peat | place: Sweden: Abisko, Stordalen...
AGTTTATTCACCTGAAGTGTTCGTAGTAAATTTAGAAATTGGCGGAAAAGTAACAAAAGCTATCATGAAAGCATTGCAATTCCACCCTGTTACTGACAAAGTTTTACACATGGATTTTCTGGCAATCAGCGAAGATAAACCAGTAGTTGTAAATCTTCCGGTTAAACTTGAAGGTTTGGCAGAAGGTGTGAAAGCAGGGGGTAAATTGGCATTAGAAATGCGTAATTTGAAAGTAAAAGGTTTATACACCCAAATTCCTGAAAACATCGTTATCGATGTTACAGAGCTGGGATTAGGTAAATCTATTCAGGTTGCTAAAGTATCTGTTCCAAATCTGGAAATCCTGAATGCTAAGAATGCTGTTGTTGCACAGGTTAAATTGACAAGAGCTGCCCGTGGTGCTGCCGCTACTGCAGGTAAATAATCTTTTGACAGATGAAATACTTAATTGTCGGATTGGGCAATATTGGTAACGAGTACCAGAATACCCGCCACAACATAGGTTTTACAATATTGGACGCTTTTGCTAAGGCGTCCAATGTTTTTTTTACCGAAAATCGTTATGGTTCTACCTGCGAGGTTAAGCTGAAGGGACGTACGCTTATTTTGCTCAAACCATCAACTTTTATGAACCTGAGCGGAAATGCTTTGCGTTACTGGATGCAGAAAGAGAAAATTGCGATTGAAAACGTACTGGTGGTGGTCGATGATATTGCTTTGCCATTTGGCACACTGCGCCTCAAACCTCAGGGATCGGATGCAGGACATAACGGATTAAAGAACATCCAGGAAATTCTTGGACACAATAATTATCCCCGTTTGAGATTTGGGATAGGGAATGATTTTGCCAAGGGCAGACAAGTTGAATATGTACTTGGAAAATGGACTAATGAACAATATAACGCATTGCCCGAACGTGCTGAGCGTTGCATTGAAATTATTCAGAGCTTTTGTCTTGCCGGCATGCAATTAACTATGACGCAGTTTAATGGGAAATAGAGGAATGGCAGTTGGTTGATTAGTTATGTCTTTACCTATTTTAATCAACCAATCAACCAAATTAACTACTTAACCAACATCTAAGATGAAAACCGAAGTTCGTATTGATAAATGGCTTTGGGCAGTGCGTTTGTTCAAAACAAGGACACTGGCTGCTGAAGCTTGCAAAAAGGGAAAAGTCTTTATGCAGAATGTGGCAGTAAAACCGTCGCGAAATGTGAAGGCGGGAGATGTGATTTCTATAAGAAGAAATCCCGTTTTGTTTTCATTCAAAGTGCTGGCATTGTCGGAAAATAGAATGAATGCTAAATTGGTTCCTGATTTTATGCTAAACGTAACAACCCCCGATCAGCTGGAACTAATTGAACTGAGTAAACTTGCCGGACAAACAGGGCGGGACAGAGGTACCGGACGACCTACCAAAAAAGAACGTCGGGAACTCGACGATTTCATTGAACCAACTTTTGTAGATGAAGACGGTGACTGGGATTTTGAAACCCCTAACCCCTAAAGGGAAATTGTATTTGTACATTTCTAACTATTTCAAAGTAAATCTAAACAACTTAGTTCCTCTTTAGGGGCTAGGGGTCATTTGAAAATATAATGTTTATAGCCCACAAACTTAAAAAAGAAAATATCTGTGAATACTTGCTTTATATGTGGCAGGTGGAAGATCTGATACGTGCATTTCATCTGGATATGGATCTGATTAACGAGAGAATAGTTGCATCTTATCCTGTTTCCGACAACGAGCGCAAGAGCTTATATGATTGGTACGAAAGTCTGATTGAAATGATGCGGCTTGAAAGTGTGCAAACAGAAGGACATTTGCAACTCAACAAAAATATTATCCAGGAACTCGACGAGTTTCATGCACTCTTTATCCGTTCCGGTAAAGATGCCGGCTATAATGCCAAATTTTACCACATTTTACCCTCCATCACACAATTGCGCAAGCAATCTGACGCTGCTTTGAGCGATATTGAACTTTGCTTTAATTTTCAATACGGCATTATGGCACTTCGTTTGAAAAAAACGGCTATATCTCCTGAAACTCTTCAGGTTCAGACCGAGATAAGTAAGTTCATGGTGTTGCTGGCAAAAAATTATCAACTATACAAATCCGGAGAATTGGATTTGGAAGAATAATAATTGACTAAAGCGCTTGTTAATTGCCTGAATTTATATAATTTTGGAGCTCGAAAAAATAATCAGACGTCAACATTACTCAACTTTTGAACGTTACAATACAAAATTATCAATTAGTAAAATTTGATTTATGAAAGGAATTGTTTTAGCAGGAGGTTCAGGTACGCGCTTGTATCCTATTACGAAAAGTATTTCAAAACAAATCATTCCGGTTTACGATAAGCCGATGATTTATTATCCGCTCTCCGTATTGATGCTGGCCGGTATCAAAGAGATATTGATTATCTCCACTCCGCAAGATATTCATTTATACGAAAACCTGTTGGGAAGTGGCGATGATTTGGGCATTAAACTGGAGTATGCCATTCAACCTTCGCCCGACGGATTGGCGCAGGCTTTTATTATTGGCGAAACGTTTATTGGGGATGACAACGTTTGTATGGTGCTGGGCGATAATATATTTTACGGATTCGATTTTTCGCGTACACTTCGTGAAGCTGCAAAGATGGAAGATGGAGCTACCGTGTTCGGATATTATGTAAACGATCCTGAACGATATGGTGTGGCAGAATTTGATGCAACAGGTAAAGTGCTCAGCCTGGAAGAAAAGCCATTACAACCAAAATCGAACTATGCTGTAACAGGTTTGTATTTTTACAGCAACGATGTGGTTAAAAAAGCTAAGGGATTGAAACCATCAAAGCGTGGCGAGTTGGAAATTACCGATCTTAACCGTTTGTATCTGGAAGAAGAACGTCTTAGCATGAAAATGATGGGACGTGGTATGGCATGGCTCGATACGGGTACGCACGATAGTTTGTTGGAAGCTTCTAATTTTATTGCTACTATCGAAAATCGTCAGGGGTTGAAAGTGGCTTGTCTGGAAGAGATTGCTTACCGCTATGGATACATAGACCGTGAGCAACTGCTGAAACTTGCCGAACCACTCAAGAAGAATCATTACGGTGAGTATCTGTACAAAATTGCTAAAGAAACTATTTGATTAATGGAAATTATAGAAACCCCGATAAAAGATCTTTTTATCATTAAACCCCGCGTGTTTGCCGATGCTCGTGGGTTCTTTTTTGAATCATATAACGAAACGAACTACAAGGCTGCCGGAATTGATATGCATTTTTGCCAGGATAACCAGTCTAAATCATCCTATGGTGTCATTCGCGGTCTGCATTATCAGCTGAATCCGCAAAGCCAGTCGAAACTGGTTTCGGTGGTGCAGGGTTCGGTGTGGGATGTAGCTGTAGATTTGCGTAAAAACTCACCTACTTTCGGACAATGGTATGGTGTAGAATTAACCGAAGAAAACCACTTGCAGTTTTTGGTTCCTCAGGGCTTTGCTCACGGATTTTCCGTATTGAGCGAAACGGCAGTATTTACCTATAAATGTGATGATTTTTATAGTCCAACACTGGAGCGGGGTATTATGTACAACGATCCGGCGCTGGCTATCGATTGGAAAATTCCTGCGGATAAAGCAATTATTTCGGATAAAGACACCAAGCATCCGTTGCTGAAAGATGCCGAACTGAATTTCTAGGCCTCCCCTAACCCCTCCAAGGAGGGGAATTTAAAGAGACTTAGGCTGATTATTGATATAAAAATAAAAAAACAATTATTTCTCCTCCCCATCGGGGAGGTCGGGAGGGGCTTTATGATAACTACAATTCTAATTACCGGCAGCCACGGACAACTGGGCAACGAAATGCAACAAGCAGCTGCCCGTTTTCCTGCGTTCAGATTTATATATACCGATGTCGAAGATCTTGATATCTGTGACAAAGCGGCACTCGATGCTTTTGTGAAAGCTAACGACGTAAATGTTATTGTCAATTGTGCAGCTTACACGGCGGTGGATAAAGCCGAGGATGATGTGGAGCTTTGCTATAAAATTAATGCCGAAGCAGTTCGGAATATTGGTGAGGTGGCGCACCAAAACGGATTAAAGGTGGTTCATGTTTCTACCGATTATGTTTTCGATGGAACGAATTACATGCCTTACTCCGAAGATCAGGATGTTTCTCCCAATACTGTTTACGGAAAGTCCAAGCTTGCCGGCGAACAGGCGTTAATGGAAACCTGTGAACAAGCTGTAATTCTCCGCACTGCCTGGCTGTATTCTTCGTTTGGCAACAACTTTGTGAAAACGATGATTAAACTCGGCACAGAACGCGATTCGCTCAACGTTATTTTCGACCAAATAGGCTCGCCCACGTATGCAGCCGATCTTGCCGATACCATTTTGAAGATTCTTAGCCACGAAACGTTTAGTCCCGGCATGTATCATTTCTCAGACGAAGGTGTATGTTCCTGGTACGACTTTACGAAAACCATTCACCGTATAGCGGGCATCACTTGCGATGTTCGCCCTATAGAAACCAAAGATTATCCGGCCCGCACGCCACGTCCGCACTACAGCGTATTGAATAAGGCCAAAATCAAGGCAACCTACGGAATCACCATTCCGCATTGGGAAGAAAGCCTGGAACGCTGCATGAAGATTCTACAGGCATAATGCATAATTCATATACACAACAAGTGCGAACCGGATATCGGTTCGCACTTGTTGTGTATAATGTTACCGCACGATTGCATCGTGTGGTAACTCTATACCCTTTTTATTTTATATTCCCATACCTCGCTTTATTCTTCCACGCGATACAATCGCATGGCAGCAGTGGGAAGTCGTATTTATTAGCAGTTAGGGATTTCTTAATTCTACTTTGCCTTTTCAATATTATATTCAAAATAATTTAGGCTTATAAGCTCCTTAATTAGTTGAAGAAGATTTTTGTATATTGGTGGAATCTCATTCAATCCAAAAACTCCACTTCTTTCTGTTACTCTTTCTTCTTTTGCTTTTATTTCTTCGATAAGTTCATCATAGACTAAGTTGAATTTATACTTTGTCTCAAGAGCTTTAATGTCAAAGCAGAGATTACTGATTTTTTGAATTATATTTTCATCAATATGTAATGAATGAACCATTAATATTCTTTCAATTTCGATTCGAAACTCTTTTAGTCGATTAAATTCTTCAGAAATCAACTTATACGACTCATTCGGATTACGACCTTCATAGTAATTGTATATTATAAGAGTCATTTTAGGAAATACAATGTCGTTAAATACATTGATACTGCATAATGCTACAAATCTATAGTTATTTAGGTCTTTTTTCCTTGTGCAAACAGAAATCTGTTCGGAATATAGAATTTCATCTCGGTAAGGTGAATCCGAAAGAAACTCGCAAAGTTCTTGTAGGACAGCACCAATCTTTGTTATAGAATACTTCTTGTTTTTCTTTCGTATTAATCTTACTGTATATTTAGGGATTAACCATGTCGATACAAGTATGCTAAGAACAAAGAAAATAAGTCCAGCAATTATATTAATCCAAAATGAATTCCAATCAAAAACGAAACATTCAATTGACATGAGCTTTTCCTTTAATGTAATCTGTGATTTCTTAATCTTAGTCCAAAGGTATAGATAATCTTTTGTGTTAACAAGTCCGTCGGTTAGATAATTTGAATTCAGTGATTTCTGAACCCCTCCGTTTCGCTCGTCTCTTTAAATTAAGGGGGACAACTCCGAACCAAGATTTTCAGCTTCAAGCGTGTCGTGGCTGGAAATCGGCACTCATAACTCCTATGGTCTGTATTGCTTGAGAGTTGCTATCTGTAAAAAACGCTTTTGTGTTTTTTACAGATAGCAAAATATAATTTTATTGCAACAAACGAATACTCTAAAATATGCACGGATATTCCAAACATGCTTTGAATATCCATGCATAATGTATTGATATTAATGTGGTGTGAGTTTGTTCTAAAAGTTGCATGATTGATATGTATTGCCATCAACTGAATATCCATCATGTGCTTCAAACTAAATCCTGTTGTTGGACATTCTACCCTTCAGGTTGCATTTTATATTTGGCACATTAAACCTAATGGGGCACTCCGTTCAATATGTAAATTCAAAAAAAAGAGCGTCCAAATCTTTTGGACACCCTCGTTGCTGTTATAATAGTTCTACCAATCAATTGCTCGATTCGCGGATTTTCATTTCTTAATCATCACATTACCACATCATCATATCATTTAAGTGCTTGCATAAAGTCAGCCAAAAGATCCTCCACACTTTCCAGTCCTACGGATATACGAATAGTATTGTCCGACACGTTCATTTCGTTACGAACTTCCGGGGTAAAAGTCCCGAATATGGTGCTGGCCGGGTGAATAGCCAGGGTTTTATTGTCGAAAAGATTGGTGGCGCGCTTAATCAGTTTCAGCCTGTTCATAAACCTGAATGCGGCTTCGCGCGACTCCAGATCGAAAGTAAACATAGCGCCCGGATGCTCGCCAAACTGCACCTTGCTTATCGCGTAGAATTTGTTGGTGGGCAATCCCGTATAGTTTACCGAGGCTATTTCGGGCAATTTTTCCAGTTTTTCCACCAGTTTCTGACAGGTTTCGGTAGCCCTGTTGTAGCGTATTGTCAGCGTTTCCAGTCCCAGTGTTTGCATGTAGGCAGTCTGAGGGGTCATGTAGGCACCCATGTTGCGGTGTATCTCCTTGCGCAGCTTGGCGGTGAAGGTAGCCGATCCGAACTGTTTAGCCAGCTCACCCAGCTTGGGCGACTGTTGCCAGTTAAACGTGCCGTAGTCAATGATCAGTCCGCCCAATCCGGTTGCACCCCCCGAAATGTATTTCGTGCTCGATACTATTTCCAGGTTTACCCCAAAGTCTTTAGCCTTGAATGCACAAAACGGAATCACCGTGGTATCTGCCACTACGGGCACTCCTTTCTGTTTAGCCACGCCCGAAATGGCTTTCAGGTCGGCTACTTCCAGTTGAGGGTTGGTGATTATTTCCAGAAATACCGCGCAGGTATTGCCATCGATAGCGGCTTCCACTTCGGCGGCGTTGGTCAGGTCACAAAACCGGGTTTCCACTCCAAAAGCTGCCAGCGTAAAAGTAAAAAAAGAATAGGTATTGCCAAACAGGTGTCTGGAGGTAACAATATTGCTCCCCGTTTGGGCCAGGCAAATAATAGCATTGCTGATGGCCGCCATCCCCGAATTAAGTGCTGTAACACCAAATGCGCCGGTAATAGTCCGCACCCGGTCTTCGAAATACTGAACCGTAGGATTGGTTATGCGCGAGTAGGTATGATCGGCCGCACGTCCCGTAAAGGCAAGCTCCATTTGCTCGGCTGTCTCAAATTCATAAGCAGCAGAGTTATAAACAGGCATGCTCAATGCATTATACGCATCAGGTTTGCCGTACGGTGTGTTCAATATCTTTCCTTCAAATGATAGTTCTTCTTTGTTCATAATGTATTTTTTTAGAGGCAAGGAGTAAGAGGTAAGAGGTAAGTAATTTGTTAGTTTTGATGATTTTCATTCATTCAATCTTTCTTTTCTTACCTCTTGCCGCTTACTCCTTACCTCTTGCTTTCTATCTAAGTTTCGCTCCCAGTTTTGTTTCAAAATTTCCTTGCAGCTTCTTCATTATACCTTCAATCTGCGTATCGGTAAGTGTTTTTGTTTCGTCCTGCAATAAGAAGCTTACAGCATACGATTTCTTGCCCGCTTCCAGGTTTTTGCCTTCGTACACGTCAAACAAGTTTATTTTTTTCAATAGTTTACGTTCTGTTTCGAAAGCAATTTTTTCTATTTCGGCAAATGCCACGTTCTTGTCGAGCAACAAAGCCAGATCGCGTTTCACGTCAGGGAATTTAGATAGCTCTTTATATTGTACCTTGTGGTCGCCCAGTTCAGCCAGTATGGCATTCCAGTTCAGGTCGGCATAATATACCTCCTGATCAATGTCGGTAACTTTGCGTATGTTGTGGTGAACGATACCGTAAACGGCCAGTTTACGACCGGCAGCACTATAAATTGTCAATGCGTCGCTTAATAAATCATCGGCATATTCGCCCACGACCAGTTTGCGCAGGTTGAATCCCAGTCGGCGGAATATATTTTCGATATAAGCTTTTAGCTCATAGATGCTCGATTTTTCGTCGGATGCCGTCCACGATTGTCCGTGCTTGTTGCCCGTGAGCCACAGCCCCAGGTGTATGTCTTCTGAGTATGCAGCCAGTTTATCTCCTTCTTTTTTGTTTTCGACCTGATAATAATAGCAATTCCCAAATTCGTAGAATTTCAGATCGGCATTTCTGCGGTTAACGTTGCGGTTGATATTTTCTAATCCACCAAATAACAAAGTCTGACGCATTACGTTCAGATCGGAGCTCAGCGAGTTGATGATTTTCACGCTGTGCGCAGCAGGGTAGGAGGTAAGGTCGGTGTAGTAACCGCCTTTAGTCAGCGAGTTATTCAGCACTTCGTTGAATCCCTGTGCAGTGAGCTGTTCCGAAATCAGGTTTTGCAGTTTGTAGCTGTCGGGTTTCGAGCTGTAGCTCAAAGTAGATTTCAATGTTTCACCGATTTCCACGTTGTTGTAGCCGTAAATACGCAGAATGTCTTCAATTACATCCACATCACGTTGCACATCCACGCGGTAAGCCGGCACATGAAGTACGTAACCTTCTTCGTTTTGGCTCACTATCTTCATTTCGAGAGCCGTCAGAATGGTTTCGATATTTTGTTTGCCTATTTCTTTACCAATTAAGGTATTGATCTTGTGTAATGATACCGAAACTTCAAATGGTTTTACCTCTTGTGGGTAAATGTCCACTATATCGCTTGATATTTGTCCGCCTGCCACTTCCTTAATCAATAACGCACAACGTTTCAATACATATATTGTATTGGTTGGATCACAACCACGCTCGTAGCGGAATGAAGCATCGGTGTTCAGTCCGTGACGACGAGCTGTTTTACGGATAGAAACGGGATTGAAATAAGCACTTTCCAAAAATACGTTTTGGGTTGTTTCGGTAACTCCCGAGTCCAGTCCACCAAACACACCACCGATACACATAGGTGCTTCTGCATTACATATCATCAGGTCGGCAGCATTCAGTTTGCGTTCCGCACCATCCAGTGTGGTAAATGGAGTTCCTTCTGCCAATGTTTTTACACGTACTTCGCCGCCTTTAATTTTATTTGCATCAAAAGCATGCATTGGTTGACCCAATTCGTGCAGTACAAAGTTGGTAACGTCAACAATATTATTGATGGGACGAAGTCCGATTATCAGTAAATAATTCTTCAACCACTCAGGCGATTCGGTTACTTTTACACCAGAAATTGTTACAGCCGAATAACGAGGACATGCATCTGTATTTTCAACAGTCACCGGTATGGTCAGGCTTGTATTTTGTATGGCAAAAGCCTCTACCGAAGGTTTGGTGAGTTTTACCGATTTATCTTTCAAGGCAAAAAAAGCAGCCAAATCGCGCGCTACACCGAAGTGCGAAGCGGCATCAATCCGGTTGGGCGTAATATCTACTTCTAATAATGTATCGTTTTTTATGCCGTAATAATCTTTGGCTAAGGTTCCGGGCGTAGCTTCGGCCGGAAGCACAATGATACCATCGTGACTGGTGCCTACGCCTATTTCATCTTCGGCACATATCATCCCGAACGATTCTACACCGCGTATTTTTGAACGTTTTATGGCGAAGCTTTCTTCACCTGAATATAACTTAGTTCCTACCGTTGCCACTACCACTTTTTGTCCGGCAGCTACGTTGGGAGCACCACACACTACCTGAATGGGTTCTGCCGCACCAATGTTTACGGTTGTAACATGTAAGTGATCAGAGTTTTCATGATTGACGCAGGTCAGTACTTCTCCAATAACCAATCCTTCCAATCCACCTTTAATAGTTTGAACTTCTTCCACTCCGCCT
>Ga0302272_1001653_pt1 | contig 9988 bp, 11 predicted proteins | sample III_Bog_N1_2_FD_198772 | JGI IMG/M metagenome (GOLD analysis project Ga0302272, IMG submission 198772) | Peat permafrost microbial communities from Stordalen Mire near Abisko, Sweden - III_Bog_N1_2 | ecosystem: Environmental > Terrestrial > Soil > Wetlands > Peat | place: Sweden: Abisko...
ACTTGTGGCACTGGAAGGAGCATTTGTATAACGAACCATGTACAGATAGGTATTGCCTACCACATTCCAGTTAACAACGAGCGTACCACTTTGTTGTCCCTGTGCTACAGTGACACCCGTTGGCATTGGAAGCATACCTATGGGAGCTGGTTTTGCTCTCAGATCAAAACCCGAACTAAGTATTTTCAGCTCATCGCCACCACTGATATCCTGCACTCTGTTGCCAATGATATGGAGATAATCTTCCAGGTCTTTGCGTGCCGTGTTTTTTTCAGCTGTGGTTAGTTTGCTGCCGTCGCCTACTTTCGGCAAATAACTAATTAATAAGTCATTCTTTGTTTTGAGAACAACTACATCGGCTTCCAGTGCCTTGAAAGTAACATTACCGGTCAATTTCTCAATGATGGTATTTACCTTTACAGTCAGTTTTGCATCTGAGTAACTATTTGTGGAGAAATCAACACTTAAATATGATTTACTCATAATAAATAATTATTAGCAGTTTATTACTGTTTAGTTTGTATCCAAATTATGGTATAGCATAATTTGCTTTATGGCCAGATCAAAAACGCTTTTTTGTCTGTATTCCTCCTCCTGCAAACGACAAGTGCTGTCAGCGCCTTTTGTTCGTCGGGCAACCAAAGTCGGTGGGTTGCCTGGCTGGGGGAGAGTATTCGCTTCATGGAAACTGTCGGAAAATTCAGTGCCCGAATGCAGACCAATGTAAAGTGCTAAAACTTTGCAGACAAATTTCACTGAGGGCTTGCGCTGCCTTATACACTTGTACTTGCCCTATTTGTTTTGTCTATTTATTCTGCTCCGACACAAATTATTATTCGACCAATTTCTTGTTTTTTATAACATCCTGTTGATTTCATACCTTTCTCATAGGCTTTACAATTTACAGTTTATACATGTTTCTGTTTTCCGTGTCCATTATTTTTATTTAATCATGCTGACGGATGTTTTCCTTGCAATTAAATTGATTTTCCTTGCAATTAAAATCGTTTTCCTTGTCATGAAATTGATTTTCCTTGCAATTAAATTGATTTTCCTTGCAATTAAAATCGTTTTCCTTGTCATGAAATTGATTTTCCTTGCAATTAAAATCGTTTTCCTTGTCATGAAATTGATTTTCCTTGCAATTAAAATCGTTTTCCTTGTCATGAAATTGATTTTCCTTGTCATTAAATTGGTTTTCCTTGCAATTAAAATCATTTTCCTTGTCATGAAAATCGTTTTCCTTGCAATTAAATTGATTTTCCTTGCAATTAAAATCGTTTTCCTTGTCATGAAAATCATTTTCCTTGCAAGGAAAATTGCTTGCATTGTCCTTTTAGTAGCGAGCAATACCCCGAAAACGGGAATCGTCTGGCGGCAACATGTTTTCAGTGATCGTTTTTTCCTGAGATCGCAAAATAAGCTAAAGTAAGCCGATGGGAAACTGTAATTTTGCACTGTTTTTTATCCGGATCGGTTAAATTATTTTAAATACGCAAAATAATAAAATTAATGTATTTTATTTGCAGAAAAATCAGGTGATCGGACCACCGTTTTTAGACATGGATTGTTAACCGTCCGTTTTACGAACTGGCTAAATGCGAACCTTATGAATTCTGCACAAACCATCTTATGGACTTTACACGAAATTTATCATAAGCTCTTAAGCCATCCCGGTCTGATGACTGATCATCTGAAAGCGGAGGTGGCTAAATATTGTCACGGGGACTATCTGGAGGCGAGTTTACAACTGTGCAGTATCAGCATTTTCAATTTTCTGAACCGGCAGTTTATAGTTCACAGGTCGGCATTTACTCATTTGCTCCATTCACCAACCATCCATCCGGATATGAAAGAAAACTTTTTTCAGATGGACAAGCTTACGCACGCCGACGACATTGACTTTTGCAATTCCACCCGTTATGAACTTTACAACCAGCTGATGGCACACGATCCTGCTGTGCGTGAAAAATTCTCGGCCACCTGGGTGAGTCATCTGTTGGAAAAAGATGGTCGCTACTATAGCTATGTGCATTATGCAAAAATGTTGTTGAGCGATGATAACGGAGTGCCTGTGTTACTAAGAGTCAGGACAGAGCGGGTGGGGAATGTTTATCTGCCGCTGTTCAGAGTTTTTAATCATCCTTTGCCCGGCTATACCGAAACCCACCCCCATTCGCAGTTGCTCCAGCAGCATGACCTTACCGATCAACAGCTGGATATTCTTTATTTATTAGGACGAGAATTCAAACTCAAGGACATTGCCGAAATGGTAAACCTGGCTGAAAGTACGGTGCGTAATTATCATCGCTCGGAAATACTGCGTAAAATGGACGTGAAATCTATGGATATAGCCTGTATGGTAATCAAAGTACTGGGTTTTAAAAAGAAGTGAGATTAGCCGACAGCCTGTAGCATAAGCATGCAACTGAGGCGGGGTTGTATCAACAGCACGCAAATGACGCCGTTTTACACAACTGAGACCGGGTTATATTAGAAGAACGCAACAGACGCAAATGCCACAAATTATCGCAAATAAGACAGTCATAGGATGACTTTAAGTTTTCCTAATGACTAACCGTGCAACTATACCGGCTTTTGCCTTGTTTTCCCCTCTTAGGAGCAGGTTTGAAATAAAGTGTATTATGTGAACTAGAGAAATAATAAACAATTCTTGTTAATATGAACAATAGTTTTTACCTTTGGAGCGAATAATGGAAAAAATAGATGGCTTAAATAAATAAGAGCAGCTATGTGAAATAAGTGGCAAAACAATATAATGCACGATAACAGACAATTAATAGCATAACAAACAAAAACTAAAGTTTATATAAGGTCACCCAGGTGCCGATATAAATTGTTAGCTACCATAAAAATCTTGTATATAAATATATTGATGATGGAAGAAAAGATGGAAAAGAAGCTTGATGTAATATATCAAAATATGCGAGCCAATATGGCAAAAATAGATTTGCTTGGAATGTACAGTCATAAGATATTTAAAAACTTTCCTGAAAATTTACCAGAAAAGACATTAAAGAAATATTCAACTGACGTATCTACGCTGAAAAAGATTAGAGAATCTGTTACTGAATTAGAATTCAATTTAATTGGAGAAGAAGAATTAATAGAACAAGGAATTTCAAGAGAGTTTGCTAAACTATTTTTAAATACTTGCTATCTGTCAATTGGAAAAGAGACTTTAAATTCAACCGATTTCGAACAAGTTTTGTATAGACAAGAATTAATCTCGTTGTTTTCATATTTAGAAGGTTATTTTCAAGATATAAATCGAATATTATTTGAAAATGATAAATCTCTCCTTTCAAATAAGGATATACAAATTCCACTCGAAAAAGTATTAAATGCGAATGATTATGAACATTTAATATCAATAATTATCGAAGATAAATTGTCAAAATCTGGATATGATAAAATAACAAACATTATACAGCGATGGAAGAAAGAGCCATATAAGATAGTCCTTAAATTGAAAAAGACTGAATTAGACAAGCTTGATAGATATACGATGTTAAGAAATATTATAGTTCATAATAATTCAAAAGTAAATAAGGAGTTTATTTCATATTTGAAGAATGGAGAATCTGAAATTGGAGATAGTTATATTCTTGATGATAAGTGTTTGAATGAATTTAAAGATTTGATTTTTGAAGTCGTATTCTCATCATACGCTGAAATATGTGCTAAGTATCCGTCTTAAATAATAATTAATTAAATACGGTGGCTAACAATGGATAAAAATAGTAGCCGGTTAAGTAGACATTAAATGGTTGTAGCCCACCCCGCTACCGCATGAATTACTCTGCTGCCGTACGAATTGCATCGTATGGCATGTATGCAATAGGATCTGTGGGAGAAAAGGTTGCTGAGTGTTATGTTGGTTTAATATTGTAGGCACGCGCTGTAATTGTTTGGTAGCCTATGGATAATTGCAGTATTTGGCGATCCTTTTTTGTATTATTTCCTAATCAAAGCAAGTAAAATAACTAATGGAATATGAAAATTAATGAAATATATCTTGAAGCACTGAAAACGTTTAATGATTATGTAACAGTTTCAGAATGGGCACAAAAAGTTGGTGAACTGTACCCTGATCTTTTAGAAAAGGCAGAAAAAGATGCTAAGGCTCAAAAAAATGACACTACGGGCTTAAGAGAAATTGCAGCCAGAATATCTTCGCGATTGTCAACGTGTGGTTTTCCACATGTGATAATTGATGATAGTGAACGACCACGTAAAGTAAAGTATGTTTCTTTAGAAGAACAAGAGAGTTATAGCGTACAGGAACTAAATGAAGATGTCGAACCACTAAAACGTCAGGAAATAATTAATCAAGCAAAAGATACTTTAAAAATATATGAACTTTATCGGTTAGATGAATTCAAAAGCATACAAAAATCATTTAAAGACTTTTTTAGTTTAGATTTCGAACTCGATCATGCCAATGCATTACTGGATAATCACAATAAGGGAGAGCATCACCCGGATAATATCCAACTATTGCTTAAGTATCATAATGGTAAAAAGAACAATAAATCATGGACGAGATTTAGTTTTGCTGAACAAGAAACGTATATCACAGATGCAATCAAGCTTCAAAGTAATGTTGCTGATAATTTTCATTTGGAATTAAATAACGATATTCTTAAGCAACTTTTAGTTCGGTTAAAACTAATATACTAATGTCTTCTGTTGCCTTCCTCCGCTGCCGCACGATTGCATCGTGTGGCATGTGCCAGTAACTAAAGGTATTGACGGAAGGTATTATATATGTAATAATCCTATTGAAGAATAATTGGGATTTAAAGCTAAACATCGCGCGTAGTATATAAGTAGTGCAATAGGTTTTGAGGGATAAAAGGGTGTTGAGTGTAGTGCTGGTTTAATATTGTTGGTATGCGATGTAATAGTTTGGAAGCCCAAGGGCAGGTTACTTTATGGACAATTCAAGAGGAGTCCTTTTATGAAAAACTCTTGAAAGAAAAAGTTATTTATGGCAAAAAGGATTATGTGGACTCCTCTTTAGGGTTTGGGCGTGCTTATGACTGGATTAGTACAAAAATGGAAAGTCAGATAGGTAAAAAGCCTTATGAAGATTCCACTCCGCTATGGGCTTGGTATCAATATCTGAATCAAAAAAGAAACAGACCCGATTTAAGGGCTGTAGGCCATTTAGCTAAAGGAAAAAAAGGTGTAAGAATTGAGTTTGTAAAAGATATGAAAGATATCTTGCTCTCTGATTTTGACTTGTGGCTTTTTGTGTTGAACTTCTGGAATATATCGGAAGGGGAGAAAGATGATGATGAATTTGATAGAATGTTGCAATTAGCCGGTGTTAAGTTTGTAGATAAAGAAAAATATCCTCCTGTATTACAGGAAAGATTAATAGAAAGTTGGAATAAGGTGTTGGATCTTAATTACTATAATGAGTATAATTCTAATCCCAAAGACCTGAAGTCGATTCAGGCTACCTTTTGGAAATTGTCTCTATCGGAAGTGCGGAAGGTAGATTACTTTGTGAGCCGATAATCTGAATTTATCTCCGCTGCCTTCCGATTGCCTCGTGTAGCATGTGCCAGTAAATAAAGTTATTGGTGAGAGGTGAAGTTGCCAACATAACAATTTCTGTTGAAGAACGGTTAGTCTTTAAAGCAGAATACTGTGTATATAGTAGTGCAATAGATTATGCGGGAGAAAAGGGTGCTGAGTGTTGTGTTGGTTTAATATTGTTGCTATGCGATGTAATTGTACGACAGCGGAGGAAGACTTTGACAATTAAAAGGACGAAAATAATAACTGGAATATCATTAACTTTAATAATTATAACAACAATGGGATTTCTTGGCTTATTTGCTGCAAAACAGAATTCAGATGAAAAGTATGTAACTGAAGAAGCATACAAGAAAAACAAAGAGAATCAATTAAATATGACACCTAAAATTCTTAAGCAACTCAGAGAGTTAGGTGTTTCCGAGACAAAAGAATTGAAACTTGAGTATTTCTTTTATACTAACTCTACTGAGAAAGCCAGGAAACTTGCTGACAAAATTCAAAAAGAAAATTATAAAGTTGAATACCGTAAATCTGCTGGAGATAAGAAACTTTATCTTATAACAGGTAGGACAACAAAAATGATTATGTCTGATACCGTAGTAATTGAGTGGACAAAGAAAATGTGCGACTTGGGTTATCAGTTTGACTGTCAATATGACGGTTGGGGTACAGAACCTGATCAAGAATGAGATAAAAAAAGTGCCCTCCACTGTCGCATGATTGCAACGTGTGGCATGTATGTAATGGGTTTAGGGGAAGAAAAAAAACTAAGAAAAAGAAAGAAACAAAATTAGATATCGCAACTTATGACAAGATCTATATTTTTTATGTTCTGTCTAATGATTGGCTTTTCAGCATTTAGCCAAAGTAATAACAACGACAGCATTAAAAAAGTCAATCGTGGAATATTACATTATTACGAACAGAATGGTCATGTCCTAACATATGGGAAAATGACAACATTAATGAAAGGTGATGTTGAAGCTACAAATTATTTAAACAAGGCTAAGACTTCTAATGCATTATCAATAATACCAGGCGTTGGAGGTGGATTCTGTATTGCTTATCCTATTGCTCGTGCATTAAGCGGACAAAAGGCGAACTGGACTCAATTTGCTATCGGGTGTGGTTTGACGGCAGTCTATATTCCTATTGTAATTTCCACGAATAAGAATGTAAAGAAAGCCGTAGATGCTTACAACAAGAATAAAGTCGTTTCGAACAACACCGAGAATAATTATGATTTAAGACTCGGATTAAGTCAAAACGGTCTGGGGCTGACATTAAAGTTTTAATTATATTTTGAGCGACCCCGATAAGTTGGGACAGACTTATACATTTCGGTAGTTCTTGCTCTTGCATTCAGTTTGTCGTAGGGCGACAGTGGATGCTCCCCTAAATGGAACATGCTGAGGATCGATATCGCAGGTGTGCATAGACTCGGTTGTTAGGTGCTATAAGTGATAAAACAATGTACAGAATTATGAAAGATAAGAAATCTGGAAATATAGTTTATTTACTCATATTTATCGTTACGATTGGTATGTTTATTATTTCCGCATGCCAAGAAAAGAAAAAAGAGATAGTTAAACCAAAAACTTACAGTCAAGTAATGATAGACTCCAAATCAGGGACTCAGTTTCAATTAGACACATCTCAAATATATATAACTGCAATTAATTCTTCCAACGATACAATATGGAAAACAGACCCTTGGAAAGATAATCACTTGGGTGAATACAGAGTAAAAAGACCAATAATAAGGTATTTTATGCTTGGTACAGATGAGATTAGTGGTAAAATGGCAATTCAAATTTGTTATGATAATTCGCAATTCGGTAGTGTTGATTTAAAGACTGGTGCTTTTATCTTTCAAGGACAAGACTAAAAATATAAAGTTAGGTTATTCTCCTTTGCTTCCGCACTATTGCATCGTGTGGCATGTGCCAGTAAATAAAGTTATTGACGGGAGGTGGGATTAGTCAATAAAAGTATTTATTTTTACGTGATTTAATAACATGAAGAGCCGTGAAGGGAGACTTTCACGCACGGTTCCGTGAGAACGCGATGGTGAAAGTCCATGGCGTGACTCAATTAGGTGGCAAGTTTAGAAAAAAAACAAGAAAGAGACATTTGGACTTATGAAAATACTTGTAAAAACAGACAGACTAATCTTAAGGGAAATACTTCCAGCAGACATTGATGGAATGTTTGAACTTCATTCCGACCCAGAAGTCCATAGATTTTTAGGGAACAAAACTGTAACAAGCAAAGAAGAAATGACAAATATAATAAATGCCGTTATACAACGATACATAGACTTCGGCATTGGACGTTGGGCAATTATTGATAAAAAAACTAATGAATTTATTGGCTGGACAGGACTAGAGTTGGTTACCGAACAAATCAATAACCATAAAAATTACTATGACCTTGGTTACAGACTAATTAGAAAATATTGGGGACAGGGCATTGCAACAGAAACAGCTATTGCTTCATTAGAATATGCATTTGACAAACTTAACACAGACGAAGTTTTTGCAAGAGCTGACAGTGAGAATATTGCTTCAAACAAAGTACTGAAAAAAGTTGGACTTAAACTTATAGAAACTTTTGATATTGATGGAGTTAAACACAATTGGTACAGAATAGGCAGGACAGAATATGAAAACAAAAAGCCGAACCGCTAATACTTATGCTTCCTGTGGTCGGAACGACCTCTGCTGCCGCACGATTTCATCGTGTGGCATGTGCCAGTAAATAAAGTTATTGACGGGAGGTGGGATTAGTCAATAAAAGTATTTATTTTACGTGATTTAATAACATGAAGAGCCGTGTGAAGGGAGACTTTCACGCACGGTTCCGTGAGAACGCGATGGTGAAAGTCCATGGTGCGACTCGATTAGCGGTAATTTTAGAAAACGGCTTCTCATTATATAGAATTGAAAAATGAAACAAAAACTAGCATTGTTCTTTTTACTCTTGACAACTTTTTTTGTAAACGGACAGATACTTTATTCAAAAGCGTATGGTAATATCGATAGCCCTGCAATTATATTTATTCACGGTGGTCCGAGTGGAAATTCAACTCTTTTTGAAGCCACTACTGCTCAATTCCTTGCAGACAAAGGATTTTATGTAATTGTTTATGACCGCCGTGGCGAAGGTCGCTCAATAGACTCAACAGCAACTTTTACATATCAAGAGGCCTTTAATGATCTAAACAAAATTTACTCAATTTATAAAATCGAGAAAGCTAATATAATTGGACACAGTTTTGGAGGATTAGTAGCTACTTTATACTCGGACAAATATCCAGAGAAAGTAAAATCACTAGTCTTAGCAGGTGCTTTATTTTCACAGCAAGACACTTATAACCATATATTAAAGTCTGTAAGACAAATTTACCAAATCAAGAATGATAGTTTAATGTTGAAAAAGGTCGACGAAGTAGAAAAACTCAATAGAAACTCTTCAGAATATCGCATAGGTTGCTTTGATTTAGCAAGCAAAAATGATTTTTTTGAAATGCCTCACCCAACAATTAAAGCAAACAATTTAAGGCAAGAATATAAGACAAGCGAATTCTATAAAACCAACATCCGAAATAGTAAAGCTCCTGTACTTTTTTATAAAAATGAGGCATTGAATAACATTGATACTAAACCTGTTTTAAAAAGACTAAAAAATAAGGGTGTGAAACTCTTTGCAATTTATGGACAACAGGACGCAATCTTTTCGACCTCGCAGATAAATGATATGACTAGAATAGTAAGGAAAAGTAATTTTCTAAGTATTGACAATTGCTCACATTACTTGTTTGTTGACCAACAAGAGACTTTCATTAAAACTATTGAAAAATGGATAAGATAAAAACTACCGCTAATACTAAGGCTTCCTGCGGTCGGAACGACGCAGCAAGGAAGCGTCCGTTGAACCGTATTCCCTTTGCAGGGAGCTTGATTCAATGAGCGTGGAGAAGAGCAAGTAGTTTTATTATGGAGATAATGACTGGTTTTGATGAGTTGTCGCAGGACGGAAAAGACAAAAGAAAGAACAGAGGGAGCTGTCGACAGTAGATTTTCTACAAGAGTACAGCTGAAAAAAGATAAGAAAACAAGCAGAAATGGCCCTCTGCTGCCGTATGATTTCATCGTATGGCATGTAAGTAAAAAAAGTTATTGACGGAAGGTGGGATTAGTCAATAAAAGTATTTATTTTTACATGATTTAATAACATGAAGAGCCGTGTGAAGGGAGACTTTCACGCACGGTTCCGTGAGAACGCGATGGTGAAAGTCCATGGCGTGACTCAATTACCGCCAATTAAAAAAAAAGATATGAAGACATACATTGTAGATGCTTTTACTAAAATTCCATATTCTGGAAATCCAGCAGGAGTTTGCATTTTAGAT
>Ga0302272_1001669_pt1 | contig 9941 bp, 9 predicted proteins | sample III_Bog_N1_2_FD_198772 | JGI IMG/M metagenome (GOLD analysis project Ga0302272, IMG submission 198772) | Peat permafrost microbial communities from Stordalen Mire near Abisko, Sweden - III_Bog_N1_2 | ecosystem: Environmental > Terrestrial > Soil > Wetlands > Peat | place: Sweden: Abisko, Stordalen...
TTCGCATGACAAAGGACTGAAAGTGATTATGGATATGGTGTCAAACCACGGTGGAATTGATGCATGGTGGATGAAAGACTTACCGATGGAAGACTGGATTCATCAATGGCCTACCTATACTCAAACCAATCACAAAGCAGCTACTATTAAAGATACTCATGCAGCCAATGTGGATAAGAAACAAATGGTTGACGGTTGGTTTGACACCACAATGCCAGACATGAACCAGCAGAATCCCTATTTCTGGACGTATTATATTCAAAACTCCATTTGGTGGATTGAATACGCCAACCTCGACGGTATCCGCATGGACACTTACCCCTACAACGACCGCGATGCGATGGCACAATGGGCAAAAGCAATCACCGACGAATATCCAAACTTCAATATTGTAGGTGAAACATGGCTCAGCAACACGCAAGATATAGCATTCTGGCAAAAAGATGCGGTAAATTCTTTGAACTACAATTCGCAACTACCTACTGTAATGGATTTCATGACAGAAAGATCGTTGGAAACCTGCTTTAATGAACATGGAAAATCGTGGGAAGATAAGGGTATGAATCGACTCTACAATGCCATTGCCAATGATTATTTGTATGCCAACACAAATAATTTGTTGATATTTGCAGAAAACCACGACACGCAGCGGTTCAACCATCAGGTAAATGAAAGTCTGCCTAAGTTCAAAATGGCTATGTCATTTTTAATGACAACCCGCGGCATACCACAGCTATATTATGGTTCGGAAATAGGTATGACCGGCAACAAAGACAAAGGCGATGGTGACATTCGGCGTGACTTCCCCGGCGGATGGGCCGGCGATTCGATTAATGCTTTTACAGCAAAAGGACGCACCGCAGCTCAAAACGAACGATTCGATTATCTGTCGAAACTATTCAACTGGCGCAAAAATAAAGCGGTTATTCACACGGGACAACTAACACATTACGTACCGGAAAACGACATCTACGTTTATTTCCGCTACAATGAAAAAGACAACATTATGGTGATAGTAAATAACAACGAGACCGATCAGACATTGAAAACCGCGCGTTATGCAGAAAGCCTGAAAGATAAAACAGTGGGGACAGATGTAATGACCGGAAATAAATACGACCTCACTGCCGCCCTGATGGTACAGAAACAGACAGTACTTATTCTCGAATTACAATAAAGCCAGAAAGTCACAAACTCATTTTAGACTCTATTCAGATTAATTTGTTACGAAACTAAAGACAAAAATACTAACACTAAGGCACAAAGAACACAGAGCTACACTAAGTTTAAAATTTTCAAGATTCTCTGGGGCTAAAAAGTATAAAGAACACGAAGAATAAAAACATCCATATTTTATTTATCAGCCATTTTGAAAATCATTGATTTAAACGACAAAAAATAAGTATTCTTAATCTTAGTGTCCTATGTTTTCATGACACTTTTAATGATTCTTTGTGCACTTAGCACCTTAGTGGTCGGGTCTTCTTTTTTAATTCCGAACTCAATAACATTTTATTCGACATAAACTCTATCGCATAAAAACAAAAACAGATAGCTTCCAACTGAAACTATCTGTTTTTGTTTTATATCAATCGTCAATTCGGGCTATCGGTTTGTGTCTGTAATAATACCTCAGTTTTTTACCCAGCTGTACATACCGATAAATGCCTATCACCAGAATAATAACACTCAACGAAATGGTTACAAAGGCCATCCATTTAATGTTATCAAAACCCTGCAGCTGCAAAAATGCAATTCCACCCAACAACATATAAAGCGATGTTCGAAGGAAGGAAAAAAAAGTTCTCTCATTGGCCAGCTTAGTACGCTCCAACGCCAGATAATCCTGAAGATTGATCTCTTTTATGTCGGCAGAGCTTTCCGATTCTTTCATTGCTATAGATGTATTAGAAATTAGCGGTTAAATTGAGATCTGATTTAGTTATGCTTCTCCTCCACCAAAAGCCATAGGAACCGGCGGAACAAAACCATTATCGGTAACTTTTATTTTTCCGTTTTGTTGTTCAAACTTCGTAATATTTTCCTGAAGGGCAAACAGCAAACGTTTAGTATGTTCGGGCGTAAGAATGATGCGCGACTTTACATTTGCTTTAGGAGTTCCGGGCATGATGCGAATAAAGTCGACTACAAACTCGGATGTAGAGTGCGAAATAATGGCGAGATTTGAATAAATTCCTTCAGCTATTTCTGCCGAAAGTTCAATGTTGAGTTGATTTTCCTGGTTTTCCATGTTGTTTTTTCTTGTTTGCTATGACAATACGCTGTTTGTCATTAATTATTTTGTAAATTATAATTGCCAAAGAGAATTGCAAAGATAAGATTTTTTGTTGAATGAAACGGATTTACTCTTATTCAACAATTTGTTTTTGCAGAAGAATCCGGACATTATTTTACAATCGTACGGATGGCAAAAAAAAGAAAATCCCGATTATCAAAAGACAATCAGGAATCAAAAAAAGAGACTGCCAACGCAATGCAATTTTGCAAGAAAAGCTATTTTCGCACAGAGAGTAAAGGGGAATTATCGGATACGACTGTATTAAAATTGATATCAGCTTCCATGGCATAATGATCGGAAAGGTTTGAGGGCTTTGCTCCTACCCTGGCATAAAAAGGTTGTACTTTCCGTTCGATATGCCCAATCCACTGATCGTTGCGGACCAGAATATAGTCAATCACCCGCTTTTTTCCCGATGCATTTTGCATCAGGGTATTATTAATTTCGTCGTATGTAAATTTGAGGTCTCCGCTTATGGCACCATTATTTGCTTCGAGTGTGTGAAGCATTAATTGATAATTGACATCATCATCCATATCGATATTGAAATCGCCACAAATGAGCTGAGGTATTGTGGAATCGAAATACGGATTCAGCAAATGTTCTTTAATCTCACGGCACTGCTTGTCGCGTACGGGCTGCGAATTATCGGCCTGCAGGTGTGTGGCAAGCAATTGAAACTTTGCGCCATCAAAATTGCCCTGAAAAAGCACAGCTCCTTTACGCGCTATGATATCAAATCCTTCACTGAGACTAAATTTAATTTTAGCCAACTGGACAAGGGGCATTTTACTGACAATCCACAGTCCGCTACTGGTGCGAAACGGCCAGAAACCACTGTTGGCCGGACCGTACTGATACGGATAATCTTTTGCCAATCGTTTAGCCAAAATGTGCCGGCACTTGATACTAAACGCTTCCTGAAAAACAATAATCTGATAATCGGAGTGAGATAGCTCACCGGCAATTGCCTTAGCTCGTCTTGCATTATGATTAAACAAGCTCAAATAAGGCAACATGTAAATATTCCAACTCAGAATTTTAAGTGACTTTGCGTCCATACTTGATTTTTGCGTTAATTGCGATGGTTGACTCGCAGCACAGGGAGTAACAAACATCATCAATAGAAAAAAGAGACACAGGCTTTTGTTCATAATAGTTTGCATTTATAATTTATGCAAACTAACAACAAGCATTTTACAACCCGATTAAAACCAAATGACTATACGATGAAAGAAAAAATCCCGACAATCGTAAGATTATCGGGACTCTTTCGTGCGGCTGAAGGGACTCGAACCCCCACGCCTCTCGGCACCAGATCCTAAGTCTGGCGCGGCTACCAATTACGCCACAACCGCAAGTGTGTAATGCGGGTGCAAAGATACATCCTTTTTTGGTTTTGACAAACTTTGACCCCACTTTTTGAGACTTAATTGGAAACGATCTACACAAACAACAAAGTTTCAAGAGTTTTGCACTCATTTTTTTTCGAGGGAGCTGTTATTGTCTCATGGTTTTGGTTACCCGGAAGTCGGTACTCACCAGTATTTCATCAATTAAATCGGTACGAGACGCCCGAATCGGGTTGATATCAATGCCACCACGACGTGTGTACATAGCCGCCACCATAAGCTCCGAAGGCTGAAAAGCATCCCAAAAACGCTTATAAATCATCTCCACCACTTCTTCATGAAAATGATTCTCTTTTCGGAACGAAACAAGATATTCCATCACCGATGCCAGATCGATATCGTGACGCGACGTGATACGGACGAACAAATCGCCCCAATCGGGTTGATTGGTGACACGACAATTGGACCGCAGCAGATCGGAATGAAAAGCATATTGACGATCGGAATCTACAGAAACGCTACGAAGCAATTCCGGCGACTCTACAAAGCGCGAAAACACAATGGATTCTTGCTTCTGAACCGGCACCAGCGTATTCAGATTAAGTTGTTGCAAGGAAGAAAAAGCCTGTTTCTCTTCACTTCGACTGTCGAACAGAACGACCGACACCTGCGTCTCCAGAAGCGTACTTAAATCGGATTGAATAATACCGGCAACCCACTTTTCGGCTTCGGTAACCGTTGGCCCGAACCGATCCATATTGAAGGCATTGAGATATAATTTCAGCGATTTGGATTCGACCAAAAACCGACTATCGGCAGTATAAATCAGTTTCAATACGCGCGACACAGGCAAGCCGTTGTCGGTAAGAAACGAAAGCTCGTAACAATTCCACACATCGTATCCCACAAAAGGTAGCTGTGCATCATCGAGTCCGTAATGTAGCCTGTTTTCGGAACGCGGAATGCGAAACAGAATATCAGAGCCGTACTGATCGGGGGTTTCTGTTTTTTTTCCGAGTAAAGAATCCTTTATATTAAAATCCATAATTGATAAAATGACGAAATTGTTGACTTATTGAAATGACCGACTATCTCAGTTTAGCACATTTACGACTCAACCAATCGCGCTCATCTTCGTTGAGCAGCGGCGAAATCTTATCGTACACTTTCTGATGGTAATTGTTTATCCAGTCAATTTCAGCAGGAGTCATAATTTCCAAATCGATGAGTTCCTGATCAATCGGGCAAAGCGTGAGTGTTTCGAATTTGAGGAATTGCCCGAATTCAGTGGTCATAGCCGGCACAACCACCATCATGTTTTCGGTACGCACCCCGTGTTGACCGGTACGATACAGCCCCGGTTCGTTGGACATTACCATGCCCGGCTCCAACACCACGGAGTTTTCTTCGGCACGGATGCTTTGCGGTCCTTCGTGTACATTCAAGAAATGGCCGACGCCGTGGCCGGTTCCATGTCCGTAATTAAGGCCTAAATCCCACATAGCTTTACGCGCCAAAATGTCAATCTGCGAACCACGTGTATTTACAGGGAAAATGGCTGTGTCCAGTGCAATATTTCCTTTTAGCACCAGGGTAAAATCCATTTTTTGTTGCACAGTAGGTGTTCCCAGCGCAATGGTACGGGTGATATCGGTAGTTCCGTCGAGGTACTGACCGCCGGAATCAATGAGCAAAATATTTTCAGCCTTCAGGGTAGAAGCCGATTCGGGAGTGGCGCTGTAATGTACTACTGCACCGTGAGGACCATACCCAACGATAGATCCGAAGCTTTCGCCCATAAAGTTTTTACCCATGCTACGATATTCGCACAACTGCTTGTCGATAGACAATTCGGTATGATCTCCGGTATGTACATTTTCTTCGAGCCACATGTAGAAACGCGTAAGTGCCACGCCGTCTTCCACCATTGCCCGACGATAACCTTCTATTTCCACAGCGTTTTTGATGCTTTTCATTTTATTTACCGGCGACAAACGGTTGCATATTCCGCAACCGGAAGGAATGGCTTCGAACAAAGACTGGTTCAACTTGGCACCATCCAACAAGACCGATGCGGAAGCCGAAATAGCTTTCAAGGCCTTGTAAATATCGGCATAGGGAGCAATGGAAACACCTTCGGACTGCAGAAAAGCCTCAGCTTCGGGAGTCACCTTTTCGGGCGCAACAAACAGAGTGGCTTTATCTTCGGTGACAAGTGCATAAGAAATAACCACCGGATTGTAGCTTACATCGTTGCCACGAATGTTGAACAGCCACACAATTTCGTCGAGAGCCGAAAGCACAAATACTCCGGCATGTTCTTTTTTCATTTGCCCGCGAAGCGACTGAAGTTTTTCGGCAACAGATTTTCCGGCATATTGAGAGTCGAAAACAAAAAACGGATCGGAAGGCAATGCCGGACGGTCGGTCCACACCTGAGCAAGCAGGTCGATAGAGACCAATTCCACCCCGGCAGTTTTCAGCTCGGCTTTCATGGCTGCATACGCATTTACCGAAAACATCTGAGCGTTCACTCCCACCCGTTCGCCGGCTTTTAGTTCGGAAGAGAGCCAGCTAATAATATCGGGCGTTCCGGGCTGAGCCAGTTTCATCAAATCGATGCCGGTGCCGGCGAGCTGCTCTGCACCTTGCAAAAAGTAACGCGAGTCGGTCCACAGTCCGGCTTTTTCAAGCCCCACTACAGCAGTTCCGGCCGAGCCTGTAAAACCCGAAATCCACACACGTTCTTTCCAATAGTCAGCTATATATTCGCTGGCATGCGGATCGGTACCGGGAATTATACAAGCCGAAACGCCGGCATTTTTCATCGCATCGCGAAGCAATTCAAGGCGTTTTTTTATTTGTTCCATTCTATATGTTGTTTATTATTATGCTGTATTTTTGCAAATGCAAAGATAAAAATTATAAATGATTATATGCCGATTATGCCGGTAGAACTGAACTAAAAAATCGACTGAATACATGCCGGCATTCATTTTCCGAAAAGCAAACTACGAGATGTACATAACAGGCTACACTAGTTACAAAGTCGATTCTACAAGTTACAAAGTTAACTTTGAAGATTACATTATTAAATCAACAAACTACATAGCCGGCTCAACAAACTACATTGTTAACTTTACATCTTACATAACGAGCTCGACAAACTTCATTATTAACTTTGAAAGTTACAAAGCCCACTCTGCAATCTACATTATGGAATTTGCAGATTACAAAGCCAACTTTGCAAGTTACATTATTCGCTCGACAAATTACATTGGAAGCTCAACAAATTACATAACCCGCACAACAGATTAAGGAACTGTATTGAAAAAATGAAATGGAAAATAAACCAGATCAACAACGAAAATAAACAAAAACAATGCTTGCTGTGGACATTACACAATGGAGTCGGATAACTACATATATAATTATCGCTCTATCATTTAAAACAATATCGATAGATATTGTCTTTTGTGAGCTTTAAGAACTATTTCACCACAAAAGCCACAAAAGATACACAAAAGAGGATAAAGAAAAATTCAAATTATAAGCACCCTGAATTTTCAAGTAAACAAAAGCAAAGTTTTTATTTCATAAAAACTTTTGTAGTCCTTTTGTGGCTTTTGTGGTATTTCCTTTTCAGTAGAAAAAAAGATTAATCACACAGCATATCTATATAGACTAATGCATTTTGCGTTATGAATCTTGCTAAAATATTTTAAAATGAACTCACTGCAACCCGCTACACAATTATTTTAGATAAAAATATTTAAAAGCACACTTTTACTCATTTTTGATTTAAAAAATATTTTATAGATTTGCATTAACTTTTTATCAAACAAAAAAAATTACAATCATGAATGACTATCAAAATGCAAAACATGCTTCTTACAAACTGATGGTAATAGAAGCACAAAATTATCCAAAAGAAGTAGCTACGATACCTGCATTTGCCACAGGCATGGCTCGACTGGAGACAATCAACAAGCTGACTGAAGAACTTGGAATTCAGCAAGCCAAAGATCTGACCGGCATCACCGAAGACAAAAATGCGGTTGCAAACACGGTCATCGATTATCTGTTGGATGTATCGGGAGCAGTGCACTCGTATGCCGTTTCGCAAAAAGACAAAACGCTGCAGGCACGCGTTAACTACAAAGTAACAACTGTAGACCGGATGTCGATACCCTTCCTCCTCAAAGCAGCTGCCATTGTGATTGAAGAAGCCAACAAGCTCACGCCGGAACAGTTGACAGAGCAAGGAATAACAGTAGCCGAAATGACTGAATTTAAAGCTGGTTATACCGAGCTAAACGCCAAAAATTCAGACAAACGCACTGCCGAGATAGATCGCTCAGGTTACACGCAACAAATAGCCGATCTGTTTGCCGAAGCTGGAGACTTAAAAAAGAATGTACTCGACCGCCTTGCTACCCAGTTCCAACGTAAGGCTCCCGAGTTTTATCACAAATACAAAGCCGCCTCAATAGTTATTTACAAGCGAAAATCCAAAACTTCGAAAACCAACGAGGCAAAATAAAAACCAACAAACTATACGGGTGCTGCGATAAAGACAGCACCCGTTTTTTGTTTTATCGGGTTTTTACGGAATGTATTTTGCAAAATAATTAGCTTAAACAACACAAAGTATTTATCTTTGGAACTCCAAATCATAATAACGCAATATTAATCTTTATCGTTAATCGCAATCTTAGTTTAATACAATTCACCATCAAACAACCATGAGAAAAACAAGCTTTCTAATTGTACTATCCATATTGAGTCTGTTATCCGCAAAAAGCTTTTCGCAAACCAGGTCCGGACTTTATGAAATTGCAAGCTGGCAGGGATTTCGACAAGCAGCCATCAGCTATACGTTCGACGACAATTGCTCAAATCAATTGGCAGTGGCAATACCGTTATTTAATGAATACGGATTCCGGACGACGATGTTTGTTCCCTCATCGTGGGTAAAAGACTGGAGCGGACTGCAAGTCGCAGCCGACCGGGGACATGAAATTGCCAGTCACACCGTGACACACACCAACCTGGGAAGTTTAACCGCCGATCAGCAAACAGCAGAATTCAAAAACTCGCAGGACATGATCAATGCCCACATCAAAGGCCACGTGTGCCGTACCATAGCTTATCCGTATTGTGCTCCGGGTAACGATTCGATTTGCGCAAGTTATTACATAGCCGCAAGACATTGTCAGGGATATGTTGAATCAAAAACACCCTCCGATTTTATGAAGATAAGCTCCGTAACCACCGGAAGCGTATCGTCAGTGCAAACTGTTGGCGATTTCAACCGCAAAGTGGAAAAAGCCGACTCTATAAACGGCTGGTGTGTATTTTTGATACACAGCATCGACAACGATGGCGGCTACTCACCTACTCAGTCGGCAGTTCTACGCTCGCATCTCGATTATATCAAGCAACACAGCGATCGGTTTTGGGTTGCTCCCTTTGGCGATGTTGTCCGCTACATCAGAGAACGAGATGCGGCAATTATTCGCGAAACAGCCCAAAGCAAAACAAGCATTACCTTACAAGTATCGGACAAGCTGGAAAATTCCATTTACAACTACCCCATAACAATCAGACGAGTGCTTCCTAAAACCTGGAAGTCGGCCATCATTACACAAAACGGGCAAAAAATAAAAGCGGTAGTTTTGAAAAAAGACGGATTGAACTCCATCGTGTTTGACGTAGTGCCCGATCAGGGAGATATTATTATTGCAAAGAAATAAGATCAGCATTCTCCTGAAAACAGAACTTTACACAAAACAGAAACAAACACGATTTCAGGCTGCTATCAACGACAGATGCAAATTTAAAGTTATTTTTTGCCACTCAAAATATAAATTTGAGTATTTTTGCCGATGATTTCCGGTTTATGCTACTCATCCGCAAGGCACGGTGTGAGTGACATCCGAATTATAAAGAAAAATTTTTACGAATGAAAAAGATAATCTCTTATCCACTCTCATTAGTAGCTTGTTTTCTGTTCTTTTGTGCCATCTGTGTGTTTCATCCTATTCAGTATATTTGCTTAAATGTATTTGGATATCAGGCGCACAAAAGAAGTGTAGACCTACTAAACCTTGTTTTACTGCGTGTGTTACTGGCCTTTTTATCAACGGCAGAAGTAGAAAACAAAACCGATCTGCCCGAAGGCAAACCACTTATATTTGTAGCGAATCATCAGGGCTTGTTCGACATTATCGGCATCGGCTGGTTTCTGCGCAAGTATCACCCCAAGTTTGTAAGTAAAATAGAATTGG
>Ga0302272_1001670_pt1 | contig 9939 bp, 4 predicted proteins | sample III_Bog_N1_2_FD_198772 | JGI IMG/M metagenome (GOLD analysis project Ga0302272, IMG submission 198772) | Peat permafrost microbial communities from Stordalen Mire near Abisko, Sweden - III_Bog_N1_2 | ecosystem: Environmental > Terrestrial > Soil > Wetlands > Peat | place: Sweden: Abisko, Stordalen...
AAATGAAGCAGACATTTTAGGTGCAGAGCACCGTTGACAGTTGTAGTATGTATGTTGAAATACCAATAAAAGGTGCGGAGCACCGAAATATTATAACACAAATTATCTGTAATATTCCGGTGCGCTGCACCTTTTCTGATTTTATCTGGTTTTTACTACAAATATTATGCGGCTCAGCCGCTTTCGGACAGCTAAAATTCAATGGCTAACTGATTTTAGCCTAATAAGAAATGGATATTCAATATTTTACCCACACCATCCGATAGAGCCGGAAAATTATTCCGTTGCTCACCCAACCCAATCGTCACAAGCCTAAAAAATGCGTTTACAGAACTTCGGAAAAATTTCAGAAGCTTAGAATTAAGTAATAGGAATAATATAATGTCGTATTAAATATTACTCACCCCGAAGACCGATAAATCGGTCTTTCCCCCTCTCTTTTAAAAGAGAGGGGTCAGAACACCGAAGGTGTGATGGGGGTGAGTCAGGATTTAAAACCAAATTATACGACATTTAATCATTCTCATTACTTAGATAAAATAAACGAACGCAAAAATTTCTAATGTACGAAGCACTAGTTATAACACCTGTAAAAGACTCGTTGAAGACAACGACTGAAACCATACAAACTGTCCAAAATTCAAATGGTGAGTTTTATTATTGTATTTTTAACGACTTTAGTACGGAAGAAACAACGAAGGCGTTGAAATCATTAAGTCTTCAGTACAATTTCGAACTAATAAATTTGTCAGAAATCACTGATAGCCCATCACCAAACTACAGGCTGGTATTGCAAATGGCACAAAAAAAAGCATTGGAACTTGGGGTGCCTCTTATTATTGTCGAATCTGATGTCGAAGTTCAGCCCACTACCTTTAATGAACTAATCAATTGTTCCAAAGATCTCACTCAATGTGGTATGGTTGCAGCAATCACCAAAGACAATCATGGAAAGATCAACTTTCCATACCTGAACTTTAAAACTACAGAAAAAGAAGTTATCAAAACCAGACACAGTCTAAGCTTTTGCTGTACACTTTTAACTCAAGAACTACTCAAACAATACGACTTTCAAAAATTATCTGCTGAAAAGCATTGGTATGACGTTACCATTTCACGCAAATCAATTAAATTAGGATTAAACAATTACTTGCTGGTTTCGAGAGGTGTTTTGCATAAACCACACAGCAGCAGACCTTGGAAACAATTAAAGTACCAAAATCCAATTAAATATTACTTTCAAAAACTCATCAAGCGATTAGACCGGATTTGAATGACCCGATTGCGCGGGATAGGACAACTTCTAAGTATATGACAAGATTTTAGGTCGCATTTACAACTTCAGCGGAGGCAATTTCAGAAACAGTTTGCATGTCTTCAGTTTTAGCGAAGGCAAATTCAGAAACAGTTGGCGTCTCTTCAGTTTCAGCGAAGGCAATTTCAGAAACAGTTGGCGTGTCTACAGTTTCAGTGGAGGCAATTTCAGAAACAGTTTGCGTGTCTACAGTTTTAGCGGAGGCAATTTCAGAAACAGTTGGCGTGTCTTCAGTTTCAGTGGAGGCAAATTCAGAAACAGTTGGCATGTCTTCAGTTTCAGCGGAAGCAATTTCGAAAATAGTTTGTCCGTTTTAGCCTTTTTTGGCTTTATAATGTTTGGTATGGGTAAAAATATACGAAAATCTGTATGAATTATTACTCCATCGGAGTAAGCTGTGAATAACCCCCAGATTTATCTGGGTGGAAAATAGGCAATAAAGTCTATAACTCAGTCGGAGTTTCCCGAAATATCAAATACTTTTTTCATATAATGTGGTTTATATTTGAATGTTACAATCCTATAAAAATTGAAAATGGACAACTCTAACAGAGTTAAACAAACTGATCCATTTATATTCCCCCAGATAAATCTGGGGGTTATATACGGTAAACTCTTACAGAGTTAATTAACTTGCAATAATAAACATACCTACACCATCCGTCATAGAGCCCTTTTGCTTTGAAAATCAATGTTTGTAAGGGTTTGGCGCTGTTTCTACATTACTGAATTGTTTTTTTCATTTATCAATTAAAAATTTAAGCCCGAATGTTTTGTTTTATTTGTTCAATTGTTTTAATTTTAGTTGATAAATGTTATTTAGTTACTTAACCTTCAATTATTTCAAATCGATGAATGAAATACAAGCAATTCAACATGCTTCGAACAAATTGATTGTTAAAGAAGCAACAAATGATCCTGCAAGCCTTGCAATTGTTCCTAATTTTAACAACGGGATCATCCGACTTGGTGAAATTAACTCCGAAGTTGACTCTCTCGGGATTCAACAGGAAAAAGACCTGACTGGAGTAAAAACCGATAAAGATAAAACGGTGTTCTCCCTGGCCGATTATGTGATCGAAATTTCCGGTGCTGTGCATTCTCATGCATACCAAACCGGGAATGCTACTCTAATGAGCCGTGTCGATTATAAAGCTTCGGTAATTAAACATTTGGCTACGCCTGAATTACTTAAAGTGGCCGGCATTGTTCTGGTAGAAGCGCAGAACCTGCCCGCTGAGGAATTGATGCAAGTGGGAATTGGTCCCGAAGATTTATCAACGGTACAAAACCTGATTGCTGAATTAAAAGAAGTGAATACGGGACCCAAAGAAGCGATTATTGACCGCGCCGGAGTTACCGAAAAGCTGGGTGCACTGTTTGCCGAATCGAAAGGGATTGTAAAAAACATACTCGACAAACTGGCGCCACAGTACAAGCGCAAAGCTCCCGAATTCTACCGTCGTTACGAAGCTGCACGAGGGACGCGGTGCAAAGGCAAAAGCTCAACAAAACCGGAAACGGTATCCCAACCGGAAGTATCCGCTAATTAAATTCACAAAAAAAAACAGCCGGAAGAAAATACCTTCTGGCTGTTGTTTTTATTGTAGGGATGGAATTTATACAAAATGCAATTCTAAATCAGTCCAAAGTCTTTCATGTATAATGCCGATGAATAGAAATGTTAAGACCAATCGAGTGTGCGATGATTGGTCTGTTATATTTCTTCAATCGGTATAAAACCTTGATCCATTAACATTTTCATCAATTTTCCAGAGAAATAAAGATTATCAGCCTTGCTGTACCGAACCTCAGTAAAGACCTGTGCCAAATTTTCTTTACTATTCTCAGTTACAAATTTACGTGACGATTCAAGATTCTCCTTATCTTGATAGATTTGCATGATTTTTTCATCTGTATAATCTTTATATTCTTCCAGATGAATAATCGAATTTAAAGGCAATCGATCTGTTAATTCAGGTATCACCTCAGGATAGCCTAATGTTAAAGAAGTGATTGGAATGACACCAACCGGCAAATGAAGTACTTTGCTTATTTCAGGAGCATTGTAAAGGGTAGTTCCAAGGTAACAAATTCCTAACTTCAAGTTTTCAGCAGCAATGCATATATTTTGTGCCAAAATAGAGGAATCAATAACACCATTAATAAGCCACAACAGATTTGAAAAATTAGATTTCGTATCATTTGCCAGACACCATTTTGAAAATCTATTAATATCAAAACAAATTGTCAACAATACGGGTGCTTGCAGAACCATTGGTTGATTATAATGTAAAGGGGCAATTAATGCTTTTTTCTCTTTATCCTTGGTAATAATCACACTATAAAGCTGCATATTCCCTGTATTCGAAGCCCTTATCCCAGATTCCAAAATTTCAATAAGAACGTCATCATTTATAGCGGTTGATTTATACTTTCTGATTGTGCGATGAGATTTCAACAGTTCCATGTTCGCTAAATAAATACATTTTATGAGTAGCTACAAATAAAAAAGGGAAGCCCGCAAGCTTCCCCTTTTTAATCAATCAATTCGGTATTACCTTTTAACAATCTTAACAGTTTTAGCAATTACATTATCCATGTTATACAGAGAGATAAAGTAATAACCACTGCGTAGTTCGTTTAATTGAATTTGTTTAGTTGGGTTAACAACTTCTTTTACAATCTGACCAGCGATGTTTGTAACAACCACTTTAGAAAGTTGAGAAGCATTATCAACATTAACATAATCAACAAATGGGTTTGGATAAACCTTAAACTCGAGAGAAGCATTTACGATTGGAACATCAGTTACATAGATAGATCCTGTTTTAAAGGTCCAGGTAGAAGCATCAGTTACACCGTCAAATTTATTTCCAGCATTATCTTTAAGAGCTAAACCATCAACCGTAACATAGTATCTTGTATTTATCTCAAGATAAGCGTCTTTAGTTGCAGTATAGTTTACAGTAACATCTTTACCGCTAATCATAGCAAAAGTAATTGGAATATCTAATACTGGAGTTGTGGTATTCATTTTGTAAACTTTCAAATACCCACCTTCACCTGCAACAACATTTTCAGTAAAAGACATTTTCAATATTGGATGATTGTCAGAAATTGTTACACCATCAGTAGGACTCCAAGAAACCAATTCCGGTTTAGTGAAATCACCAGTAGTATAAGTTAACACTTTCGGACCAGCAAATTTATTACCAGACAAATCTTTTATTGCATCTGTCAGAGTAATAGTCACTTTAGTTTGTTCTTTAGCCGAAACGGTCACAGTATAAAGAGTTTTTGTATTATCAGCAACTCCATTTACAACAGTTGGATTAACTTCAAACTTACCACCATCAATTGTTACACCACCATCAAGAACAGACACACCAGTAACTGATTCATTAAATTTCAAATCAACATTGAATACAGTTTTAACTGGGACAGTTGCATCAACAGGAGCAATAACAGTTACAGTAGGAGCAGTAAAATCATTTGTAGTAAATTTCCAGGTAACTTTATCAGTGATACCAGCAAATGGATTAGGAATAGTTGCTTTATCGGTTAAAGAACCAGCATCTACCTTCACATAATAAGCCGTCTTTTCTACCAAACCAGTTGTACTAGCAGTAACAACCGAACCTTCAATCAAAGCAGGAGTAATAGCAATAGTTTGTACAACAGCATCATCAGATGCGCTATAAATCACTATATTACCAGTTACCGCTTTCACAGGTTCGTCTAAAGTAAGAACTAATTTAACATCGGCAGCTTTTACACCAGCAGTAACTGATATACTTGGTGAAACAGAAACAATTTTTGGTCCAGTGTAATCGCCAATTTTAAATTTCCAGGTTGTTTTATCAAGAATACCGGCAAATGCATTTGGAGTAGTAGCTTTATCTATTAAAGCACCAGCATCAACTTTTACATAGTAAGTTTTCGTTTCTGCCAAACCAGTAGGAGTAACAGTAACTACATGACCTGAAACCATTGCAGGAGTAATAGCAACCGTTGAAACAACAGCATCGGTAGCAGCATTGTACACCACTATATTACCTAAACCAGCTACAACATCTTCATTTAAAGTTAGTACAAGTTTAATGTCAGCAGGTTTTAGCGAAGTAGAATCTTTTGGAGAAACACTTACCACTGACGGTTTTGTAACATCAACACCAGTTTTAAAGCTCCAATCCCATTGTGTAGTAATTCCTACAAACGGAACATGACTAACAGAAGTATTTACAAAAACCGAAGAAGGAACAATTACATACAAATCGGTTGCATCAGGTAACTCATTAGCAAAAGTAAATGTTGCAGATTTACCATCAGCAGCTACTTTTATAGCACTTGCCGCAATTTTTTGTATTTTAACATCACCAGAACGTTTCCATAACGAAATAGTATCTGTTCCTGCCTGAATAGCCCTGCTGAAGTTCAATTGAAATACAGGTTTTTTATCAGTAACAGTAGAATTAACCAATGGATTAATAATGGTGTAAGTAGCTGGAGTATAATCTTCAGTTGTAAAGATCCAACTCTTATCCAAAATACCTGCAAATGCATTAGTAGGAACAGCTTTATCGGTTATAGCGCCTGCATCAACTCTCACAAAATATTGTTTCGATACAGAAAATTTGTTATGCGAAATCGTAACAATGGTATCACCACCACCAGCTGAATATTGCGAATTGAAGTCAACTTTTGGACCTGTGATCGATATAATTTCAAATGGAGTTCCATCTGATTCATAGATAACAATGTTACCAGTACCAGCTTGTACAGGTTTATCAAAACCTATTCTTAATTTAGCATCAAGCAGTACTTCTGTCGCATTTTTAGCAGGGAATAAGGTAACTATACCAGGACCAGCTTTATCAGCAGTATTAAATGTCCAAGTTTTACCTACTGTAGAATTACTATCACTAATACCTGCAAATAGATTTTTGCTCAAGCTAACATCCGTAATGAATCCTTTGTCAATCGTAACATAGAATTTTGTATTCTGTGGAAGATTAGCATGTGCTATTGTAACTACCTTTTTGTCAACAGTCACCTTACCACCATCAGCAGTAATCGTCTGAAGAATGTTACCAGAAACTAATTCACGTATGTAAAGATTTCCAGAACCAATAGCTACATTTTCATTGAAAGTAATCGTCATAGCAACATCAGTAGCAGCAACACCTATAGGAGAATATGCAACAACTAACGGTTCTTTGTAATCACGAATCGTTGTTTCAGCAAATGTTTTTGCATTATCAGTAGAAACTGTTGCAGCATCAAGTACACCAGCAGTTATTTGATTTTGGTTGTAATCAGCTACTTTCACTAAAGACTTTAAGCCATAACGAACTACCGTTGATGTGACAGCATTTTGAGCTATTTTATCTTTTGGAGTAATCGTAATAGTTTTATAATCAGCAGAAATAGTTGCAGTAAAAGGTATAGTGGTATTTGAAGCTACATCAATTAAGTCAACATAGTTTCCAACCAAATTATTATCAATCACCTGAACAGCAACTCCCGGAATAATACCAGTAGTAGCATAAATTGGTTCATCAAAAGATATTACAAAAGGTCCCATCTCACTGGTTTCAGTTGTTTTATTCTTTGGATTGAAAGCAATTTTTGGAGCGGTTCCATCACCAGTTGTAAAATTAAACTGAAGACCATTGCCTGCATAATTAACAACCTTATTTCCATTTACATCCTGAATATCGTTAAATTTAACGGTATAAGTAGAAGCATCAGCTAATTTAGCCTTAGGAGTAATGGTAAAACGATCTACACCACCAGAAGCATTTGTATCAAAAGCAGCCAACGTAGCAGCAACTTTTGCACCATTTGCATCATATAAACCAAGTATAGAATCAGAATTAGCAGAAATAATGTAAGCTAAATAAGGATGTTTTGTCCAAATAACATCAGAATTTGCAGTAACGGTAATCGATGCACTAGGATTTACACTTTGATCAGCAACAGTAGGAATAATAGAAAATACGTGAGTAGCTGTTAAAGAAGGTACCACATTTTTAGTTGCAAACTGAAATGCATTAACACCATCATTCGGATAAGGAGTAGTTGCAGTAGAGGCAACAGAGCCATATAAATAATTACCACCATCATCCTTAAAAGAAAGATTATCAACAGCAATGTAATATTTATGTCCGTCTTTCAAAAGATAAGCAGATACATTAAACGTAGCTTCAGTATTATCTGAATTCCATGCAACAGTATTAGGATCAATCGTTTCAATTTCATCATTAGGAATAATACCTGCAGGATAACCAGCTCCACGTTCTTCGTAAATACGAATCACTATCGGTGCTGAGAAAACATTCTCACTAAATTTAATTTTAATACCCTGACCGTCAGATACAGGAGCAACGCCAGCAATAGCACTTACTGCAGGAGTAGTACTAACAATGGTAGGAGCAATAAAATCAATTGCAGTAAATTCGAATGAAACAGGCGATGTACTTTTATTACCTGCTACATCTTTTACAGCGCCAGCATCCAGAGTAACAACATAAGTTGCTTCTGAAGCCCAGTTAGCAATTCCATAAAGAGCACCATTAGCAGCGCCGAGATTTAATGTTAGTTTCTTTGCAGAAAAATTACTTGTTCCAGCTCCTAAAGCCGTAACATCCCATTTTTCAACAATATCCTGAGTTACTTTTTCTCTTACAACAACATAACCAACACCAGCAACAATGTTTTCGTTGTATTCGAACGTAATACCTTTATCCTTAGCTACTTTAACTTCACCATTAGCTGGAGTATTTTTCACAAATACAGGAGGTACATCATCAGGAGTTTTAGTTGCAGGTGATGAAAATGAAGCTAAAGCGCCAGTATTTGGCGAAGTAGCAGCATCAATACCAACAACCCAGATAGTATAAGTAGTATTAGTATCTAACCCAGTAGCTGCAATTGCAGTAGTTGGACTTGGAGTACCAGTAGCTTTAATTTCAGTTACAGTACCAGCTTTAACATCAGCAACGCTAGGAGTACCATCGGAAGTCTTCTTAACAAGGCTATATACGAAACCCTTTTCGTTTGATTGAACCTGATACGTAATTTTAGTACCACTTGCTGCACCAGCTCCAGCTGAAACAGTAACAATTGGACCAGTCTGATCAACTACACTAAATTGTACAGCCTGATCATCTGTTGGAGAAAGAGTAGCTCCATCGCCAAATACTTTATCGTAAGCTTTTTTGCTTGCATTATAAAATGAATTAGCCAATACAGTTACGGTAATCTTTTCACCATCCGTAACAGGAAAATCAACAAGAGTTTTTAGAACAATTGAATTTCCTGAGATCGTAGCATTGTATTTAAGAGCACCAATAGAAGAACTGTTAACTGTAATATACGTATTTGGCCAAGCTTCAAGATCAGGAACAGTAATTGCAGTAGCTCCATCTGCTTTAAAGAATGGTTTATCAAACGTAACAACAATGCTAGAACTTTTAGCTACATCTTTAGCTGCATCAGCAGGAGAAATTGTAGCAACAGGTCCTTGAATAGTGCCCGTATAGAACAAAATATCAGAAGGATTAATTCCAACATTAGCCAACGAAGCCGTCAGACTCGCACCGCTTAAGCCAGTACCATACACATCTTTCAAGAAACCCTCTTCAAAACGGACAACATACCATTTATTAGCTGTCAAGTTATTTCCAGGATTGATCGTAAATGTATCACCTGAAAAACTAGAAGAAGGAGTCACTACAGAGTATTGGTCAACAATTGTCAAAGGACCAGTAACAACACCAGTACCAGTATTATAATCAGCTAACTGATAAACTCTATATGTTTTTGTTGCATCAACTGAATTAATAGCACGATTAAATTTAATATTTAAATCAGAAGCTACATCCACTTTGTCAGCAAACAACTTTGGACTTGATTTTCCAGTATCAATTGTAAACGAACCAGGATTAGTAACACAAGCAAAATCCCATGAAATAGCAAGACCATCGGCAGGTTTATTGATCATTCCTGCAAAATTATTGCCACTAACATCGGTAATCGTATTCGGAGCAATAAAAATATAATACGACTTACCATAAGCAAGACTACCTAATAACTTAATCTTTAACAGATCGTTTGATACACCAGGAGCGCCGCTATTAGTAAGCGTTAAATTGTCTCCAGTAATCGTCTGAATCAAATAATCAGTTGCAGCATCATGGATTTCAGCATAAGCCGTAGGCAAAAGTTTAACTTCTTCAGAGAATGTAACGGTAGGTGTTACATCAACTGCTATACCAGCAGGAGTACCAGCCAAAACAGGAGAATAGGCAACAGCAAATGGAAGTACAGTATCGTAAGTACCAAAAGACCAAGCTATTGGAGCTGATTGAGGGGTACCTGTTTCACTTGTTAAAGTTCCAATAGGAAGATTTACAGTATATGTTTCGTCAGAAGATAAATTACTATGTGTAATAGTTAAAGTCTTCTTATCGGCTGATAATGAAGCGCCAGTAAAAGCATTTGGATTAATTGCACCAGTGACAGTAATACCGCCAGCAACTAAATTAGCAACAGGTTCTTTAAAATCAATCTTGATCGTAACATCCTTCGCTTGATATTTAGCTGCATTCGCAGGACTT
>Ga0302272_1001675_pt1 | contig 9917 bp, 10 predicted proteins | sample III_Bog_N1_2_FD_198772 | JGI IMG/M metagenome (GOLD analysis project Ga0302272, IMG submission 198772) | Peat permafrost microbial communities from Stordalen Mire near Abisko, Sweden - III_Bog_N1_2 | ecosystem: Environmental > Terrestrial > Soil > Wetlands > Peat | place: Sweden: Abisko...
GGAAGCTATGGATTATATACTGAACTATAAACCGGAAGAAACAGTCAATAAGTGGTTTGAAGTTCCGAAGCGTTAAAGGCTAAAGCACCCAATGTTACCGGGCATTTCAATCCGTCCCATAAATGAGAAAGCAAAAGATCATGCAATTTTCATGCATTGATCTGATATTCTTTGCCTTCTATCCAGCAAAAAGATCACGAAATAGGACTTTTCTTTGCAGCCTGTTTCGCATGGTGAAGAGCCGAAACATACAAGGCAACGGCTGCGGTGCAGAAATAGCAACACATCTGAATCAGTAGCAACATGTATTCGTGATGGATTTCATGCAGGCCAACGCCCATGGTCCGCACCCGCATGTATGCCGGAATCATGATTGTTGACGGGAACAAATTAGCAAGGTTATGGATTATCGGCGGAATGGAAGAAGCCGGCCACGAAAGTCCGCTCAGGAAAACAACGATGGGTGAAAGAAAAACCATGAATGTGATCGACGATTCGCGGTGTTAAATAGGACGGAACAAGTAATTCCCATGAAAATAACAGCAAGTAAAAAGGGCAAAGTCAGCATCAGAACGGTAAGGTAACTGCCCAGATTGGGGTAATTAAACCAGTAGTGCAACCACACCATTGTAAAGATGCAGTTTGCAAAATAGATGGTTAGGTACGACAAGGTTTTCCCAAATAAAATGGGCAGAACCCCACCTCGTTTCAAGGCAGTTGGAACCATAAAACTAGCGCGTTTTTTCTCTTTGGCGGTACCTCCAACCATCCCGATTCCGATGAGTAAGGTTTGCTGAAGTATAATGATGATGATTCCGGGCATAACAAACGAACCATATCCGGATGAAGGATTAAACCAGAAATGCAGATCAGCAGTCAGCGGATCGCGCAATTGGGCGGCCTGATCAAAGGTTTTGCCCTCCATCATCAACTTTTTGATTTCTACACCAGCAGAAAAAGTCCCAACTGTCTTAACTGAGCCGCTTAACAATTGGCGGTAAATCAAAAAATAGCTGCCATCAGCAAAAACCGATACATTGGTCTGTTTTCCATTCAGGATATCTTTTTCGAAATTTTCGGGGATCACAACTATTCCGCCGGAATTACCTTCAAAAAAATCATTTTTGGCTTCATCCAAACTCGTTGCCACCTGGTTAATCTCAATTTGTTCAGCTCCTTCGAGCATTTTAATCAACTGATGGCTGGTGGTGGTCCGGTCGAGATCGACAATGGTAGTTCTCAGCTCGCGGACGACCTGATTTTGATATCCAATGGAATAAGCCAGCGGATAAATGATCATGGCCCCTACCAAAATCAGCAGCGCACCGCTGTCGCGCCGGATGTTCCTGAGTTCGTCCAGGTAAAATTGCCCGGTCATCGCAATGCCTTTGCGTATGCCTCTCCATATTTTTCCAACGGAGGTGCGAAAAAACCGGAGGCAATTTGTTATGATCTTAGTTCTGAATTTCATTTATCTTTTTTTTAGACCTTCCTTCCTGATAGGGTTTTGTAGGAATTCGATCTTAAATTTTACCCCAATAACGTTCCTCTTTCAGTAATCTTTTCATGCGTGGCAAAAAGCACACCGCAAATAGAATAAATACCACAAATGCGGCCAACGGAATGAAGGCATGAATGAGATCTTCTCCCCGCATGGCTTGCGAAATAAATATTTTGGTCCAATAGGTGAATGGAAAAATATACGAAAATAACCTTGCAAGCAAGGGCATCGAGAATTGAGGAAAAGTTAATCCCGAAAATGTCAGTGCCATCATCGAATACGCACTGGCCAGTGAAAGCCCTAGCCGGAGGTTTGCAGTTACCGAAACCAACAGTACGCCAAGCAACTGGTACGTAATAATCAGCGCCACTTCGGTCAGACAAATAAAAGCGAAACTTCCTCTCAGCGGAGTTCCAATCTGCACAAACAAAACCACATTCATCACCATTGCATCGATTAGAAGCAGAATGGTGTAAGGAGTCAATTTTCCGGCCAGTGCAACAATCATACTTCCTGAAGAATGTTCGAGCCAGTCGGGCCCGGTTCCTTCTTTCACTTCGATGCCAATAGCAAATACGCTCGAAAGTAAAGTGAAAACTACGATCATCAAAGGAAGAAGTGCGGTAAGCAAAAAGTAGGAATAGTTACCAAACGGGTTGAACAGAATATGTTGCTGCAATTTAACCGGTTGTATTTTAGCCATCGCCTGAGTTTGCATTAACCCACTTTTCATGGCAAACTGAAGCTTGATTCCTCCGGAAAGTGTTGCCAGCGATTTGTAGATACCTTTTTGCAGATACCCACCTTTCAGTATGTTTGTATTGTTGATGAAAACCTGAACCGTTTCGCTGCGTCCTTTCAGGATATTCTTTTCGGTTCCGTCGGGAATAATCACAATGGCCTCAATTTTTCCCTCTTTCATCTCCTGATAAGCTTCCTGTTGATTCGGAAAATGTTTCGAAACTTCAGCTTCAGGCGTTGCCCCAATCCATAAACTGATTTTGCGTGATAGATTGGTGTTATCCAGATCAACAATTCCTACCGGAAGGTTTCGCGGAACGCCATTCGAAAAAACTAACAGCAGGATGACAAAGGCGATCAGTGGACCTATCAGGGTGGTAAACAGATAGATCGTAGATCCGGTCATTCGGTCGATTTCCCGAAAAAATACCCTGAAAAAGGAAGAGCCCCAAAAGCCTCCCCCGACCTCTCCAAAGGAGGGGAGAAAAGAATCGCCACTCGTATTTTTACTACTTGACATTTATAATGTGATTCAATGATCAATAATTTTGAAATTTTGCGATTCGGGTTCGCCTTCCATGATGCTCCAAAGCGATATCCTCATTTGATGCTTTTTAAGTCTCCTCTTTGGGAGGAGATTTAAGGGAGGCTTTCGTTATTTATTTTTTAAACTGTTTCCAGTTAACCAAAACGCTCATTCCCGGGCGAAGTCCTTCAATTGGAACAGTTGGAACTGCATGTATTTCGAATGATTTCATATCGAAACCTCCGGAACTTTTGGTCGCAGTCCAGGTGGCAAAATCGGCCAATGGACTGATGTAATTAATTTTCAGACTAACGTTTATATTTCCCATGGCCGGAATGGTAGCCTTGATCTCGCTTCCCATGCGAACATCGGTCATCAGGTCTTCGCGAATGTAAAGGGTTGCCCAGCAATCTTTCAGATCGACCAGGGTAATCACCGGATAACCGGTAGGAACTAGTTCGCCGCGTTCGGAAACGATGTTGGCAACTTCGCCCGATGCCGGCGCTTTGGCCTGTGTTTCAGCCAGGTAAGCCTCCACTTCTTTAATTCCACCTTCGGCCTGATTGACCAACTCCTGTGCCGAACGTTTATCTTCGAAACGCGCACCTTTCACCGCTTTTTCCCACTGCGACTTGGCTGCATTGGCTGTTTCGCGGCCAGCTTTGCTTTGTGTTTCGGCCTCGTCTTTTTTCTGTTCCGAAACCACTCCGTCTTTGAACAGGTTTTCGACACGGGTAAAAGTCTTTTCGTAAAGCCGTGCAGCAGCTTCGGCCTTTACATACATGTTGTAAGCTGCCGAAATATCTTCGGCCTGTGCTCCGTTTTGTGCCTTCAGACTTTGAGCCTGGGCGGCATTTCGGAGTGCAGTGACCTGCAACAATTTAGCATCAATTTCGGGGCTGCTTATCGAAAACATAAAATCGCCCTTGGTAACCTGCTGGCCTCTTTTTACGGCAATACTGTCGATCCTTCCCGGAATTTTCGACGCTACGCGAAATTGAGTGGCTTCAATTTCACCCTGAACTTCCATAGGCAACGGTCGGGTAATCAACCAGGTAGTATAAAGCAGAAAAATCAGCAAGGCCGTGAAAAACAACCCGATAATAAAACTTCTTGTCTTGTTCATTGCATTCAGTATTTAATCTTTAAAATGATTCAGTAATTACCTGGCTATTTGACTGATAAACCAGAAACAAATCGGGATTTCCGCAAATTTGCAGCAAGGTGGCCAGAGTTACATCGTAGTTATACATGGCCTGCAAGCGATCGATTTTCACTTTGGCAAGTAGCAAATTGGCATCAACCAGCTCGGTTGAAGTTGACAATCCTTCGTGAAAAGCTTTGTCGCGGCTTTCAACATACGTTTTTGCAAATTCCAGAGTTTTATCGAGCTCTTCCAGTTGTTCAACCTGCATTCCGAGTTGCTGGTGCAGCTTTTTGATCACCGTCCGAATATCTTCTTCGGCTTTCATTCCGGCCTGTTCAACCTGTTCTTCTTTAAACTTAGCAGACTGAAGCTTGCGGTGACGGGCATTTCCTTCAAAAACCGACCAGTTTAAACCTACGCCTACCATCCATTGAGGAACGTAAGGCGACAAATCTTTGTCGGCCAAATCATAAGTTCCGGTAAGCGCTACCGTTGGCAGATAATTGCTTTTTTCGAATTTCACACCGGTTGCAGCCAATTCTTTTTTCGAGTCAACTTGCTGCAACTGCGGATTATTTTTCAAGGCCATGTCGATGAAGAAATTCTCATCTTCAATACTTTTCAGAATAAATAATTTGCTTGCCGGTGAAAGATCGCTGCTATCGCCAATGGCCATGGTATTTTGAAGGGCCCGCTTAACGATAATTGCCTCACGGTTGGCCATTTTTAGTTCGCGTTCGGCATCCGAATTTGCTACTTGTGCATGCAAAAATTCAACTTTGGCAATCTGGCCTTGTTCGCTAAGCTTTTCCGAATCGAAAAGGTGCTTTTTCATGGCTTCGGCCACCTGACTGCGCACTTTGCAGGCCTGTTGAGCCAAAACCAGTCCGTAATAGCGGGTAGCCAGTTCGCTTAAAAGTTCGCCTTCTTTTTGTTTTTGATGTAGCCCGGCTTCCTCTTCGTTGATTTGTGATGCTTTGTTTGCTGCATTGATTTTTCCACCTGTATAAAGTGGCCAAACAAAGTTGGCATTCACGCTTGCAAATTGCTTTTCCTGAATCATCGAATTCCAATTGGCGGCATTCAATGCTGTCTGACCTTCCTGAATTTTTGCGCGTAAAACCTGAGTACTAACATTATCAGGCAAAGTGGGCATCACTCCTGAAGTTTTTGGATCAGGATTGGCAACTCCGGAAAAATTGCCGTATTTGCCCAATACTTCGTAAAGCGGATTGATCGCATCGCGAACGGGTGTCAAATCGAGCGTAATCGGGTCGGCCATTTGAACGGCAGTGGCGGTGACAAAAACCCGCGGCGCCCGCAATCCAAAGGCTGCTTTTTTATCCGCTTCTTTCTCTTTGATCTCAAAACCAACTTGTTTCAGTACGTGGCTGTTCCGGTGCATTTGCTGGTAAGCATCGGTGAAAGTAACAGGTATTGCAGTTTGTACCTGGCTAAATACCCTCGTATTGTTCAGTAATAAGAGGAACAGAAGAAGAATTGTTTGAATTTGTTTCATAACGTAAAAATTTTCGGAACACAAATACGACTTTGGATACCTGATGATTCTACCTTATCCAAGTTGAAATTTTAGGAGAATAAATTTAAAAAAATCTTCGGATAAATAAATCTGCCAGCAGAAAATCGTAGCATTAAAAAACTCAGATCAAATTATTTATCGAAACGGATACCTAATGTGAATCCAATCCAACCTTTGGCGGTGTGGTTATCTCCAACATGAGAATACATGTCATAAGGCGAGAACGTGCTTTCGAAGGTGCTTCCGAAACTTTGTTTATTCTCTGCAATGTTCAGATTGAGACTTGGCCCGCCGAAAATGCTTATTTTTTCGCCTAAACGCTTGCTGTATAATAGTTTTAGCTGCTGAAGATTGTTGAAATTATCGGTCCAAACTTCGTTTTCGTTAACATGGTAAATCATATATTCAAGGTTTACCGATTGTTTTTCCTGCTTCAGTAAGTGAGTCCCGATTCCGGCACCGAACGCCCATTTGTAATTTTTAGAAAGAAACTGGTTCCCGATTCCAAAAATGCCATAGATTGGTTTGATGCCGAGTTTTGCTTCAGCCTGAAGATTGAGACCTTCGCTAACCGACATTTCGAATGCTTTGTAGGTATCTGTTTTAGTATTTGTTTCAGTGTCCTGAGCCCATCCACAGCTGGATACCAATAATATGAACAATAATATTGAAAATTGTTTAATCGTTTTCATGTTTAATTTTTCTATTTATATAGCGTAATTGTTCCTTGACGCTGCAATTTTAGACATTTTTGAAAAGATATAGCAGATTTCAACTGGATTATTCGACTTTAGAACTAATATATTCCAATAAATTAACATTGTAACGGAAAATCCTGAATAAAAGGACTCTATGTCGTCTATCCGGGAGAAAAGTAACGAATAACGAACTGTATTTGAGGAGACAGATCGGTCGGGTATTGTCCTTTTCTTTACGGTTTGATTTTCGCAAACAAAGCAGTCAGTTTTTCCTGATAAATGCTCTTAATCAGGTCTTCATGTTCTCCGATCGGTTTAACCGGGATCAGGTTCATCACTTCTTCCGGTTTCATGTCGGAGCGATACATGGTATTTAAGGCGGCATTCATGGTTTCATAAATGCTTTCGCGGCATTCGGCTTCACTGAGGCCAATTTGGGCGCCGATTGCTTCCAAATGGTTCCATTGAAACCAAAAATAGGTTGGTAACATGGCCGAAAGCAGGACATAAGCTTCGAGCTTTTCTTCAGCAGTTTCGAACGTTTGTCCCAGTAAATTAAGCATTTCAAGAATATACCACTTCTGAATTTCGGATACCTTGGAGCCAAAACTTACCGGATTATATCCGTGGTTAATTACCGAACTGGCATTGGGAATCAGCCGGACAATCTGGTTGACAGAATGTAAAACCGAAGCTATTTTCTCGATTGTAATCTTTGGCGCGAGCGAAATAAAGATGGTTTGATCAGTAACATCCGCTTTGATTTTTTCAAGTGTTTCCATGATCACTGGCGGATGAAGTGCCAGGAAAACAATGTCTTTTTGAGCTGCTTCGGAGGCCGAATCAAGAGTTTGGATAAATGGGTACTTTTGCTTCAAGGTCTGAAGCGCTTCAGGATTGCTGTCGAAAACAGAGATCGAATCAAAAATGGCTTTTTTATTTACAAAAGCTTGCAGAAAAATCCGGGTAATCCGGCCTCCGCCAATAAAACCGAGGGTTTTTGTCTTCATAATGAGTGATTTTTGTTTAGTTAAAAATACGAATTATATGATAGAATTGAATATATAACCGACACAAATTATCCCGAAAGTAACTACTCCGACGAAAACGGCGATCAGTTGCCATTTAAGCACTTTTTTCAGGATGATAATTTCGGGAAGTGAAAGCGCGATGACCGACATCATAAAGGCCAGTGCCGTTCCGAGCGAAACGCCTTTTTCGATCAACACGCTCACAATCGGGATTATACCGGCTGCATTTGAATACATCGGCACACCGATCAGGATGGCAATTGGCACGCCGTACCAACTATCTTTGCCGAGTAACGAACTCAGAAAATCTTCGGGCACATAGCCATGCGCTCCGGCTCCGACAGCAATTCCAATCACGATATAAATCCATATTTTCCCGACAATTTCTTTTACCGAATCGAACCCGTTTTGGATGCGCTGCGAAAAACGGACCGTACCATTTTCTCCGTTCTCATGACTGGTTTTTACCTGGAAAACCCAGTCTGCCACATACTTTTCGAGTTTCAGCCAACCAATGATCCATCCTGAAATTATTGCTATGAATAAGCCGGTTACGATGTAAATCAACATTACCCGCCAGCCAAACATGCCAAGCAGCAGAACAATCGCCACCTCGTTAATCATCGGGGCTGAAATCAGGAACGAAAAAGTGACACCCAATGGAACGCCGGCTTCGACAAAACCCAGAAACAACGGAATGGCTGAGCAGGAACAGAACGGAGTGACAATTCCCAGCAAGGCGGCCAATACATTTCCGGTAAAAAGCGATTTGCCTTCGAGTACGTTGCGGGTTCTTTCGGTGGTGAAATAGCTACGCAGAATGCCGACTCCGAAAATGATCAGGACCAACAGCAGCAATACTTTGGGCACTTCGAACAGGAAAAATCGTAAGGTTTCAGTCAGATGTTGTCCTTGGGTCATTCCGGCCAGGTTATCGATCAGAAAATTTGCAAAGTTTTGCAAATTCAGATAAAGCAAAATCCAGATGGGCAGCAGTAGGGCAGGGAAGAGGATGCCGTTGCTTTGCCTGTTCAGTTGTATGATTTTCTCTTTCATTGTCAGTTGTATTTGTTCGTGCTTTTACGAACAATGAATTTAAATTTTTTAGATAAAAAAGATATTCAGGTAATAGATTCCAACAGCGATGAACAGTATCGCAAGTATCCTCCTGAACCAGAGTTCGAATGATTTCAGTTTATTATAAAAACCGCCAATTGATCCCAGCGAAAAGGCAATGAGCCAGGCAAAGATGATTACCGGAATTCCGGTTCCCAAAGCAAAAATTACCGGTAGATATAATCCCGAAGCGCTGCTGATTGTCATTGGAATCAACATGCCGAAGTATAAAACTCCGCTGTAAGGACAGAAGGCAAGCGCAAACACCATCCCGAGTAACAGAACGCTCCAAAATCCGCTGCGATTGCGACTTTCCATGCGTTCGGTCAGCCAACTGATACCTGGAAATTTCAGTTTAAAAACGCCAAGCATAAACAACCCGATCACGATCAGCAACGGGCCAAGGAGTTTTTCGCCCCATTCCTGAAAAAATCCACCAAGTTTGAATTGACTGGCGCCAAAATAAAACAACAGGCCAATAACAGTGTAACTTATAGCACGTCCGAGGGTGTAAATCAATCCGTTGTAAAAAACAGTGCGTCGGTTTTCAAGGTCTTTGCTGATGTAGCCAATGGCTGTGATGTTGGTCGCCAGCGGGCAAGGACTGATTGCAGTCATCAAACCCAGTAAAAAGGCCGACAGTAAAGGGAATTGTGAGTTCTCGAACAATGTTTGCAGGAAGTTCATTCTTACTTCATTTTATCGATGGTATCCTTAATTTTTGCTTTTAATTTTTCGGGTTTGGTCCGGGCATTCATAAAGGCAAAGTTTGTCAGGTCAACAGCTTTGTCGCCTTTCAAAATCAAGAGCGTTTGTCCGGCAATTTTGTATTTCCCGATCAACGGATTGGTTTTGTCTTCTTCGCGGTTGATCGATTTCAGCGTTATCTGGTCGCCATAATACTGTTTCAGAGCTTCTTTGGTCACCGTTTCAACGGCCTGGCAGGTTACGCAACGGTTCGTTGCATGGAAATAATAAACCTCAATTCCAGACGGTTTTGTTTCTGATTGTGCATGTGCTGTTATAATTCCTGAAATGCACAGAACGAGTGTGATTAATAAATTTTTCATAATTTTCATATTTTTCGATCGTCTTAAATTTCTTTTGCTTGCATAGCATTTATGAGGAGTTGACTGATTTCAGCAACCGACGGAACTCGGCCTTTCACCAGAATTTTCCCGTCAACAACCAGCGCTGGCGTGGTCATGACTCCGAGTTTCATGATTTCCAGAAAATCTTCCACTTTGGATACGGTGGCTTCAATTCCTGATTCATTAACAGCTTGAATGGTTGCCTTTTCGAGCGCTTTGCACTTGGCGCAACCTGTCCCTAATACTTTGATTTCCATAGTGATTCTATTTATTTGTTTTGTTTGCTGAATACTGGTTTACTGAGACTGACCACTGCCTGCTTTTTATTTGTCCATCAGGCGCTTAAATCCCAGCTGTGCTTCCTTCCAGTTTTCTTTGTTGATGCAGTATTTAATTCGTGGCGCTTCAATTTCGCCCTGAATCAGCCCGGCATCTTTCAGCTCTTTCAAATGCTGCGAAAGGGTCGATTTTACTATCGGCAGATCTTCGGTTAAATCGCCGCTGTAACAACACGATTGTTTCGAGA
>Ga0302272_1001681_pt1 | contig 9895 bp, 7 predicted proteins | sample III_Bog_N1_2_FD_198772 | JGI IMG/M metagenome (GOLD analysis project Ga0302272, IMG submission 198772) | Peat permafrost microbial communities from Stordalen Mire near Abisko, Sweden - III_Bog_N1_2 | ecosystem: Environmental > Terrestrial > Soil > Wetlands > Peat | place: Sweden: Abisko, Stordalen...
GATTTCTGGGTTGTTGGCATACTCATTCCTGCCAAAAAAACCATCAATAAAATATGATGTAGAACCAACTTTTGGACAACTAGCTCTTTATTAACGTATTCCTTATTTCGAACTCAGGTTAATAGTTAAACATATCGGTTAGATACCGTCACCGGAGGTTTATTTCACTTTCTTGTCGCTAAAAATTAAAATATTTTCTTTGTCAGCCAGCATTTTCTTGATCTGTTCATTAAAATTGACCGATGGTATATGCTCATGCAGTGTTTTATACAGTCTGACCACATCTTTCAGGTTTTTAATCTCTGATTCAATCCGCCCGGTACTGCTGAATGCCGCTGAATTTAAACCAATCCAACCTTGTTTAAGCGAAAAATTTAGAAGGTTCTCGCATTGGCAACTGTTTTTTGAATCATAAAGAGAACAATTGCGACACAAGAACTCCCTGATATTTTGTTTGGAGCGATGTACTAATATTCTGGTTGCGTTTTCAGATTTTTCAATGATATCCGCAACTTGTTCAACGGGTAAATCGAGCAAAACGGTTAGGATAAAAGCCAATCGTTGCTGTAATGATAAACAGCGCAACAAACCAGATAAACAACCGTCCTTTATTTGAGTTATGTATATTGATTTTTCGGCTTCCGAAATTTCTTCTGAAACAGGAGAACTAACCTTGTCGATTAGCCCTTGCAACGAAATGAAAGTTGTTTTGCTTTTTTTCGCTAAGAATCGAATACAGTTATTCTTAGCGATCTGATATAACCAGGTATAAATCTGACTTTGTCCTCTAAATTGATCGATTGATTTAAAAACCTGAACAAATGTCTCCTGCGTGATATCCTTTGCGTCGTCCGAATTGCCCGTCATACGGAACGCAAGGTTGTATATTTTTTTAGCATATTGGCGATATAATATTTCAGGATCTTCCATTAGCTACTATTTTCCGGACGGAAACGGGCAACTTATTTATACCAACTGGAATACAATGCGTAAGCGTTGGCAATGCGTTTGATTTCGCCTTCGAGTAATTCAGAACTAATGTCTTTAATCTTTTTTGCCGGAATGCCACCGTAAACAGTACCGCTTTCAACCTGTGTTCCTTTGCTGACAACCGAACCGGCAGCAATGATACTGTTGCTTTCGATCACAGCATCGTCTAACACAACAGCATTCATTCCGATCATCACATTATCATGAATGGTGCAACCATGAACAGTCGCTCCATGGGCGATCGTTACATTGTTTCCAATGTTGGTAGGCGATTTCTGATAAGTGGCATGGATCACCGCATTGTCCTGAACGTTGGTGTTATTACCAATCCTGATGTAATGCACATCGCCGCGAAGGACAGCGCCATACCAGAGGCTACATCCACTTCCAATGACCACATCGCCAATAACAGTAGCCGTTTCAGCCAGAAAACAGTTTTCGCCAAATACCGGAGTTTTTCCTAAAAGAGATTTTATCAGTGCCATTTTTTTCGAATTCGTTTAAATTTGAGTAACAAAGATACGAAACATGTGGAGAAAGGAAAAAGGAAAGTGGAAATGGAAAAAATGTCTGTCTGGTTCCAATTTTTCTAACCTGTGAATAGCATAGAATGCCGAATTTCATTAGAGAAATAGCGGCTTAAATAAATCTGTTTATCCTGTCGGTCTTGTTAAATAATGGTTATTTTTGAGCTTTCGAAAAAATGGGCATCCAATTTTAAGCCAGTCGGGAATTTATAATTTATTACTTTTGAACAAATATTAGTGATAAACTATAAGCAAAACGATCGATATTAAAACGATATATCAATGAAAGACACAAAAGTAATAGAACTCGAAGAAGTTGCCATTCGATTTTCCGGGGATTCGGGCGATGGAATGCAGTTGACGGGAACCTTGTTTTCGGATACCTCGGCGCTATTAGGAAACGATATTTCAACCTTTCCGGATTATCCGTCCGAAATTAGGGCCCCACAAGGAACAGTTGGTGGAGTATCCGGTTTCCAGGTACAATTCGGGAAGAAGAGAATTACAACCCCCGGAGATTTGGCTCATGTGCTGGTTGCCATGAATCCTGCTGCTCTTAAAGCGAATTCAACCTATATGAATCCGGGCGGAACTATCATTTTTGATGTCGATTCGTTCAGCGAAAAGAATTTCGAAAAAGCGCAATTTAAAACAAACGATCCTTTTACTGAGTTAAAGCTCAACGATTTTTCATTGATTCCGGTTCCAATTACCAGCCTGACCAAAGAAAGTCTGAAGGAACTCGAACTTGACAACAAGAGTATTTTGCGCTGTAAAAATATGTTTGCACTTGGGTTAATCTGCTGGATGTTCGATCGCCCACTGGATTACATCCAAAACTTTATTCAGAAAAAATTCGGCAAAAAGCCTTTAGTTGCTGAAGCGAACCTGGCTGCTCTTCATGCCGGTTATAACTACGGAATGAACCTGCAACATGCTACACCTCAGTATATTGTTCATCCTGCACCCATTGAAAAAGGTATTTATCGAAATATAAACGGCAACAATGCCACGGCCTGGGGGTTTATTGCCGCTGCCGAAAAAGCCGGTCTGGAATTGTTTATCGGCTCCTACCCCATCACTCCTGCCACCGATATTTTGCAGGCTTTGGCCGAACGAAAAGATCTGGGTGTAAAATCGTTTCAGGCAGAAGACGAGATTGCAGGAATTTGTACCGCCATTGGAGCCGCATTTGCCGGCAGTTTGGCTGTTACTTCCACTTCAGGACCAGGTTTTGCCTTGAAATCCGAAGCGCTTGGCCTTTCGGTAATGACCGAATTACCATTAGTAGTGGTTAATGTTCAGCGTGGCGGTCCGTCAACCGGATTACCAACCAAAACCGAACAAGCCGATTTATTACAAACCCTTTACGGACGAAACGGAGAAAGTCCGGTAGTTGTATTGGCTGCCAGCACTCCATCCGACTGTTTTTACTATGCTTATCTTTCAGCAAAAATTGCTCTAGAACGAATGGTGCCGGTTGTACTTTTAACCGATGGGTTTCTGGGCAACGGAAGCGAACCCTGGAGAGTTCCTTTGATGAGTGAACTTCCACCGATTACACCACGCAAGGCCAAGAACCCGGAAACGTATTTGCCCTATAACCGTGATCCGGAAACGCTTGTAAGAGAATGGGCTATCCCTGGAATGGAAGGCTTCGAACACCGCATCGGCGGATTGGAAAAAAATAATGCCGGAGGTGTCAATCAGGACCCGGATAACCATCAGAGAAACAGTGAAATCAGGGCAGCCAAAGTTGAAAAAGTGGTTGACATGATTCCTGAACTGGAAGTTATCGGAGAACCGGAAGGCGATCTTTTGGTTGTTGGCTGGGGAGGAACTTACGGACATACGATCAGTTCGGTCCGCGCCATGCAGGGAAAAGGGAAAAAGGTTAGTCTGGCGCATTTTAACTACATCAAACCGTTGCCTAAAAATACAGCTGAAGTTTTCAGCAAGTTTAAAAAGATCGTTGTATGTGAATTAAATCTGGGTCAATTTGCCAGTTACCTGCGCGATAAATTACCGGGATTTAAATACGAACAGGTCAACAAGATGAAAGGTTTGCCTTTCTCGGTACACGAATTAGTTGAAAACTTTGATAAATTACTGGAGGCTTAATCATGACAAAATTTAATTATACTGCCAAGGATTTCAAAAGTGCGGCTGAAGTTCGCTGGTGCCCGGGTTGTGGCGACTATGCCATCATGAACGCCGTTCAAAAAACAATGGCCGATATGGACATTGCCCACAAGGACTTTGCCGTTATCTCCGGGATTGGCTGTTCTTCCAGATTTCCGTATTACATGAGCACTTTCGGATTTCATACGATTCACGGACGTGCCGCTGCGATTGCTTCGGGCGTTAAATCAGCTAATCCGAATCTGACGGTCTGGGTAATAACCGGCGACGGCGATTCACTGGCTATTGGTGGAAACCATTTTATCCACCTGGTTCGCCGGAACATCAACCTAAATCTGATCCTTTTCAACAACAAAATATATGGATTGACCAAAGGGCAGTATTCGCCTACGTCCGATCGTGGTGTAATTACCAAAACCTCTCCTTTTGGAACCATCGAGGAACCTTTTGTTCCAGGTCAATTGGTCTTGGGTTCACGGGGTACTTTTTATGCCCGTGCGGTCGATAATAACATCAAACACACCCAGGAAATACTGGCAGAAGCCACTCTGCACAAAGGCACTTCGGTGGTTGAAGTTCTACAGAACTGTGTGATTTTTAACGATGGTATCCATGAACATATTACCGATCCAAAATTCCGCAACGAACGCCAGATTTTCCTAAAAAAAGGCCAGCCCATGATTTTCGGCGAACAGGAAGACAAAGGATTAATACGTGAAAACGGCAAGCTGAAAGTGGTTAAGATCGGCGAAAACGGAATCACTCGCGACGATATTTTGGTTCACGACCCTTCGGAAGACAACCTTGGGTTACAGATTGACCTGATCAATATGGCGCTTCCCGAATTTCCGGTAGCCATGGGTGTTATCCGCAGTGTGGAAGCTCCGGTTTACGATCAGGAAATGAAAAAACAGATTGAAACGGTACAGCAAAAACGGAAAATCACCTGTGTGGACGAGCTTCTGCAATCAGGGAATAGCTGGATTGTTGATGGCGAAAATTGTAACGAACCGGTTAAGTTCTTAGACAACAAATGCTTCGGATAGATTTGACATAAGGTTCAATGTTTTAAACCGTGCAAAATATCAAAGCGGGAGATTTCGGAAGGAATTTCCCGTTTTTTGTTTAATCACACATCTTTAGCTCAGGATAAAGCAATTGATAAACCCTTAATTAAAAGATGACAGTGTTTACAAGTGACTATACAGGCAGTTTGTAACTGGTGAAAATATCCAGTCCTTTAAATAATTTGAAACATCAGGAATAAAACTGACGATGGCTGAATGTCAAAACAATCAGAATATTATCTTTATCTCCATTTCTCATAAAAACTGTTTAAATATTCATCAATCGCAACATGTTCGGCATTCATTCATCAAAAGGCTATACCGAAATTTTAACCGGAATCAAGATCAAAACCTTGTGCTACGGGCAATTAACGTTGACGACAGAATTTCGGCTTTTGAAAAATGCCACCCTTCCGGAGCATGTCCACCCGAACGAACAAACGGGTTATCTGATTAGTGGAACGATTCGCCTGTATATCGATGGCATTGCCCGTGAGTTGACTCCCGGCGATAGCTGGAACATTCCCGGTAATGTCAGCCACCATGCCGAAATATTGGAAGATTCGGTAGCCATCGAAGTGTTTAGCCCAGTCAGGGAAGATTACCTGAACTATGCTTTTGCAGTTGACCAAGTTGATTCAAAAATTCAAAATACAACCATAAACTAATACCACGCCATGTATTCTTCTCACTACGAAATAGTAAATAATCAGTTAGTTGATGGAGTTAAAATTAAAATATCACATCAGGACGATTCGATGTTGATGACCGAATTTACCCTTCCGAAAGGAGTATTTCTTCCTGAACATATTCACCTGAGCGACCATTCTGCCTATTTACTGAAAGGAAAAATCCGACTGATTGCCGATGGAGTTGTCAGCGATTTTTTTCAGGGCGACAGCTGGTGCATCGGGAAAAACATCTGTCATTACACCGAAGCACTCGATGACTCAGTTATTCTTGAAGTTTTTTCTTCTGAAAACGAGGGGTTTCATCAAAATCAATTTGCCGACGAGTCCGAGTTGGTGTTTGAAACATAGAAGGAATTTCACTCCCGAAAATCCGTTTAAATCCTGATTCTTTTCGCGGATTACATACTTTATGAAAATTGATTGCAGATCAATTTATCGTACTCAAAAAACGATCTTATTTCTTACTTTCGGATCTTCATTTATTTTCTAAAACACAATGGGAAATCAAAGGAATTTGGTCAGGACGCTCGGGTTAGGTTATGTCATCATTTTTGTGATAGCAAACATCATTGGTTCAGGAGTATATAAAAAGATTGCCCCGATGGCGGCAGAACTTCACTCTTCCGTTTGGATACTCATGGCATGGATTGTCGGAGGGATTATCACCCTCTTCGGTGCGTTGAGTAATGCTGAAGTTGCCGGATTACTGGCCGATACCGGAGGCGAGTTTGTCTATTTGAAAAAAATTTACAACCGTTTTTTCTCATTTTTATATGGCTGGTCGTTGTTTACGATCATTCAAACCGCCACCATCTCATCTCTGGCTTATGTTTTTGCCCAATCGCTCAACAGCATCATCCCCATACCAACCATTTTCTCTTCCCTGCAAAGTTTTACGATAGGAGGCATTTTCTTCCCTTTTCTCGATTTTGGAGTTAAGCTGACCGCCATTCTGCTGATTTTACTTTTAACAGCTCTCAATATTTCAGGCTTAAAAAGTGGAGCAGGTGTCAGTAAAGCCATCCTATTGCTGGTATTTTCAGGTCTCCTTCTGATCGTTTTCTTCGGCTTAAGCAACATAAATACCGTACCTGCAAATTACATGAATGTCAGGGAACTGACGAACGGAACAGTTACCTTGTCGTCCTTTTTCACGGCCATGCTGGCGGCTTTCTGGGCATACCAGGGATGGGTTTCCGTAGGATTTATCGGTGGAGAAGTTAAAAATCCGACCAAAAATATTCCCAAAGGAATCGTGATAGGTGTCCTCCTCGTTATTTTCATTTACCTGCTGGTTAATGTAACATACCTCTCTCTCTTGTCCATTCCGCAACTCGAACAAATTCATGCTTCAGGTAATCAGATTGCTGCGGTGGAGGCAGTGAGGAGTTTCTGGGGAACAAGTGGTGTGCTTTTTATTTCGTTGTTAATACTGGTTACTACCGCCGGTTGCACCAATGCAAGTATTCTGACGGGTGCCCGCCCTTATTATGCGATGGCCCGCGAACGGCTTTTCTTCCCGGCTATTGGAAAACTTAACAAGACCAACGTGCCCGGAAACTCATTGTTATGGCAGGGAATATGGGCTTCGGTACTGGTCTTATCCGGAACTTTCGATCAATTGACCGACATGGTTATTTTTGCCGTCTTTATATTTTACGGAGCCACCACCTTGGGTGTATTCATTTTGCGTCGCAAGATGCCCAATGCCTACCGACCATACAAAGTCTGGGGATATCCGTTCGTACCGGCTATCTTTATCCTCTTTTGTATTGGTTTGTTTTTCAATACCATTCTATCCAGGCCACGCGAAGCAGCTATCGGCATAATCCTTATTCTATCTGGCATACCTGTCTATCTTTTCATGCAACGGAAGTATTCAAAAACGAAGGTTGATTAGAAACAATTTTTGGAATAAGATTCATTACAAACAGAAACTCTTGATTATATTGTTTAAATAAGGTAATAAGGTTGTGCTTCTATGTTTACTATTTCTACTAAGGTTATGTTCAAAAATAAGGTTTTATAATTGTTTAATTATCTATATAATAGGAGTATTTATCCTAAAAGAACCTTATTCGAATTTTTCAACCTAGTAGCACATTTATCATCCCCAAAAACTAAACCTTATTTATCAGTTGTGAATTTGGAAAAGAATTATCCATTAAAACGTTACCCACCAAAAAGCCCAAACTCTTTCATCAGAATTTGGGCTTTTTTCAATATCATCTGGATTATCTGTGCAATTGTGCTTGAATTTGAGTCAACAAATCCTGCTCATTTTGTTCCAATTTCCTGGTTTTACTTATTTCTTTTAATATATCTGAGGTAGTTTTGAGATCACTTGTTGAGCCAGCACGGTCGCCCAACTTACTTTTAATCGCCGACCTTAAGTGAAAATAATTATACTCATTAGGATTCCTGAGAATAGCTGTATTAAGGTCATCCAATGCTTTTGGTGAATTGCCCGATTGCATGTAAGTGAGGCCCCTGTTGAAGAAAGCGCCTATCTCCAAAGGAAAATTTTCAATTATTAATGAATAGGAATCAATCGCTTGCTTCCATTTTTTTAGGGAATAGTACTTTTGCGACATGCTTTTCAAGACCGTATAGTTGATGGGCCAATTCTTCAGGTAGTTTTCATATTCGGCTAATGCACCCTGGCTATTATTCATTTGCTCCATAATTTCAGCGCGGATAAGCAACAATGGCGCATTTTGAGGATTCTCATGTAAATCTTTCCCTAACAATTCAATTGCTTTGTTAAAATCGTTCATGGCCAGGTTCGAAGATGAGATTCTCAAGTAGTAATTACCTCTTGCACGATAACTTGCATAATTATTCGGATCGACCGATATTGCCCTGTTGTAATCAGCTTTTGCATTCAACTGGTCCCCTTTCATTAAAAACAAACCTGCCCTGGAAACATAAAAATCGGCTTTTTTAGGATAGTTTTTAATTAGTACATTCAACAATCCAAATGCTTGATCGAGTTGATGAGTCTCATAGTATAAAAGGGATAAAGTATTGGTTAGACTCACATTATCAGGTTGTAATTCCAACATCTTTTTTTGATATGGTATAGCCTTTTCTGATTGACCAACCGTTTGATAGATTGCCACAACCAACTCATGTCCGCTATAATCATTCGCATTTAATTTTAAGATATACATGCCATCCTGTAATGCCCCTTTGTAGTCACCCAACATTAATCGCAAATTGCCACGTTTGATGTAAAGTGATTTATCTCCCGGATTCTGATGAATTTGGTTCTCAATTAGTCTTTTAGCAATCATCCTCTCACGAAGGTCGCCTTTTGACTTTGAATTCCTTAAATTAAAATTTACATATAATTTTTGTTCGTATGCATCATAAAAGGAACTATCTTTTTTTATTGCATCTTCAACATATTTCAGTGCATCTTTATATCTTTTTTCGGCGATACTCAGCGCGGCCAACCGGGTATAATACAAGGCATTGCCTGAAAAATCATCAACCATTTTGTTTAAACCGGAAACTTTAGGGTTAAAAAATTCAGGAATATTAGCTGCTTTGGAGTTGAAGGCCAGGTTTTCAAGAAAAACAGGAGGAGAATCGTTTCCGTTTTCATCGATATGGGTAAGATATAATTGGGTATAAGGTCCTCTGTTTTTTGAGGAGAAAACAAGCCATTTGCTATTGGGCGACCATGAATGCCATGAATTCATTTTTTTAGTGTTGCAGTTCATTAAGCGAGGTACGCCTCCATTGGCTGGCATAATATACAATTTACTGTCGGGCTGCAATAACATAAAATTTTCAGATTGACAAAATACTACCCACTTACCATCGGGTGAATACCTGGCAAAGAAATTGCTTTTCTTGTTATTGGAAGCTCCCTGAACCGGCACAGCCTGTCCTCCCATGCCTTCATTAAATGGAATACGGTATAAATCAAACTTGAATTCCTGTTTGCCCGTAATGAATTCCTGAACATCTTCTGGCTTTAGTAATACACTTTCCGAATTATCGATTTTGTCACTTTTATATCTGGAAGCACGGCTAAACAGAACTTCATTCCCATTCGGCGACCAGTTGGGATTACTTTGGACATAAGTCTTATCAGAAGCGCCCGGAAGCTCAGAGTACTTTTTTGTATTCCTGTCATATAAAGCCAATATTCCTTTTATTGGAAAAAACAATTGTGAATACTCAAGATTATCAACCGGAACAAAAACCGAACGATCCTTTACAGTTGACAACACATATCTCCCATTTGGTGAAATCTGGGACAACAAACCGAATGTTGCTCCACCTTCCTCCCGTTTGTAATCGCTCCATGTAATTATTTTATCAAAGGTCATGTGTATGGTATCCTTTACGGGGGCGATAATATATGATCCTTTATCATTGGCATAATCAACATCCATTGCAAACTGTCCGTTTCCTGAAAATGAATGGCAATTGGCACAAACGGGTATATTGTCTAAAATCTTAT
>Ga0302272_1001684_pt1 | contig 9886 bp, 6 predicted proteins | sample III_Bog_N1_2_FD_198772 | JGI IMG/M metagenome (GOLD analysis project Ga0302272, IMG submission 198772) | Peat permafrost microbial communities from Stordalen Mire near Abisko, Sweden - III_Bog_N1_2 | ecosystem: Environmental > Terrestrial > Soil > Wetlands > Peat | place: Sweden: Abisko, Stordalen...
AAGCTGCTGCCGAAACGAACTGTCGTTTTATGCTGTTGATAGCAATTATAGTCCGTCAACTTTACAAATCAACCACGCTGCAAGTCAACTTTTGCAGGTTTTTGATATTCCCAAAACGATTGGAATTGTATCTATTCATACTAATTCTGCTACCAACGCAAATGTCCAGCAACCCGGCAACTATATTGCCGCTGCTATAAGCCTCCCCGACATTTGTGTATTCCGCATTTGATTTTAATAATACACCCCTAATCCCCTAAAGGGGACTTTAAGAGTCCGTTTTTGAAGTGTTTCATGATTGAAATGCCTCTTCTCATTGTATCTATTCAATAAACTATTTATTAAAATCAAGGTCTTAAGCCCCTTTAGGCTTCGGCGTGAGCTCAGTCGAACGGGGTTTGGGGTCTAAAATTACATCAAAATGAAAACTATAAAATTCTTCATAGCCATTATGGCGCTTACTTTCTCAACAGTAATATTTGCAGCTAATGCAACCAAAACAGAAACTATCAAAGTATCGGGCAAGTGCGAAACATGTAAAGCCCGTATCGAAAAGGCAGCCAAAGTGGACGGCGTGACGAAAGCAGACTGGAGCACAAAAACTAAAGTATTGACTTTGGTTTATAATCCTGCAAAAGTGAAAAGCGACGACGTACAAAAGAAAATTGCCGCTGTAGGTCACGATACACCGAAGTACAAAGCTACTGATAAAGCTTACAATGCGTTGCCGGGCTGTTGCAAATACAGATGAGATGACCCCCAGCCCCCTAAAGGGGGTATCCTCTCATTGTAATATTATCACTTTATAAACCTGAACTTCCGAACTGTTGGATATTAAGAGACGATAGTAGCTTAATTCCCCTTCAGGGGTTAGGGGTTCTTAAATTTCCCTTTAGGGGTTAGGGGTTATATTATGTTCAACAAGCTAGTCAAATATTTTCTCGAGCACAGGCTGATTACCTTTATCTTTCTGATTGCCTTCGTGGTAATGGGAATCACGTATTCGCCGTTTAATTGGAAAACCGGGATGATTCCCCGTGATCCGATTCCGGTGGATGCCATTCCCGATATTGGTGACAATCAGCAAATCGTTTCTACCGAATGGATGGGTCGCTCGCCCAAAGATATACAGGATCAGATTAGTTATCCGCTCACTTCCGCCTTGCTGGGCATTCCGGGAGTAAAAACCATTCGGAGCACGTCCATGTTCGGCATGTCGTTTATCTACATTATTTTCAAAGATAATGTGGAGTTCTACTGGAGTCGTTCACGTATTTTGGAAAAATTGAATTCATTGCCTTCCGGAACATTACCGCAAGGTGTTCAACCGTCGTTAGGACCGGATGCTACGGCTTTGGGACAAATATTCTGGTATACGCTCGAAGGGCGTGACCCGAAAACAGGGAAGCCCAATGGTGGTTGGGATTCGCAGGAATTGCGTACCATTCAGGATTTCTATGTAAAATACAGTCTGTCGGCTGCCGAAGGTGTTTCGGAAGTAGCCTCGGTGGGTGGTTTTACCAAGGAATATCAGGTGGATGTAAATCCCGAAGCATTGAAGGCCTTTGGCGTTTCGGTGATGGATGTGATGAACGCCGTCAAAAAGAGTAATCTCGATATTGGTGCCGAAACCGTGGAACTGAATAATGTGGAATACATTATCCGTGGACTCGGTTACGTGAAGAATCTGGAGGATCTGGATAACTCGGTTGTTTCGGTGCGGAATAATATTCCGGTGCGCATCAAAGATGTTGCGCGGACTTCCTTTGGTCCGGCTACCCGCCGTGGTGGACTTGACAAAGCCGGAAGTGAAGCGGTAGGAGCGGTGGTGGTAGCCCGTTATGGCTCTAATCCGATGGAAGTGATTGGCAATATAAAAACGAAAATCAAAGAAATAGAAGCCGGATTACCGCAAAAGAAACTGGCCGATGGTAGTATTTCCAAAGTAACCGTGGTGCCGTTTTACGACCGTACGGGTCTGATTAAAGAAACCATTGGGACGCTCGAATCGGCTCTTTCGCACGAAATTCTGATTAGTATTATCGTTATAATAGTTTTGGTGCTCAATCTTCGGGCTTCGGTGATCGTTGCGGGATTGTTGCCGTTGGGTGTATTAATGACTTTTATTCTAATGCATTTTTTCCATGTGGATGCCAATATCGTGGCATTATCCGGTATTGCCATTGCCATTGGCGTAATGGTGGATATTGGAATCGTGGATGTGGAAAACATTCTGCGGCATCTGGAAATGCCCGAGAACAAAGGTATTCGTGGCAAAGAACTGATGAATGTTATTTACCTTGCCACAACAGAAGTGCGTGCTGCGGTGGTGACTTCCATTGCGACAACTATTGTCAGCTTCTTGCCGGTATTTGCCATGGAAGCAGCCGAAGGAAAACTCTTCCACCCGCTGGCGTTCACCAAAACATTCGCCTTATTGTCAGCCTTTATCCTTGGTATCGTGGTGTTGCCAACTTTGGTACATATCGTTTTTGATATCCGGATTGATACGAAGAAAATTCGCCGTTATTTTAATGGAGGGTTAATCATTGCCGGATTGTTATTCGTAGCTATCTGGCAGGTTTGGCCGGCACTGGCTTTGGTGGCAGTGGGAATTAACAACCTGCAGGATTACCGTTGGCCGAAAGAGCGAAAAGAATTTCCAAACTATATCAATATTGCCATAACCGTTTTGGTGGCGCTGTATTATTTGTCTATGGAGTGGTTGCCGTTGGGTGCTCACAACAGTTTATTAGTCAACTTCCTGTTTGTCGCGGGAATCGTTGCGGTTATTCTGGGTGCATTGATGACGATGGTTCATTTTTACGAACCGATTCTTCGTTGGGCATTGATACATAAATGGAAATTTTTGATATTGCCGGTTTTTACTTTATTTTTCGGATTGTTGGTATGGATGGGATTCGATAAAGTATTCGGACCGGTAGCAACTGGTGCTGAGAAGATAGGTTGGCAAGCACCGGCAAAGGCTTTCCCCGGAATTGGTAAAGAGTTTATGCCATCGCTCAACGAAGGTTCTTATCTGCTTATGCCAACCAGTATGCCGCATTCGAGTATCGAAAAAAATCTGCAATATATCGAAACACTGGATAAACGGCTTGCATCTATTCCCGAAGTGGAAGTAGCAGTTGGCAAATGGGGGCGTGTGAATTCAGCGCTTGATCCGGCTCCGGTGCAGATGTTCGAGAATACAATTAATTATTGCCCCGAATATATTCTGAACGAAGAAGGTCACCGCGAACGCTTCAAGGTGGATAATAAGAATAATTATTTTCTGGATTTGGGTAAGATAGAAAAAGAAATAAACGGAAAGACGATTGAAATAGGTGGAAATAAAATAGAAATAAAAGATATAAAGAAAATATCTTTTGATAAGGAAAAAGAGGTTTTTCATTTTATTGTAAATGATAAAGAATTTACATCTAAAACTCCCTACACTGATATTTCAAAATATTTCGACCTATTTCAATCTATTTCAAAAAGTAAAAATATTGCTGATTATTTGATTATTAATAAAAGTGGTGAATATCTTCGTCAGTGGCGACCACAGATTAAAAAGCCGAACGACATCTGGAATGAAATCGTGAAAGTAACCGATATTCCAGGCTTGACTTCTGCGCCAAAACTTCAGCCGATTGAAACCCGATTGGTAATGCTTTCTACCGGAATGCGTGCGCCAATGGGTCTGAAAGTCTACGGACCGGATTTGGAATCAATAGAAAAAGCAGGAATGCAGCTCGAGAAAGCCTTGAAGCATGTTCCGTCTGTCAAAGGTTCGTCGGTGTTTTACGACCGTGCGGTGGGTGCACCTTATCTGGAAATAAAGCTGAACCGCGAAAACATGGCGCGCTACGGAATGACTGTGAGCGATGTGCAGGAAATTCTGCAGGTAGCTATGGGTGGTATGGCGCTGAGCACTTCGGTGGAAGGACGCGAACGTTTCCCGATGCGCGTTCGATATGCACGTGAGTTGCGTGATAATCCCGAAGACATCAAGCGGATTCTGATCCCGGCGATGAACGGAACACAAATTCCATTGAGCGAATTGGCCGATATAAACTATACACGTGGTGCGCAAATGATTCGCAGTGAAAATACATTTTTGGTTGGTTATGTTATTTTCGACAAACTGGAAGGTAAAGCCGAAGTGGATGTGGTAAATGAAGCCGATAAGGTATTGCAGAAAAAACTGGATTCGGGTGAATTAAAATTACCTGCTGGCGTGACTTACAAATTTGCTGGAAACTACGAAAATGAGATTCGGGCAACGAAACGTTTGTCTGTTGTTATTCCGATTAGTTTATTGCTGATTCTGCTCTTGTTGTATTTCCAGTTCAAAACGGTGACAGCTTCCTTTATCCATTTTTCGGGCGTGTTTGTAGCGTTTGCCGGTGGGTTTATCATGTTATGGCTCTACGGGCAGGATTGGTTTCTGAACTTTTCCGTTGCCGGAATGAATCTGCGCGATCTTTTCCAAATGCATCCGATAAATTTGAGTGTGGCGGTCTGGGTTGGGTTTATTGCCCTGTTTGGAATTGCTACCAACGACGGTGTGATTATGGGAACATATATTCACCAAGTATTCGAAGACAAGAAACCTAAAACGGTACATGAAGTACGTGAAGCGGTGATTGAAGCCGGCAAAAAGCGGGTTCGTCCGGCTATGATGACTACGGCTGTGGCGGTAATCGCCCTGTTGCCGGTACTTACTTCCACCGGAAAGGGCGCGGATATTATGGTGCCAATGGCTATCCCTACTTTTGGAGGAATGATTATTCAGGTAATGACCATTTTTGTGGTGCCGCTGTTCCAAGCGATGTGGAGGGAGAAGACTTTGAAATAAGTTGGAAATACAATTGAAATAAATTGGAAATACAATTGATATATGATAGAAATAAGATAGAAATACAGTTATAATGAATTGACATATATTGAAATATGATAGAAATATATTATTTTCACAATAAAAATCCATTGTTTACTAATTAAATAATTTTGAATATGGAAACTAAAACTTTTATCACGATTAAGGATTTACAAGTCTATCAATTGTCACGGAAGCTTTCCACAATTGCTTGGGATATTTATTCTAAAATGTCTTTTGAAGAAAAGAAAATTATAGGAGATCAATTTATAAGAGCAACGGATTCAATCGGTGCCAACATTGCTGAAGGATATAGTCGTTTTCACTTTTTGGATAAAGTCAGGTTTTATTATAATGCCCGGGCTTCTCAATCTGAATCGACAGATCATTGGCTTGAATTATTATTTGAACGAAATAAAATAAACCAGCAAGTCTTTGACGAGTATAAATCTATTTCAAAAGATCTTCAGATAAAGTTGAATAACTTTATAAAGTTTACAAAAAATGAAAACGAAAAAACAAAATAATAAAAGGAATATAGAAATACGTGGAAATACGTGGAAATACATGGATATAAGAAAAATACTTCGAAATATTTCAATGCGTTTCAATGTATTTCTAAATACCTCGAACTGCCTCAGGATATTTCTATTTATTTCAATGTATTTCCTATTTCCATGTATTTCAACATATTCCCAAACCGATTCGCTCATGCATTATCTTGAGTTGTCTACAAAAAATAACCCAACTGTTTTGCAGCGATACAATGAATATCAGGCTGCATTGCAAAAGGTACCGCAAGTGGGTGGTTTGCCCGATCCGCAATTGGAAATGGGCGTTTTCCTGAGCCCGATGGAGGTATTGAGTGGAAATCAGGTGGCAGATATCAAGCTGATGCAAATGTTTCCGTGGTTTGGCGTACTCAAAAATGCAAAGGATGAAATGAGTCTGATGGCAAAAGCTAAATATGAAACTTTCAGGGATGCTAAGCTGCAGGTATACTACGATGTGCAACGCACCTGGTTCGATTTGTACAGGGTCCGCCAAAATATTCGCATCTCGGAGGAAAATGTAGAACTATTGAAAACTATTGAGCGGCTCACGTTGGTGAAGTTCAGGTCGGGTTCTTTGGGAGCCGGTTCTGCATCTTCGGGTGGAAGCATGTCGGGTGGAAATACGACATCACCTTCTTCCGGTTCGGGCAGTATGAATACGATGGGTGGAAACTCATCTGCAGCTTCGGCCCGTCCTACAACTGCTGTGACTTCGTCCGGTTCTATGGGTTCTTCTTCGGGGACTTCTGCTTTGGTAAATGTGTATGAAATTCAGATAGAAATGGGTGATCTGGAAAATACTATCAGCTCGTTGAAAAACGAAGAGCAAGTTGTTGTAGCTCGGTTTAATAGTTTTTTGAATCGTCCGCAGAAAATGTCCGTTGCAACGATTGATTTGTTACCCACCGAAGCCTTGGATATAGCGTATTTGTCGGTGAATGATTCTATGTTTACCCACAATCCCATGTTGGGCATGTTGACGTACGAACAGCAGTCGCTCACGGCTCGCACGCGTATGCAGAAACAAATGGGACTGCCCATGGTGGGACTCGGGCTGAACTATACGGTTATCAACAAAAGCGAGATGTCTACCTCTGCCATGAACGGGCAGGATATGATTATGCCTATGCTCACGGTGACATTGCCTATTTATCGAAAGAAATATAAGGCGCAGCAAGCTGAAACCCGGTTTATGAAAACGGCTTCGGAGCAAAATTATCAGGCCACGGCTAATATGTTACAATCGCAATATTACGAAGCTTTGCAACAATATAATGATGCAGGGCGACGCATGAAGTTGTTCGATAGTCAAAGTCGGTTGGCGAAAAAGTCGTTGGATATTTCCATTAAAACCTTTTCATCATCGGCTTCCGGCTTAAGCGACATTTTGCGCATCCGCCAGCAATTGCTCGACTATGAATTGAAACAAGTGGAAGCCGTGGTGGAATTGAATAAGGCAGAAGCATTGATTAAAAGAATTAATCCTAATACGACCCCAAACCCCTGAAGGGGCTTAAAGACATGCGTATAAAAAGACAAGTCCGAAGGACTTGAATGTGAATAACCTCCGGTAAAACCGGAGGATCAACAAATCAATACAAACTCAACCCCGGAGGGGTTGAATAAAATGATAGAATATGAACAAAATATTTAAAACTATCTCCAGTTCCCCTTTAGGGGCTAGGGGTTCTTTATGGCTTAAGGGTTTTCTTTTGGTTCTTGCCGGACTGTTTCTGGGCTGGTTGTTCTTCCATTCGCCAAAGGCGGTGAAGGACGAGCATAATCATTCGGCGGCTGAAACAAAAAAACAACTATGGACCTGTGCCATGCATCCGCAAATTCGTCTGGATCATCCGGGGAAATGCCCCATTTGTGGGATGGAATTGATTCTGTTGAAAAGCGCAGGAGTGAAGGTTGATTCTAATGCAGTGCATTTTAGTAAAGAAGCGATGGAACTTGCTAACGTTGCTACATCAATTGTCAGCCGGCAGAAACCGTTGAAAGAAGTGCGGTTGTACGGCAAAGTACAGGCCGACGAACGGTTGTTGCAAAATCAGGTGGCACATGTGGGTGGGCGTATAGAGAGATTAATGCTGAATTTTACGGGTGAACCGGTACGTAAAGGACAGTTGCTGGCTTTGATTTATTCGCCCGATTTGATTACGGCGCAGCAGGAACTGCTGGAGGCGGCAAAAAGTAAACAAACCCAGCCCGAGATTTACGAAGCAGCTATGGAGAAGCTTATGCAATGGATGCTGACAGAAAAACAAATAGCACAGGTAGAACGATCGGGTAGGGTGAAAACAAATTTCGAAGTGTATTCCAATACTTCCGGCATTGTAACGGCCAAGCGTGTTAATACCGGCGATCATGTATCCGAAGGGGCTGTTTTGTTCGAAGTGGCAAACCTGTCGAATGTTTGGGTGCTGTTTGATGCTTACGAAAGCGATCTGCCTTTTCTGAAAGTGGGCAATACCATTTCTTTCAGTTTGCAGGCATTGCCCGGAACCAATTTCTCGGCCAATATCCGGTTTATCGATCCGGTGATTGATCCGGTGAACCGCGTGGCTAAAGTGCGGGTGGAAGTGAGCAATGCGGGTGGAAAACTAAAGCCTGAAATGTTTGCAACCGGTGTGGTAAAAGCCAATCTGAACGAGTTCAAAGATAAACTGGTTATTCCACGCTCGGCAGTGTTGTGGACCGGCAAGCGATCCATTGTATATGTAAAACAGCCGGGTGTCGACGGGCTAAATTTCAAGATGCGTGAAATTGACCTTGGTCCTATGCTTGGCAATAGCTATGTGGTGCTTGGTGGATTGAAAGAAGGTGAAGAAATTGTAACCGATGGCACATTCAGCGTGGATGCTGCGGCGCAATTGGCGGGGAAGCCAAGTATGATGAATAGGTAGCCGAACGTTTAGGGGTTTAAATCTGCTTGAAACATAATTAATCAGGCTTTAGCTAAATGAAAACTTATCATTTTAGCTAAAGCCTGTTTTTATTTTTTTTCTTTCATCCAGCCAAAGTATGAGATAATTGATATTCTCGTTATAAAAATGGATGTGTTTTTAATCTGTTTTTGTAATACCATAATTTATGAGTCTTTCTTGTTTGTTGATTCTTTTGTCAAGATTATATAATACTCTATCAGCTTCTTCAAAAGGAATATCTCTTAGTTCAACAGCATTTCTCAGATCGGTTAGGTAGTTAAGATATATGTCTATTTGATTTTCAATATTATCTTTTGATTTGTATGTCGAAAGTTTCAGTGTTTTACCCGGATAAAGAAACCGATATGCTCTTTGGTCAATTATTTGATATATTTTGGGATTTTTGAACCTCAAAATGGTAGAAGCCATTGGCAATTGTATTCCTTGTTCATTTATTAGTTTTCTTAGCACCTGTCTGGTTAATTCAACATTTATTTTGTCTGAAGTTGTGAAAATAGAATTTATTAAAGATATAGACTCTTCAGATAATTCTGCATAACGATTTACTTTCCAAAGTACTATTTCATTAATAATATTTTGGTCAAATATAGTTGAAATTGAATCTAGCCTTTTAGTTAGATTTTCCTGATAATTCAATTTAAAATCTTCGGGTTTTATTTCGAAATCATTGTCGTAAATGGTTTTTATCATAGTAGTTTCTTTATTGAAAAAATTATTGTTCGTGAATTACTTTTCTCCAAAAAATTTTCCCCCACCACTTATCGTAGCAGGGGAAAAGCTATTTTATTTTGTTTCGGTAGTCGTTGTACCTTTATCCTTTTTGGGAGGAATCAGGGCCTGATACCTCTTTCGAAGCTGATCCATTTTTTCAAACAGATCCTCTGTGGCCGGGTTAGGGGTATAGTTTACTGCTTGCTCAATGATGTTGCTAAATCGGATAAAGCTATCGGTAGCAGGCGGCCGAAGGTCAGAGCCGGATGGTTCTTGTTTTGCATCTTCATCTTCGCGTGCCTCAAATGTAGTTCTCAATTTTTTGTTACCTGCTTCCAATTCAGTTATCACCGAATCCACAGCTATCAGCTTGCCACCACTCACAAAGTCAGGGTTGCTCCGATATTGCAGCACCACTTTCTCTGTCTGGTCAATCTGATTCCCTATAGCACTTTTCATTATGTCCCAGTTGGGTTTCAGAAAAAATTCCAAATCGGTGGCAGCCTTTTTTCTTAGTCCGTCTCGTGAAGAACTTTCGAATACCACTACTTTTTTGATTTCCGAAAACAAATCAACACAGACTTTTCTGTCGGAAGTCAGTTGGATGGTTAGTTTACTCTTTTGCGACCGATTTGTTTGGTTGCGCAATGCCCGCGAATTAGTTTCCAGTTCGGTTAATGCAGCAACTGCCATATCGCCAATTTCACTTTTTACCGGAAGCGCTATGTCTACAGTCAGGTTAAACAAAGCTGATACTTCTTCGAGTGGCACACGGTCAACATAAAGAG
>Ga0302272_1001688_pt1 | contig 9881 bp, 9 predicted proteins | sample III_Bog_N1_2_FD_198772 | JGI IMG/M metagenome (GOLD analysis project Ga0302272, IMG submission 198772) | Peat permafrost microbial communities from Stordalen Mire near Abisko, Sweden - III_Bog_N1_2 | ecosystem: Environmental > Terrestrial > Soil > Wetlands > Peat | place: Sweden: Abisko, Stordalen...
CCATATTCTGTATGATGATTTCAATGGCTGGATATTCCTTCAAGAACCGCGCAATCACCGGCGCTAAATAATAGCGACTGATATTTTCGCTACATGCAATTCGAAGAGTTCCACTCCCAAGCCCTTGCAAATTGGCGATATCTTCGCGGGCTTGTGTGCGCTCTCGCAAGATCGTACGCGCCCTTTCAACCAATAAAGCACCCGCATCAGTAAGACGCACATCGCGTGGTAAGCGCTCAACCAGACTCACCTCCAATTCCTCTTCTAACGCTTTGATCTGTAAGGATACTGCCGGCTGGGTGCGAAACAATTGGTGTGCAGCCCGCGAAAAATTGCGAGTCTGTGCAAGCGTCACCAAGGCTTGTAATTGGTCAAATTCCATACCATTCCCTTATTATAAATATTTCTTATCAATTCCATAATATTAATTCATTTCTCTCATAGCTAAAAAAGGCGTAACTTAGCGACAATAAAGGAGGCCATAATGAAAACCATGGCGCAAAAGATCATCGACGCACACACCACCCAAACCCTGCATGGCGAACCTGTGATAAGCATTGATAAGGTATTTTGCCACGAGGTGACCACTCCCGCAGCGATTCGCCTGTTGCAAGAGCGAGGCAATACAGAGCCTTTTGCCGCAAATCAAGTCAAAGCCATTCTCGATCACGTGACCCCTTCGAAAGATACTGCGAGTGCAAAACAGGCAAAGACCTTGCGCGATTGGGCTCACACACAAGGTGTGGAATTTTTTGATGTAGGTAACAACGGTGTGGGGCATGTCGTATTTGCCGAACGAGGTGAAATCAAACCAGGCATGACTGTGATCATGGGCGATTCGCACACTTGTACCCACGGAGCCTTTGGTGCATATGCCTTTGGCGTGGGCACCACCGATTTGGCGTTAGCAATTTCACAAGGGAAAGCCGTAGTGAATGCTCCTGCAAGCGTACAGGTAGAAATCAACGGAGCACTTTCCGCAGGCGTAGAAGCCAAAGATGTCGCGTTGTGTGTCATCAAATATTTCGGTGTACATGGTGCAACAGATCAGGTACTTGAATTTACTGGAAGCACGATCGCAAAAATGGTGATGGAAGAGCGCATGACCTTGTGCAATATGATGGTAGAGTGTGGAGCAACCACGGCACTATGCCCAATCGACACTCAGACTTTTGCGTACTTCGCTGAGATTGGAATTAAAGTTAGCGAAGCCGAAAAATCCGCATGGAAAGCATTCAATGCAGACATTAATGCGCCTTATACCACGCACGTGCAGATCGACGTATCGACTCTGGAGCCTTCTGTAACCTGGGGTGACAGACCAGACCAAGTCGTTGCGTTGCGCAAATTGCCAAAGACGAAAGTAAATCAAGTGTGGATTGGATCATGCACCAATGGACGCATCAGTGACTTACGCAAAGCGGCCCAAGCTATCCGCGGAGCCCAAGTAGCAGAAGGGGTACGCGCTATTGTAACACCAGCGTCAACAAAGATTTGGCAACAAGCATTGCGCGAAGGTTTGCTCGCAACATTTGCTGAAGCAGGCTTTTGTGTTACAAACCCTGGTTGCGGAGCCTGCATTGGCATGAGCGGTGGTGTAATGGCGCCCGGTGAAGTTTGTGCATCAACAAGCAATCGAAATTTTGCAGGGCGTATGGGTGCAGGCGCTACGGTGCATTTGCTGAGCCCCATCAGCGCCGTGCGAGCAGCTATCCAAGGTTACATAGGAAACGATAAGGAGACCGTATGTGGATGAATGTAGTAGTGGTAGATCAAAGCGCGGTGAACACCGATCAAATTATTCCCGGAGAATTTTTAACCGATGACCGCAAAGAATTCTTGGCGAAAGGATTATTCGCAGGGATGGCCGAAATACGTTCTGCGGTCTTTGATACGAACGACAACGCTCCTTGGGTGGTGCTTGCCCGTGATAATTTTGGCAGTGGATCTTCGCGCGAACATGCCGTGTGGGCCTTGCAGGGCGCGGGTTGCGCAGCGGTGGTTGCACAAGACTTTGCACGCATTTTTAGACGTAATGCAGTGAACAGCGGCTTACTGCCGATTGCTTTACCCGAGAATTGTATTGCAGAATTAATTGCACACGCTCAGAACCAAGATCTGCAAATATGCTACGACATTTCGACTTATACATTGCAGGCACGCAACACCACAAGTGGCTGGGAATCCCAGTATTCATGGGCATTGACAGCCTTCGAACGATTTGTTGTGAATGCAGGAGGGCTGTTGGAAGCTATGGAGAGCTAGCGAGTTATCCTTCCCAGCTGATCTGCAAGCCCGCTTTGGAGCGGTCTAGCAAGCGCTTAGGCATTTGGACAACAGGGTTACCCACTAAGGATAGAACCTTGAGCGTAGCGACATCTGCAAGGGATTCGGGCACGGTCACGATGTCGTTCTCATCGAGAATGATTTCGGTGATCGCGGTGAATTTGCCGAACTCAACAGGAAGCGATGTAAGATGATTTCCGGAAAGCATTAGCTCCAGTAGCTTTGGCAAGCGAGCGAGCGTTGCAGGAATGCTCTTCAGCTCATTGTTATCGAGTAGCAATTCTTCAAGGGATGCAAGGTTTCCAAAAGAATCAGGAATGGATGCGAGCAAGTTGTCGTGCAAAGAAAGCTTGACCAAGTTTACAAGATTGCCCAAGGACTCAGGAACATCGAGCATATCGTTGCCAGCGATGTTTAGCTTCTCAAGCTTCACCAAGTTACCAATCGATTCAGGCACTTCAGAAAGGCTGTTGTAGCCGAGATAAAGCTTTTCAAGTCCAACCAATTCGCCCAATGTTTCGGGTACGACCATGAGATCGTTTTCGCTCACGCTTAAGCGGCGCAAATTTTTGAGATTGGAAATTTCATCGGGAATCTCCACCAGCATATTTCCATCGAGCACTAAATCTTCGAGCCAAGTCAGCTCAAAAATTTGCGGAGGCAAAACTCGGATTCCCTGATTCGACAGGTCGAGAGTGGTATCTTTACTTGCGCGAACAACTTCAATTCTTTCTATCAGTGTCATCTCAAACCTCTTGAATGAGTCAAGAATAGTAAAGAATCCAAGAACGGCAAACGATTGTCATTCATCGTTCAAATTTGTCACTTCAGCACCAAAATCCTTTGGGTTTATTATGTGGAATAGTATAATCCAGACTAAGCCATAACACGTAATTTACCCACATTAAGGTTTGCCCATAACAAGGAGCTCCTATGGATGTAGTACTACTGGCACGCGCGCAGTTCGCCATCACCACGGTCTATCATTTCTTTTTTGTACCGCTTACACTGGGGCTTTCGCTCTTGGTTGCTGTGTTACAAACGATGTGGTATAAAACAGGCAAAGCGGAATACCGCGCCCTTACCAAATTCTGGGGGCGTTTATTCTTGGTAAACTTTGCTATTGGTGTGGTCACAGGCATTGTGCAAGAATTCCAGTTTGGCATGAATTGGTCGAACTACTCGGCCTTTGTTGGCGATATTTTTGGAGCCCCACTCGCGATTGAAGCGCTGCTCGCGTTCTTCATGGAATCAACCTTCTTGGGCTTGTGGATTTTTGGAGAGGGGAAAATATCACCAAGGATTCATACGGCAAGCATCTGGCTCGTCGCAATTGGCTCAAACCTTTCTGCCATCTGGATTCTTTTGGCAAATTCGTTCATGCAACATCCTGTGGGATTTACCATCAACAATGGCCGTGCAGAGATGCAGGATTTCTTTGCCCTCGCCACCAACCCGCACATCTTCTTGCAGTACCCACACGTGTTCTTTGGCGGGCTTACCGCTGCGGGCTTCTTTATGTTGGGCATCAGCGCATGGCATTTGTTGCGCAAGCCCAATAACCCGACTGCGGCAATGTTCAAAACATCGTTTACGCTTGGTGCAGCAGCAGGGCTCGTGGGCGCTTTGTTTGTATGCATGACAGGTCATATGCAGGGCGTGAGTCTCGCAAAAAACCAACCCATGAAACTTGCCGCCGCAGAAGCTCATTACGAAACAGCAGACCCCGCAGGCCTTTCGGTGTTCTCGATTATGGATGCAGACAAAGACGAGGAGCTCGTAAGCATTCGCGTTCCTGATCTTCTAAGCTTCATGGTATACAGCAAAGCGCGCGGCGAAGTTAAGGGCATGCACCAACTCAACGCTGAATACCAAGCGAAGTATGGCCCAGGCAATTACATTCCGCCCGTCACGCTTACGTACTGGTCGTTCCGCGCCATGGTGGGAGCTGGTCTTTTGATGATTGCTTTGGCTGCTCTTGCTCTCTACACATCCATTCGTAAAGTTGCCGTACCCCATCTTTTACTCGCCGTACTTCCTTGGGCGATCGCTCTACCATATCTCGCAAATTCAACGGGCTGGCTCATGGCTGAGCTCGGGCGCCAACCTTGGATTGTGCAAGGAGTGATGAAGGTACAAGACGCAGCCTCGCCTTCCGTGGGTGCAATCTCTGTTCTCATTACCGTGGTTGGATTCACGCTACTCTATGCGGCTTTGATTCTCACCACCATCAAATTATTCCGCTACCATTCCGCAGCAGGCATTACAGCTGCAGACTTGGCCGGCACATCAGAAATTCATTGAGAAGGGGGTAACACATGGAACTCAATACACTCTGGTTTATCCTTGTCGCAGTGCTCTTCACAGGCTTTTTTGTCTTGGAAGGCTTTGACTTTGGCGTAGGCATTCTCTCTCTGCTCTTAGGAAAAAACGAGGTCGAGCGGCGCACGATTTTGCGCACCATTGGTCCACACTGGGATGGCAACGAGGTGTGGCTTCTGACTGCGGGCGGTGCAATCTTCGCTGCGTTTCCACGTTGGTATGCAGTGATGTTTAGCGCACTGTACTTGCCTCTATTCCTGCTGCTAGTTGCGCTGATTCTGCGCGGCTTAGCGATTGAGTATCGCAATAAATTCCATACCGAAACATGGCGCAAACGTTGGGATATCGCAATATTCATTGGAAGCCTTCTTGCTGCAATCCTTGTGGGAGTAGCGATCACGGACTTGTTGCATGGAATTCCACTCGATGCCAAGGGCGTTTTCACCGGCAATTTTTTGGACTTGGTTCACCCATTTCCAGTGCTTGCTGGTGTAGCTTCACTTGCTGTATTTACATGGATTGGCTTATTGTTCTTGCGACTTAAATTGCAAGGCGAGCTACTTACCCGCACAGAACCCATGGCAAGTAAGCTGCGCTGGATCGTACTCGTAGTCTTCTTAGCCCTTGGTGCAGTGGGCTTCGTGGTAGATCCTCTTTTACTTGCATCACCTATTCCGGTTAAGATGGCCGCAGTCACCGCTGCGGCAACTTTACTCGCATCGGTGTTGCACTTTAAGAAGCAACCAGGCATGGCTTTTATTTGGGCCATTGTTGCGATCGCTGCGACAAGCATCACAGCCTTTGGCTCACTGTTTCCCAACACTATGGTGTCTTCTCTGCAAGAAACATTTAACCTCACGGTGAGCAATGCAAGCTCTACGCCATACACACTCAAGATCATGACGATTGTAGCTGCGATCTTTGTGCCCATTGTGCTGGTGTATCAAGGCTTCACATTCTGGATCTTCCGCAAGCGCATAAGCATGAGCGAACAAGGCGGTTACTAGGAAGGATAGTTCCGAAGTTCGGGAGTGGAATACTCGCCCACGTCATGTTGGCTTGGCCAACATCTCGTGTCGCAGTAAATATTTCGTATGCGTTAATACGGCTTGGAGTAATGCTCTGAGCCGTATTTTGTTTGGCAACAACGCTTTGGATTGCTACCTGTGAATCCATATCCATGCAACGCGAGGCACCTTATGTTCGCAAAGTCTGTTCCATGGTGGGAACTGATCGTCCGCTCGGGAGTGGTCTATGTATTTCTGTTGATCCTGCTGCGCCTTACGGGCAAAGGGCAAGTCGGCCAGTTGTCTCCCTTTGATTTGGTATTGCTTTTAGTGCTATCGATGCGGTGCAGAACTCCATGAATGCAGGCGATAGCTCTCTGATTGGCGGTCTATTGTCTGCGGCAATGCTCGTCGCAATCAATGCTTTGGTGGGATATATATCCTTTCGAAACAAGAAGCTCGAAGCCTTAATCGAAGGCCGTCCAGAGGTGATTATTCAAACGGCACACTCTTTGACTTAGCAGTGCTCAAAACGACTGGGGAAATTAGTGTGATTCCCAGGGCGCACAAAACTAACGCAATTTTACAAACAGCGCAGAGCCTAGAGCCACAAGGCTTACCGCACAAATCTTTGCGGCGCCGCAAGGCTCAAGGAATACAATAATGCCAGCGAGAGTGGGAATCAGCATCCCAATCGCTGCAGTCAATGGGATTACAAATAATGCGCGACCGTGAGTGAGCGCTACTTGCATATAAACGAAGCCTATCAGATAGGTAACGACAAACGCCAACGCGCGAATCACCAGGCCAGGGTCTACTGCGAGAGCCATAGAAAAAGTTCCGCCATGGAAAAAATAATGGCCTTCTAAACTCTTCATAAATACGGCAGACAAGCCAAAGCCAATGCCACCAATTAACGATTTACGAGCCTCGATATTATGGATAAACAAGCGCACTAATCCAATACTCGCTAACACTGCAAGCGTAAATACAGTAAGGTTAGATTCAGATTCGTGACCACTAGCCTCTCCATGCAAAAAGCCTGCGAAGCTTAGCCCCAAAACAACTAACAATGTTGCAAGCGCGGTGCGTTTGTCGAGATTTTCTTTAAGAAACAACCAACCTGCAAGTACCGTCAATACTGGGTTGAGAGACATCATAGGTTGCACAAGGCTAATATTATAACGGCCAAGCGCACCAAAGTACGCAATGGTTGCAACGGCTGCAACACCAATGCCACACCACCAAGGCAGGTTCTGGATTACGGTGCGCACCCATTCGCCAGGCCGCTTCACATGAACTTTGTGTGCAACGCGCTCAAGGCCAATCTTCTGCAAAATATTGCCCACAGCCAACAACACCGCGGGCCCCAGAGTCCACAGGAGAAATTCCATTAGTGGCCTCCGTAAATGGCGCGATAACTCCACGTATTGCCCATGACTTTTTTCACATACTCACGCGTTTCCCAAAACGAAATTTCTTCGACGCGCGCATCGTAAGGCATGCTTGCTGTTTCTTTTTGCCAACGCTTTGCAGGTGCTGGGCCAGCGTTGTAATTCGCAAGGGTATATACAGGGTCGCCACCAAAGTCGAGCAGCAAGTCATTCAAATAGCGGCTTCCCAAGCGAATTGACATTATGGGATTATAAAGTAAGTCTTCGTGGAAGCCATGAATACCTTCGGCCTTGGCAAGGTTACGACCTGTCTGTGGCATAATTTGCAACAACCCACGCGCACCGACCGGCGAAGAAATATTAGCCACAAAAATTGACTCTTGCCGCATCACACCAAACACAAAATACAGATCCACAGGTGGCTTGATATAATGCTCAGCATCCTTGCGCCATAAGGCTGGAAGCGGATATAAAAATTCGGCAATGGGCCTTGGCATTTCACCTAGCCAGCGCCGATCGACTACATCCAAAAACTCGCGCGCCATGTGATAAGCTTCGCCATATTCGCCCACGCGCATATACATTTGTCCAACCAAGAACAAGAAGTCAAGCCTTTTAGAATAAGCATTCATGGTCTTTGAGAGAATACTGCGAGCATCTTCATCAAAGCCTGTGCGGAACAAAAGCTCAACCATGCGCACACGTTCTTCTGCAGACTTTTCAGCGTGTTTATCGTGCCCGATATGATTGTGCAACCAGTCGAGAGCACCCTGCGTATTGGTGTCGATGATGTGAACCCAAGGAATATGCGCGGAATCGAGCAAGTGCTGTTCTAGCAACTGAGAGCGAGCTCTATACCCATACCAACTAAGCGGAAATGCTTTGATGGTGCTTAAATATTCTGCACGCGCTGCGGAGTCACGCTTGAGCATACGGAAACTTTCTGCTCTAAAAAACAGCGACGCTGCTTGAGGCCATGCAAATTCATCTTCTTGCGCGGGTTGTTCAAGCACTTGCAAAGCCTCTTGGTACATGCCCTGCTTGAACCACAGATAACCCATGCGAAACGGTGCCCACTGGTGGCGCGTACTTTTTCCAAAGCGAGCATCTTTCAATTCCGAGTACGCCAAGAAAGCATCGACCCATTGCGAGTCTTGTTCTAGTTCCAAAGCCTTCACCCAAATATTGTTGGCGTTCTCTGGGCTGTAAGGAAATTCGGTGCGAAACAACGTGTCTAAGCGATTTGCATCTTCGGTGCGTTTGAGCTTGCGTTCTAGGCGTACCAAAGATTGTAACCAACCTGGACGCACTTCCACCGAGTCGATCAACCACCTATAAATTGCGGCGGCCTTGTCTAGTTTTTCAAGTCCTTGCCATGCTGCTGCTTGCGCCGCGAGAACTAGGTTACGCCTTGAAGGTTCAAGGTCGGGGCGCACTAAAAGGGAATCAGCCCAAGCCACGCATTCCTTATGATTATCGGTCTTGCAAAGGCGTAGCGTCGTTTCCGAAAGTGGATACGTTGCCTTTGGAAATCCAATATGTGACTTTAATGAAATCAATCCATCGAGCGCACTAATGCCCCAATCTGAATTGCGCAACAACTCTACGTACGCTGCCTGCGCTTTGTCGTACTGCCCTAAGCCTTGGTATAGTTGGGCTTGTTGCAGGCGCAAGAACGCGCGGTAATCTGTACTTGGCTTTGCTTGAATGCGGGTTTCGAGAGAATCCAATTTTGCATCGGCTTTTAATGCAGTGTCTTGCATCAACGCATCGACTAAAATGCGGTCTGCTCTTTCCCACCAAGGGCGATTTTTTACAAGCGAAGTGGAAGAAAACAAAATACTGCGTGCTGAGTCCGCGTGTCCTAACTGTAAGGCACAGCGAGCCATACGCATCAATACTTGGCCTTCGATTTCGGGAATTTCACGTTTGTGTGCACGATATAGTGCCCATGCGGAATCATATTGTCCATCATCAAAAAAGAGCGAGGCTTGGGTAAGTGCGCGAATCCCCGGACCTTGGGTTGTGTCTGCCAAGGCAGCTTCGAGTAGGGGGCGCTGAATCATTCGCGTTTTGTAATCCGCATATTTCAACATGGAAACATCGGTTACGGTGGCGGGTTTTGCTGCAAAGGAAAAACCAGCGAGGGCAAGAGCAAGTAGGAAAGTTCGTATTAGCATTGCTTAGGTAATTTAGTATTCCCAGCTTTGCCCAACTTGCACAAGCGGAAGCGTTTGCACCTTAGCGTGCAAAGCATACGACTCTTTGCCAGGGTAGACAACCCAAAGCCGTTCAAGCTCTAGATCTTGCAAGGCCGAATGCATAGAGCGTGTCATGCGAGGCGCATCTTCGAACTTAAATTCAATCGCCCAATTATTTCCATTGATTGTCCAAAATAGATCGACCTCTGCACCGCTATGCGTGGCCCAGAAATACAGTTGCTCATCGCGTAGTCCAATGCTCTTTGCACACTCTTCAAGCGCGTAGCCTTCCCAAGAAGCGCCTAGCTTAGGGTGAGATTGCAACTGGGGCATGGTTCCAATTCCAAGGAGCTGATGCAAAATTCCAGAATCGCGCAAGTACACTTTAGGATTTTTCACCAAGCGCTTCGATGTATTGGTAGCCCAAGGCCGCAGCACACGTACCATAAAAGTGGACTCCAATATATCGACATAATTGCGCACCGCCATATCAGTTACTTGCATTGAGCGGCCAAGCTCCGAGTAGTTCAATATGTTGCCATGCACATGAGAAAGCATTGTCCAGAAACGCCGCAGAGAGCTTGCGGGCACTCGTATTCCAAACAAAGGAATATCGCGTTCTAAAAATGTGGCCACATAATCTTCGCGCCATTCTTGACAAGCATTATCAC
>Ga0302272_1001696_pt1 | contig 9867 bp, 6 predicted proteins | sample III_Bog_N1_2_FD_198772 | JGI IMG/M metagenome (GOLD analysis project Ga0302272, IMG submission 198772) | Peat permafrost microbial communities from Stordalen Mire near Abisko, Sweden - III_Bog_N1_2 | ecosystem: Environmental > Terrestrial > Soil > Wetlands > Peat | place: Sweden: Abisko, Stordalen...
TATTAAACGGACGAAAGCTCTTTACGTACTTAAAAGGTTTCTCTATATTATCCGAAACGGCTACTGCTGCACGGGCATAACTATAATCTTTACCATATTCGTAATGCATCCACATCACAAACTGCTTTGTTTTTTCGTTATAAATAACCTTCGGACGTTCAATGTTGGCTTTGTCAAGTTCCGGGTGTGACTTACGTGTAAGTAAATCGCCACGAAATTCCCAATTAATCAAATCGATGGAACGATAGCACGAAACAAAAACATCGTTTTTTCGATTCTCGCCTATCCAATAATAATATTTTCCGACCTTAAGCATTCCGCCTCCATGAGTATTAATACTATTACCTTGCGTATCGGTCAAAGACGAACCATTAACGATGGCAGTTTTGACCAGAGCCTTTTGAGCAAATGTATTCATAGCAAAGCAAACAGCAATGATAAATGTAACAGATTTGATTCTTAAAAGAATTCTTCTTTTCTTCATTTGTTGAACAGGTAATTTAGATGTCGTTAGTAATCGGAATTATAGGTTACAAAATTAAGTATTTAATAAACTCTGTAGGTGTAGAATTCAGTCAATATGGAGTGAAAACAGACCAGAAAAAAGATCCACTCATTTAATCGATCATCACCGGTTTATTTATCTAACAGAAATCGAGTCAATTCCTTTGTGTGTAGGAATAACTTGTTTGATACTTCCGTCGACATTGAACTCCATTTTATCGATACACACTTCGCGATTATAACCTGCAGCATCATCTTGTGTGATGCCTTTCGGATAATTGAAACGGTGGTAAACAAGGTACCATTCATCTTTTCCGGGAATCTGAAGCACAGAGTTATGTCCTGTACCGTAAATGCCGGCTTTAGGGTCTTTGGCAATTACCAGATTATCTTTTGAAATGGCAAATGCACCCAAAGGCGACGTAGAAGTAGCATAACGTACGCGGTAATTCTCGCTACGCGTATCGTCTTCCGACCACATAAAGTAATAAACTCCATTGCGGTAAAACACATAAGTCCCTTCACGGAAAGTATTGTCGGGTTTCAGCACTGTCAATGTTTCCTGTTTTATAGAAATCATATCATCATTCAGTTCGGCACCAACCATAAATCCATTTCCCCAGTAAAGATAGCTCTTTCCTGTTTTCGGATCGGTAAATACATCCTGATCGATAACCTGACCACGGGTTATACCTTCGGGACGATTCTCAATCAACGGTTTTCCCAAATCAACAAACGGTCCTGTCGGGTTATCAGAAACAGCCACACCAATCTTTTGCGCAGCAGTAAAGTAATAGAAGTATTTGTATTTACCATCAATCTTCTTTTCTACAATACAAGGCGCCCAGGCATTGCGATTAGCCCAGGTCACATCCTTACCCAGTTGAAGAATCACTCCTTCATCGTTCCAGTCTACAAGATTATCGGACGAAAAGCACTTGAAATTGTTTCCCGACCAATTGGTAAATCCGTCGCTGGTAGGATAAATGTAGAACTTGCCGGTTTTTTCCGAATAAAGAATCTCCGGATCGGCATAATAACCATTCAACACCGGATTATGATTCTTTACCGCCACAGCAGTATAAGTTTCAGATTCCCGGCCGGGCATTTTTACAGTATACTTCACTCCCCCTTTACTAAAATCAACAGCACCGATGGGCTTAATACTGACTCCCGGAAAGTTATTCAATTCAGGTTTGAACAGACTTAAATTGGTAGCAGGTTCAACTGGGAAACAAACCTTTTTGGCAACCGTATCCACTACGATATTGATTTTCTTCAATCCTTTTGCTTTTGCCGATTCAAATACAGAGGAAACGCTTACCCATTTATTGGTTAGTCGGGCAGCTTCGTCGGCAGTAATGGGCAACACGGTTCCATGACGCGGATGAAAATCCATGGTTACATCCTGATCAATGACTTTGAAATGTTCCAGATCAGCACCTTTAGTAAACTGATATCTTCCGCTGGTGTACATGTCGTACATCAATACCCAGTCATTGGAGTTGTTTAGCTTGAAAACTCCGGCTCCTTCTACCGGGCTGGTTGTTTGTTGCATCATACCACCTACAGGTTTCCATTCTCCCGTAAGTTTATCAGCAACTGCTTTTCTGATTCCCTTTTCTGTATCTTCAGTTTTGTAAAACAGATGATACTGACCAAATGCTTTTACAATATCTCCATCAATACAAGACGTTTTATTGGGATTAAAAAACAACTGTCTAGGAGTAGTTTCAAGAGCTGTAAAATCTTTATTGGCATAAGCATAATAGATCTTATCATAATCGCCTTTTTCGCTTTTCAACATCGAAAAATAAACCATATACTTTCCTACCGATGGGTCATAAATAGTTTGTGGTGCCCATACACGTTGTACATCGCCAAACTCGGCAGGAAAAACAGTGGGAATATTGATGGCTGTAGAAGTCCAGTTTAGCAGATCGGTCGATTTCATAAGCACCATGCCCCGGTTCGAATTCCAGCCTTTACTGCAAACCATATCGGTGGCAACCATATAAAAAGTTTTGCCGTCTTCGCAACGTAAAATGTGCGGATCCCGGACACCGCCGCTCAGACTGATCTTTTCCGAGTTAAGAATCGGGTTATCCTGATTCAGCGCTTTGAAGTTGTATCCATCGCTACTCAACGCAAACCGGATTTGCTCTTCCTCTTTCCGGTTTCCGGTAAAGTAAACAAAAAGGTAAGCACTGGTTTTATCCTTCGGACTTACAGTGGTAGTTTTCTTTTTTGAATTTTTCGTTGCTGATAATTGTTCCGATTGAACAGTGCTTAAGCAGCCTAGCGCAAGACTTAAACAAAGAAAAAAATTGATTCTTTTTAAAAACATTCTTGATTGGATTTATAGATTGGTGTTGGTATTATTTTTATGTGTTAGTTTAGTATAAGAAATTAAATGATTGACTCCTTTTTCCTTTGCAAAAATACGATTTCTCACTATAACTGAGGTTCAGGAATCAATCAATAAAGTCGAAAATCGGTCAAAACAGGCAGAATAAATGACTATTGGACCAGGATAAATCCCCCATTCGGTTGAATAGTTACATCAGCCTTTCCATTTTTGGAAATAACATAGTTAGTCATTCGTGGAGAAGCATCAGCAGCATCAATATACTTAACGACCTTTTGTCCTGCAAGAATAGATAAATCTAACTTGAGCCTCAACGCTTCTTTGCCAGCATTCACTCCCACCACATACCATTTTTGTCCGTGCCGGCGAGCTAATATACAATACTTGCCCGGATAACCGTCAATAAAACGCGTTTCATCCCAGGTTGTAGGTACGCCTTTTAAAAAGTTTATTTCAAAGGCCGGAACATCTGTCAGATTATTCGGTGCGATAGCAAAGTTTTGAATTGAATTTTGGAATAACACCGAAGTCGCAAGCTGAAAGATATCAGTTGTTCTACGTATGTTACCTCCCTTATTATCGCGACTATATCTTTTATTTAGCAAAACCGGTCCAAAATCCATACTTCCTACAGTATTCCTTATGAATGGGTGCAAACAAGCATTGAAAGCCTCCATATCATCAAAATGTTGGTTGAAGTATAAGTTTTCGGACGCCAAAACAGCTTCGCTTCCTACATAGTTGGGGTACATGCGTTCCCATCCCCGTGGCAATGTGCATCCATGAAAAATAATCATCAGCCCGTATTCATTGGCATCAGAAAGAATATCTTCGTACAACTTCATGGTTTCCTGTTTATCGCCACCGAAAAAGTCTATTTTTAGTCCTTTTACTCCCAAACTTTTCAGCCATTTCATCTCCTGCTTACGGGCAATAGACTCATTCATTTTATTCTTCGGTCCTTGTGGTGCATCATTGGCATAACCGTTTGAATTATACCAAAGAAAAACATCCACACCCTTATTACGGGCATATTGGATGAGAGCCGGCATCCGATTGTATCCTATCTGTGTATCCCACAAGGCATCAATCAACACATATTCAAATCCCATTTTGGCAGCTAAATCAATATAAGTTACCTGATCGTCGTAGCATGCACTTGCATCTTGCCACATAATCCAACTCCAGGTTGCGCGTCCGGGTTTATACTCTTGTGATGGAGCATAAAGTGGTTTTACCACATCAAACGGAATCGTAGTTTCCACAATAGGTTTCAGATCGCTACCCACAGTAATTGTACGCCATGGAGTATGCCCGGGCAAAGCCATGGCGGCTCCAGCAATGCCAACTCCATTATTTTCGCCCGAAGCAGGAAAAGCAATACTATACAATCCATCTTTAGTTCCTTCGCTCAAATGCGAAGCACAGTATTTACTACTTACGCCAGCTTCGGATACCAGTGCCCAACCGTCATTGCCTACATGAAACAGACAAGGAAAAGTATAACCAAAACCGTATTTAGAGGGTGTGCCTATAGCTTCATCGGCATGATATTCTTCTTCATAGCTGGGTTTGGAGTGCATCCAACCAGTCATCGGCCCTGCTTGCGGACAGATAAAAGTGGTTGTTTGCTGAGGGAAATGAAAACCTGTGGTTTCCTTTTCAATCACACACCCGGCTGTTTCGCCGTACTGAGGCAAAGAATAACGATAGGCAATATCGTTATTGCTTACACGAAAAGTAATAGTTATCGTTTTCTTCTCCTTATTAGAAAAAGTGCAAACCAACTCATTAGCCCGATAGTGTATCTTACTGACTTTGGCACGGGATTGATCATAGGTTTCGTCAATGATTGAATCTTTATGAGCTACCAATGTCATCTCCTTACTTAAGTCGCTAATATTGGTAACCAAGCCCAAAGGGGAATCTTCCAAAATCGGCTTATCCTTATAGGTTACCATGTAATTAGGAACACCCTGTTTCAGAAATACCTTTACTTTTAATTGGTTGTCTGGTCCCGATACAAGCAGATCCTGCGCAAATAAAGTACCTGCAATCATCAATGCTATAAGACATGGAAATATCTTCTTCATATACTGTCTTTTTAAATTTTAAATTAGATTTAAATATTCAACTAAAGACGAATAACTTTCGCCTTTTACCAACGACCGATAAAAGGCGAAGAACTATAAAAACTCTGAGTACAAACTTAGGTATTTGTACCCGGAGAAAAGATGGTAAAGAGTTACAAATAAATAGTTACAAGTTACAAGAGTGTTTATCTGAATTTTGCTTTCACAAAACAGATCGTTAAATATTATTGATTACTTAATAATTATTTGTTTACTACTTTAATGGTTACATTTGCCTCTTTCAACCATGGAGCTGCAAACTTCAGTCTTACATTGCCATAGCCTCCTGTAGCCTGAACATAAGCTATTAGCCTGCCATGATAAACACGTTGTACATTATCATTGTAATTCCCCATATCGGCATTATTGCTCGCTTCGAGACCCAGTAATTTTGCCGGACCTTCAATACTGCAGGTTACTTCATCTTCCGAAATCATAACCGGAATTCCTTTTTCATCCACTATCTGCACCGTCACCTGAGCAAGACCACGATCTTTCCGGATTTCAGACAAATCGGACTGCGCTGTTATAGCATATGGTCTGCCGGATGTTTGCAAGACATAGCTGCAAGTCCTGTTATCTTTTGCATCCAACCCAGTCACTTCCAGTTTTCCTCCACTAAACGGTACATCCCAATAAATAACACCTGTATTGTCATCCTGATATTTAATATCACCCAACTGTTTTCCATTGAGCGTTAAACAGGCTTTTGCTGCATTGGTATAACAGACTATACGTATCATCTTGCCTTCTTCATAATTCCAGACAGGCCAGGCGTCGGTTGATAAAAAGTGTTTGTTTTCTGGCTGTGGATAAGTACCAATATAGGCAACAGGCTTAGAGCTCCACAATGCCTGACGGAAATGTCCGCGAGGTTTTATAAATCCGCCAAAGTCCAGAAATCCAGAATAAAATCCACGCGACGGCCACGAGCCCGATTCACCCAGATAATCTATTCCCGTCCAAAGAAACTGTCCAAAGATGTACTCATTATCCCGAACCGCTTTCCACGACTCCATACTATGACCATTTTCACTCCCAAAAATAACCCGTTTAGGGTACTTTGCATGATCTTGCGCATAGCGGTCTTCGGTATAGTTATAACCTGTTATGTCAAGAGTCGAAGGATATTCTGTTTCGTTCGACATGACAACACCCGCCAATGCAGCAGTAACAGGACGCAACGTATCCAATCTGCGAACTATGGCAGCCAGTCGTTTGGCAATAGCTCCCAGTCTTTCGGCTTTCGGGTTATTTGGTAAATAACCACCCTGAACGGGTTGGTTTATATTAGCATGATCGAGAATGGGATGAGAATACGGATCGTTCGGATAATCCACTTCATTACCAATACTCCACATGATGATGGACGCATGATTGCGATCGCGGAGAATCATATCGCCCAGATCTTTATCGCTCCATTCGGAAAAATAGGAAGCAGCACCCTGAAACCCGGGAGTACCTGTATTCCAACCTGTGATCCATTTCTTTTTGGAAAACTCCCATTCATCAAAAGCTTCATCCATAACCAACAAACCAATTTCATCACACAACTCGTACACATCCGGAGCCTGCGGATTATGACTCAACCGTATGGCATTACACCCCATTTCTTTGAGCGTAGTTAATCTTCGTTTCCATACTTCGCGCGGTACGGCTGATCCTAAACAACCGGCATCATGATGAATACAAACACCTTTTAGCTTTGTCCAGACACCATTCAGTGCAAAACCTTTGTTCGGGTCAAAAGTCAGTGAGCGAATACCTATTGGTTGTTCATTCTGATCAATAACTTTTCCGTTTTGAGTTACAACGGTTTTGAGTGTATATAAATCCGGGTGTTCTAACGACCAACGCTTGGGTGAAGCAATGCTAAAGGTTTGTACCGAAACAGTCTTTTTATTTGCTTCTGTTTTCAAGCTTTTGGACGACTTAGCAACAATTTTCCCCGACACGAGGTCGGCTATTTGGTAAGATACAAGCACATTGGCAGCTTTGTCGGTCTCATTATTAATGGTTGTTTCCACCGACACATCAGCTTTCTTATTTGTAACGCTTGTGGCTTTAAAATACACACCCCATAAGTCGAGATGCACAGGAGATGCATATACCAGATAGGTATTCCGATAAATTCCCGAACCGGTGTACCAGCGGGAATCGGCATCCTGCGAGTGATCTACCCGTACCGAAACTAAATTTTCCTGACCGAACTTAATATAAGGAGTCAGCTCATACATAAATGAAACATATCCGTTTGGACGTTTACCAACACTGTTCCCGTTGATAAATACTTCGCTGTGGTTATACACTCCTTCGAAATAGATATACACTTTATTTCCTTTTTCAGAGGTAGGTACACTGAATGTTTTACGATACCAACCAACACCACCGGGAAGATAACCGGTCGCACTGGCTTTATCCGGACTATACACACCCTCAACACTCCAATCGTGAGGCAGGTTTAGTTGTCGCCATCTGGAATCGTCTAAACTTGCGAGTGCCCCGTCTTTCACATCCGAAAGTTTAAACCGCCAGTTATCGTTGAATAATATATCTCTTCCAAACTGAGGTTTTGCTTGAATTGCAGTTACAAGAAGTAACGCAGCAAAAATCAGCAATTGTTTTGCTTTCATCTTATGCATATTAAATTTTACAAATTAGGTATTACAAAAATACAGGTATTGCATTTAATGGAGGTGAAGAAATCAATCAATAAGGAGAAGAATTTGTTCTATTTGTTCTATTTATTGATTAAATGAAAATATTAACGTGAGTTTCCATATTTGTTTTACAACATAGAAACTCACACATATTTTTAAGGAGAATAATGACTTGGCAACAAAGGGGCTCCAGGTCTCCTTACCGATCTTCGGAATAGCGTATAAACGAATAATAAAGTTCTGGTCTGCTTTTGATAGCAGTTGAAACTCTCTGGGGCTCATCCCATATTCAATTTTAATGTCATCAAGTTAGTGGTTCTATTTCCACGCAATACAATCGCCCCCCTATTGGGGGCAGTTCCAGCATTTTTACACTGAATATTCACTCGTATCCGTTTTTTTTATCCATTCCTTATGCCTTGTTGCAACATTTACAGAACTTATTAATAGTGGATCATCATCCAGGCACTTAATTATTGCATTTCTATTTACTTCCGACATTTGATATTGGTATGTTTGATACATAAGCTCGCAGATGTGTTCCAGATCTATCGATTGTCTGGAAAAATATAATAGTTTGTGCAGAGCTTCTTTTATTGATAAGCTCATGTTCTTTTTCATTCTCAACTTGCGATTTTTACCCAGCTTTAAACCATACTCATTCATTAAAAGAAATTCAATGATATCTAGCAGCGCTTTGTCTGGAGAATCGCCCGCATTAGTACATAATTTCAAGGTATCCTTCAATGAAAAAGTATAGGCTTTTATTACATCACTTGAAAACAAATGCGCAACATATTCCACAAACTGGTAGATGTCAATTTTCTTTACCAGCCTCAGCGAAACTAAATAGCAATGACTCCATTCATTTTCCACGTAGTAAGAATCATGTCCATTTCTTCCTATTGATCGATAAGTATCCGAATAAATAATGGAAAATATTTTCGTGATAAACTGTGCGGTAAAGTGTGTTCCTTCCGTGTTGTTGATTTCACTTACTAGTTTATCATCTAGCACGATGAGATCATTACTCTCATCTAAATTGTATAAATTAAATATCGACCTGTCTATGTATTTCAGGAAAGAAAATGTTTTATCCAGTTTGTAAAATAATTGTGAGTTTCTGCTAACAACATCCGATCTTCTTTTTGACAGCTCTACAGCAAGCTTTGCTGTTTCCGTCAAACACACATCATTATAATATTCAGCGCTATTTCTAAATGCAACGCCATCTACTTTGGTCCATATTAGTTTATTTTCAACTAAACAATCAATTGTTTTAAATATCGGGAATCCTTTGCTAAAATCAAATCCGGATAGGATGGAATCGTGACTATAGTTCCAGGAAGTACTATCAGGCAACACTATCTTCAGTAAATTTAAATACTGATTTTCGTCCATTTCTGGTACTGAAATTAAATCTACATATTCTTTTAATTTATTCTTTAGTCTGATTAATTTGACTTCCGTCAAGCTATCAATTCTAAAGATTAAACTTATCTGTTCGTCATCAAAAAACAAAATAGCCCTCAAATCTGGTTCTTTATACTCACAATTCAGAAGCTTTTGGAGACATCTCCGTTTATCGTACGATAATTTTTCGGTTTCAAGTTTGATGAAATTATCCAGGGCCAGAGCTTGTGTTACCGACAATGATTCATTTAGTTTCTGAACTGATTCAAATGCCTTTTTCACCGGATCAACAACCGATTCGACCTCTAGATCATCGAATCTTTGGCATAGTTCAATCAATTGTTCATTCACTTTAGCACCAAAGAACTTCAATCTCCGAAAATCTTTTTCGGTTCTGTAATAACTCAATATTGAATTGAGATTCTTTAACCCGTTAATAGAACATTTGTCTACTAACCATCCAGGAAGATTTTCTCTGTGCATCAACTCTGTCAGGCCGATAAACAAAGTATCTTTTCTGTTTTTTAATGGAATAGTATAGGGTGCAATCAACGGATTATACTTTTGGTACACTTTTCTCAATTCGTCACCGGGTTTTGCCTGGGCAGGATGGATATATTTCAGCTGATTTATCAGGTCTCCATTAATATGGTAAAATTGCACAATCGACCGGACATCATCTAAATGATAACCTTTACAGAACATCAATGTTTCCTTGCTCAAAGATTCGGATTCATACAATTCGTCTAAGGTCAAATTTGAGATTTCCACTTCCATAGTTCTTGTTGTT